>Ga0307515_10019615_pt1 | contig 12149 bp, 2 predicted proteins | sample 17_EM_MG_FD_194513 | JGI IMG/M metagenome (GOLD analysis project Ga0307515, IMG submission 194513) | Populus trichocarpa ectomycorrhiza microbial communities from riparian zone in the Pacific Northwest, United States - 17_EM | ecosystem: Host-associated > Plants > Roots > Unclassified | place...
GGGCTTCGAGTAAAGCTTCGAGCAGAGCTTCGAGCAGAGCTTCGAGCAGAGCTTCAAAGGGGAGACCCCCTTAGACCCCTGCGCACAACGTGCTCCATTTACTGCATGGCCAGTACACTAGGTGGGCAGAGGTGCTGCAAAGCCTTTGGCAGAGCCTTTGGTAGAGCTTTTGGTAGAGCTTTTGGTAGAGCTTTCGCAGAGCTTCGTACGGAGCTTTGTGCAGAGCGTTTGTAGAGCCCAATGTTTTGAAGTTCGTCACGTGAATTCTGCCACGACTTACCGTCCGCAAGTTTTTTTGAACCAATCAGAAGCTGGCTTGGCAAAGTTTGAAAATTGGGACACCCTGAAAGTATAGACCACTCGTACCTCGGGTCAATAATTATCTAGTATATTTTCCGTCCTACTGTATAACAGATTCTCTAGCAATATTACTATATTATAAGTAAACTCTCCTCTCTATATAATATACTTATATAACTAACTACCCTTAAAATAAGTAGAAAAGGGTGGAAGCTTTACTAGCAATTAATATAGAGGCTTAGGTTAGGGGTGTATTAGAGAGGCAGGTGTGGATATAGAGGCCCTTATATATAAATGCAATTTTAATTTAAAGCCGTAGGTCTCTAAATATAACTATAAGTAACTTATATTACTTATATAAAGTAGAAAGCTAATTAATACTAGCCTTATAAGGCTTATACGGCAACTCTACGTCATTTAGTAGGCCCTTGCCCCTTTACTGAATATTAGAGTTTCCCAAGGTTCTATAGTAGGTACTGTGGAAATTATAAGTGGCGGGATTATGGAGCTTAATGTTTGTCGTATAATATAAATTCTTAGTCTATAGTGGCGGCAGCGGGAGTATTAGAGGGTAAGAATTGGATTATAGAACTAGAGGATAATAAGGAGTAAAAAAAAGTTACTAAATTTAAACTACTAGGTCTTGTAACGGAACCTTGTAAAAGATACTACGATGGGTCCTATTAATAGGCTAGGTATATAAGTAATACAAACAAAGTTAACAACGTAATAATAACTAGTGAAGTAGTTGCCTAATAGATTAACTCTAATTATATTCTAAGAATTACTACTAGGAAGAAACTATCTAGGTAGAGACTATAGTCCTTTAAATACACGACCGTACTCCTAAGAAATCCTTCTTATACGTAATATACGTATTATATATAAGGTATATAAGTTCCTCCTATCCCTCTTATTTAATACGTAGCATGTTATATAACCTTAGCTTACTATTTCTTATTATATAGTTCTATTAGCTCCATTCTAGACTATACTTATATTAACCAACTAGCTTTCTCTAACTCTTCTCTAAGTAGTTATAGCATTATACTTAAAGCGTCCGTAATACTATCTCCCTCCTTTTTATTTTTGTCCTTAAAGATTCCTAATATTTCTAAGTTATTTATTAGAGGTATAATGTCCATCTAATTAATTTAGTTAATATCTTTACTTATTATACCTAAAGCCTCTTCTTCTTTATACGCGTAATATTATACTTTCACTATTACTGCTATACTATTACTTAGTGAAATTATATTATCTTTATATTCTCGCTGTGCGAAAGAGGGGTTAGTTTATATTACGTTGGCGAGCCCTTCCTTACGGCAACCCTCTTCTTATTTAGAGTACACTAAGGCGAACGTTTAATTATCCTATAATGTTTATTCTACTTCTAACGCTAAGTATACACGTTTTATAACCCTTAGTAGTCTCTAAGTTCCCTAAGTAATTTATTATAGGGTTTTATGTTTAAACTATTGCTATAAAGCTTAATAGTAACCTAGCGTAGGCTCTTACTAAGCTTAAGCGTTCTTAGGATACGGAATAGAAGGCCCTAAATACTCGTATTATAGCATTTACTCGGCTACTTTGTCTTAAAAAGGTTTATAAGAAGGTCTATTTTAAGGAGTAGAAACTTATAGAGTAAGGTCTATAGGAACTTAGTAACAAAAGGACTAATTCTCCCTTAACTAAGCAGGAAACAGCTCTAAATAGCTTAGTAGCTATTTTTCCTAGGTCCCTCTTAAGTAACTTATTTTTTAATAATCCTTTTTTATTAATATTATCTGACCTAATTTCTCCTAATACTCCTATACCTTTTCTATAGCGTTTTTTAAATTCTCTAGTAGTTCCTAGGTAGTCTTATTATAGCCTATTTACTTAACCTTATACTATACTTTATTATTAACATCTTTATAGCTAACAATTTTCAAAACTTACTATTTATCTTCTTCCTATCCTCTATACGTGTCTGCCTTATAGACTACTAGTAGCGTAACATTTCTATATACTAGCTCTAGCATTACAATATATTATATAGAATAGATCTTCATTTTAGCTAGTAGGTTTAACTTAAATGTAACTAGTGAAATTCTTTATATAATTTTAAAAGGTCCTAGTCTAATATAGTCTAATTTCTTACTTAGTCGTTAACTCTTAAAATTTTTATATAGTAGCTATACTTTATCTCCCTCCTTAAGATCTAGTCCCTTAGATCTCTTAGCGTTATAATACCTTTTTATTCTTTACTATACTACTTTTACTATTTCTATAAGGTCTATATAAAGATTTATTAATATCTCTATTCTTTACTTAGCTGTGCTACTTATTTTCTTTACTTAACGTAGTAATAATAATGTTCTTAGTTCGTATCCATAATTCGCCTTAAATAGTAATATGCCTATTCCTTCCTATAGTGTTATATTATATACAAATTATATAACTAGTAATAACGATACCCAATTATTCTATGTATAGTTAATATAATATCTTAGATATTACTTTAGTGTCTAATTTAACCTTTCTGTTTAACTATCTATCTGCGGATAATATATAATAGAAGTTACTACTCTAACTCCTTACTTCACTAAGAATACTTCTTAGAATACTGCTATAAATCTTAAATCTCTATCTAATATAATTTTGTCTAGTGCTTCGTATCTTATAAATACTTCCTTAATATAGATTCTAGCAATATCTTCCACTAAGATTTCTTCTATATATACTATAAAGTATCCCCACTTTATAAGCTTGTCTACTATTACTAAAATTATATTATAATCTTATCCGGTAATAGGATCTCTTAATTTTAGTAACTTAATAATAAAGTCCCATAATATAACCTCCTATAATCTCTTTAGTATTTTAATAGGTTATAGCCCTCTATACGGCTTATACCTTATTAGTTTATTTTTTTTAGCAATCTAGGCATTCCCTAGTAACTTTTCTAGTAATCCCCCAGATTCTATTAATAATGTACTCTTCTTATAGTCCTAATACTAAGCCCATAGCTCCGTTATGTCCTTAAGTTATTCCCTTATAGAAATCTTCTATAAAATACTCTACTATGCTTTTTAGGATGTATATAGCTTCTTGGTTCTTATATATATCCATCTATAAATCTTCTAGCTATACTTCTAGAATTCTTTATACCTAAAAGCTTTTTAGTATCTTATAAACTATTTCTAACTTATTTTCTTATATTACTATAATTTTTAAATAATTATACCTAATTAATCCGTCTATATCTTTTCGCAGTAAAGCCCCTAATGGCTTTTCATCGTTTTATAGTTTAGCCTTTCTACTTAACGCGTCTGCTCGTGTATTATCTATACCCTTAGTATACTAAGGGCGCGTTCGGTTGCAATCTGGAGGCCTTTAAAATAGAGTTGATCTAGAGCTCCAATCTAATTCTAAGGCAACTGTTTGGTTAAATTCCAGTTTAACTTAACTTTAGCCATAAATTTTTAATGTTCCTCTAACCGCCCAAAAAACACGCTAAAAGTTACTAAAAAGTTGGCAACTTTACCATATACGGCTTCTAAACTAAAGGTCTTATCGTTAGTTTAATATAGAGGTCTAAGTTCTAGTTTTAATTTAAAGCCTCTAGATTATATACGCCTGTGCTTTTAATAAAGCTATAAACGTGTACCAAATTAGGAAGGAGCGCGTCCTTTTTTACCGGACTTTTAGTTTAGATCTGATCTGAAGTTTTGCAACCGAACACAGCCTAAATCTTAAAATAGTAGTCCGTAAATATCTCTGCCCATCTAACCTATCTTTAGTTAAGTTCCTTTATCGTTAAGAATCCTATTAGGTTCTTATAATCCATCTTAACTATAAATGGTTTTTCTATACCTTATAAAAACGCTCTCTATTTTTTAAGTACTATAACTATACCTAATAACTCCTTATTATAGATATCATAGTTTAACTCTAGTAGTATTATCTTCCGACTATAGTACGCTACTGGATGCCATCTATCTTTATATTTCTATATAAAGTATACTCCTAGTATAAAGTCTAATATATTTATCTTAACAACTATTTCTAACTTTAGTTAATAGATCTTAAGGATTAGTTCCTAGGTAACTAACTCCTTAAGTTTTATAAATAACTTCTTTTACTCTTCTACCTATACCTATAATTCTTTTTTCTTTATTAATTAAGTAAACGGCGTAATATTCTTTAACTATTGTACTATAAACCTCCTATAGTAATTGCAAACCCCTAAAAACGATCTTAACTATATAACGTTTTCTAGTTCCTACTAATTAACTATAGCTTTAATTTTCTTTAGGTCTATACTTAACTTACCTAGTTTAATATTAAATCTAACAAAATTAGTCTTCCTTATAAAGAACTCGCATTTCTTAATTACTACTAGTATTTATTCTTCTTATAGTCTTTTTAAAACCCATTTAACATGGTTTTTATATTCTTCCTTACTTATTAAGTAGATAATAATATCGTTAAGGTATACTATAATAAACTCATTAAGGTATTCTCCTAATATACTATTAATTTGCTTCTAGAACGTCGCTAGTGCGTTTATAAGTCCAAATTATATAACTAATAGTTTGTATAGTCCTTCCTTTAACCTAAAGGCTGCCTTCTATTTATCGCCTTCCTTAATTCTAATCTAATAGTATGCCTACCTTAGATCTATCTTTATAAAGATTTGTGCATTACCTATCCTATCTTAGATTTCGCTAATTAAGGGTAAAGGATATCTATCCTTTCTTATAATGCTGTTTAACTATTTATAGTTAATACATAACCTAAGCTTTCTATTTTTCTTTAGTATAAACAGTACTAAATAACCTGCTAATAACTATAATAGTCTAATGTATCCCTTTCGTAAGTTCTCCTAGACAAACTCTTTAAGTGCTTATAACTCCTTTTCTATAAGTTTATAGGTTAGAAAAAACCTTAAACTTATTCCTAGTTCTAACTCTATTTTATAGTCCTATACTATATATTTTAACAGTTTCTTACTTTCTAGTAACTATAGTTTCTTACCATACTTATAGTATCTCTTTAGTATATAATCTAACCCTTTCTTAGTTTCTTTATATATTGCTCCTGCTTAGTACTATACTAACTTAGTTTATTATTACATCTTATAGCGTTAAGTGTCTCTAATATTAACTTATCCTATAATCTAATTAATTTTTAGATTATATTTCTGTAACTAAGGCATTCCTAGTACTACCTTATTATTTCCTAATAGTAATATATCGAAAGACATCTCGATTTATCTTCCTTTAATAGTTAACTAAATAGGTCCTATTTTAAGATTAATAATACCTCCTCTATAGGCTATTAGATCTCCTAAAATTATTACTAATAGGTAAGGATGTTCCTTCTTTCTATATAGTAATCCCATTCTTTTAACTGCTATTAGTAAAATATAGTTTCTTATTACTCTACTATCTATTAATACCTTAAACTGTTAATCTTATTATTTTACTTATAAATTTAGGTATTATTCTTAAATTCCCTTAAGGGTCTAAGGCTTTACTACTAGTTCCCTTTAGTTCTGTAGGCCTCTACTTTTTTTAACTATTAGCTACTAGATCTAGTTTATACTTAGTCCGCTTTTAGCCAATACTTAGTTCACTTTTATCTTTAATATACTATAAACACGTATTCTTAGGACATTCCTACTACTGTCGTCTATCTAGGCATTCTTCCGTAAGGAATCTTCCTAGTTAAAGTATTAAGTCCCCTTATCCTTAAACTTCTACTAGGTGCTAACTATATATATACTTAACGTTTTAATATTTCGCCTCGTCTGGTGCCTAATATATCCTTACTAGGTACTTCTAGTGCTTATCTTTAGGTGCTCTATATATATTATATATATTATCTATATATGCGATCTATACTAAGGTATAATATAATTAATGTCTTAGGTTAACTCTTAGCTTGTCTTCGTTCCTAAGTTTAAACCTCTTTTATATTAATCTAAGCGTTATAACTTTACTTATAGGTACTAAGATTTACCTCTTACTTCTCTAGTCCTCTAATTACTCCTTTAGATCTTTTAATATCATAATTAAGGCTCCTTTAATATAAGTTATAGCCTTTTCTATAATTAGGTAGTCTTAGACAACTTTCTCGTCTAGCTATATATAGAAATCTTCCTACTTATTATTATGTCGTTATCTATACCACTTTTAGTATAACCCCTTAAGTATATACGGCGTATCCATAAGAAAATATCTTCTTATTACTACGTTGTAATAACCTTTTATATATCGTTCCTCGAACCTAGTTAAAATCCCTAAATTCTTCTCTTATTCTAGTTTAGTAAGCTACTTAGCTCTTAGTATACCTACCTTAGGCCTATTAGTAACCCTTTATATAGGTACTCTATCCCTTATACGTCCTAATATGCTAGATCTCTTATCTAGTTTCTATTCTTGCCATACAGTAATTCTTGCTCTAAATTCTACTATAGTTTCTTTCTTTTCGCGTCTTATAAGTGGATCCTTAAAGTCTTCTTACTTCTTAATTCCCTTATTAATGGTCCTTATTCGTACGTTAAAATCTTAGTCCTATAAAATTCTTAATCCTAAGCTTGCTTCTTTCTTAAGCTTTACTCCTGCCTTAGTCTAACTAGGCTTAAGTGTTCTTATCTCATCTTAAAAGTCTTAAATTTTACTTATCTCGTCTTAAGAATCTTATACCTATAGAAAACTCTATCCCAAGCTTATTTATATATCTTTAAACTAAGCTACTACCCTACTCTATTGGTTCTTGTTTATTATAGGTCCTTAGGTATACCTTATCTTATCTTAAGAATCTTAGTCGTCTCTTATTTCTTCTTAAAATTCTTAAGCCTTTAGCCTTTTACCTTTATTAAGTAGTAAATTAGCACTAGCATATATCTACTTGCTTAGTCTCTATAAAACACTCTTCCTACTATTTTATAAAGCGATAGATGCCATATCTAATGGTATTATAACTCCCGTTACTAAACCTTACTCTATAGCGGTCTTAGTTTCTGCTTTTACATTTTTAAAGTCTATATACTCCTAGTAAGCTGCCCTTATTACCTTATTATCGCTAAATATTTTGCCTATATTAAACTTATTATCTTTAATATCCAATCTATATAATAGTTTGTTAGTTCCTTTAAACTTTATTAATTCTAGCTCTTACGGCCAATAGCTTACGCTATACTTAGCGTCTTTATAAATTTAGTATATATTATTATAACAAAATGCAAAACTTTTAATTAAACATTCTTTTATTCCTTATAGTATACTATCGTTTCTCTATTTATATATATTATTTATAAATCTAGTTCCTTTTATTATATAGTAACTCTAACCATCTTTATAATCCCTAACAAAGTAACCTTATTTTCCGCAATTTATATAAGCTCCGTCTCTAAACCATTAACTTTACTATAGAGTCCGCCTAAATATCTTCTACTATTAAGATCCCTAATTTGGCCTTTATTCCTTAGTCCTATAATTACTTAATCCTTAACTTTTAGGTTTCCATAGTTTCTTAGCCCATTTCTTATAGGTTTCTTTAGTACCGCTTAGGTCTATTAGGTCTACGCTATACTATATTTTTTAATTCTACTTTAGTTATTATATACTCTACACCTTATACGACTATAAAACTCTATTCTAACCTCTCTTAGTTTATTCCCTTTAGTAGATCCAATTATTAATCTTAATCGCTTAATCTATTAGTTCCCTTAGGGTATCCGCATCTTCTATTAGAATAATTACGTTCTAGACTTTAGCCTTAAGTCCCTATTTATACTATGCTATAAGCGCCATATTATTCTATTTAACCTATATAGCTAACGTCTAAAACTACGTTATATATTTAATTGCTAAAGTTTATTATACTAGGTCCTAAAGTTTTCTTTCTGCCATAGTTATTGCCTTTAGGTTTTTAAATATTTATATAAGTTATTCTACAAACCCGCTCTAACTTAAGAATATAAATTACACCTCCTAATTAGTAGTCGTTATACCGTGCTCCTATACCTCCATTAGGTAAAGTTTAAACCACTTAAGTACTCTCCCTATTAAGAACAATCCTACGTTATAACGGAACCTTGTAGCAGGTACTACAATAAGCTTATTAATAGGCTAGGTGTATAGGTGATGCAAATTAAAGTCAACAGCGTAATAACAACTGGTGGAGTGGTTGCCTAACAAATTAACTCCAATTATATTCTAAGAATCACTATAAGAAAGGAACTATCTAGGTAGGGACTAAGGGTCCTTAAATACACAACCGTACTCCTATAAAATCCTTCTTATATATAATATACGTATTATACGTAAGGTATATAAGTTTCTCTTATTCCTCTTATTTAATACGTAGCATATTATATAACCTTAGTTACCATTCCTTATTACATAGTTCTACCGGCTCTATCCTAGACCATACCTATATTAACTAACTAGCTTTTTTTAACTCCTCTCCAAGTAGTTATAATATTGTACTTAAAGCGTCCGTAACACCATCTCCCTCCTCTTTATCTTTGTCCTTAAAGATTCCAAATATCTCTAAGTTATTTACTAGAGGTATAATATCCGTCTAGTTAATTTAGTTAATATTATTACTTATTATACCTAAAGCTTCTTCTTCTTTATACGCGCAATAATATACTCGCACTATTGCTGCCATATTATTACTAGGTGAAATTATACCATCTCTATATTCTCGTTATGCGAAAAAGGGGTTAGTATATATTACATTGGCGAGTCCTTTATCTTAGTAACTCTCCTCTTATTTAGAGTACACTAAAGCAAATATTTAATCGTCTTACGATATTCGCTCTACTTCTAACGCTAAGTATACGCGTCCTATAACTCTTAATAGTCTCTAAATTCCCTAAGTAATTTATTATAGGGTCTTGTATTTAAACTGTTACTATAAAGCTTAATAGTAACCTGGCGTAGGCCCTAGCTAAACTTAAGCGTTCTTAAAATGCAGAATAAAAGGCCCTAAATGCTTATATCGCGGCGTCTACTTAGCTGCTTCGTCTTAAGAAAGTACATAAGAAGGTCCGTTTTAAGGAGTAGAAGCTAGTAAAATAAGGTCTACAGGAACTTAGTAATAAGAGAACTAACTTTCTTCCTATAAAGGAAACAACTCTAAGTAGTTCGGCAATCGCTCTTCCTAGGTCCCCCTTAGGTAACTTATTCTTTAGCGATCCTTCTTTATTAATATTACCTAACCTATTTTCTTCTAATACTCCTATACCTTTCCCATAGCGTTCTTTAGATTCTCTAATAGCTTCTAGGTAATCTTATTATAGCCTATCCACTTTACTTCGTACTATATTTTATTATTAACGTCCTTATAACTAATAATCTTTAAAACTTGCTATTTATCCTCTTCTTGCCCTCTATATATGTCTACTTCATAAACTAGTAGCTTAATATTTCTATATACTAGCTCTAGCATTATAATATACTATATAGGGTAGATTTTCATCTTAGCTAGTAGGTTTAACTTAAATATAACTAGTAAAATCCTTTATATAATTTTAAAAGATCCTAGTCTAACGTAGTCTAACTTCTTACTTAGTTGTTAACTTTTAAAATTTTTATATAATAGCTATACTTTATCTCCCTCCTTAAGATCTAGTCCCTTAGATCTCTTAGCGTTGTAATATTTCTTTATTCTTTACTATACTACCTTAGCTATTTCCGTAAAGTCTGTATAAAGATTTATTAAAGTCTTTATTCTCTGCTTAGCTATACTACTTATCTTCTTTACTTAATATAGTAATAATAATATTCTTAGCTCGTATCTATAATTCGCCTTAAATAGTAAAGTGTCCATTCCTTCTTATAGTATTATATTATATATAAACTATATAACTAATAACAATAATACCTAATTATTCTATACGTAATTAATATAATACCTTAGATACTATTCTAGTATCTAATTTAATCTTTCTATTTAACCGTCTGTCTATAGATAATATACGGTAAAAGTTACTGCTCTAATTCCTTATTCCGCTAAGAATACCTCCTAAAATACTACTATAAATCTTAGATCTCTATCCGATATAATCTTACTTAGTACTCTATATCTTACAAACACTTCCTTAACATAGATTCTAGTAACATCTTCCGCTAAGATTTCTTCTATATATGCTATAAAGTATCCCTACTTTATAAGCTTATCCACTATTACTAAAATTGTGTTATAATCTTATCCTATAATAGGATCTCTTAACTTTAGTAACTTAATAATAAAATCCCACAATATAACCTCCTATAGTCTCTTTAGTATTTTAATAGGTTATAGCCCTCCATATAGCTTATACCTTATTAGTTTATTTCTTTAGCAATCTAGACATTCTCTTATAACCTTTTATACTAGGTTTTAGATTCCATTAATAATATACTCCTCTTAAAGTCTTAACACTAAGCCTATAGCTCCGTTATATCCTTAAGTTAGTCCCTTATAGAAATCTTCTATAAAATGCTCTACTATGCTTCTTAGGATATACTTCGCCTCTCTATACTTATACAGTATCTCTTCTCCTAGATATTCTAACTGTTCTTCTAGCTATACCTTAAAGATCCTTTATACCTAAAAGCTTTCTAGTAACTTATAAACTCTATCTAGTTCTTTCTAAGTTGTTATAATCTTTAGATAATTATACCTAATTAATCCGTCTATATCTTTTCGCAGTAAAGCCCCTAACGGCTTTTCGTTATTCTATAGTTTAGCCTTTTAACTTAACGTATTAGCTCGTGTATTGTCTGTACCCTTAGTATACTAAATTTTAAAATAGTATTCTATAAGCATCTCTACCTATCTAACTTATCTTTAGTTAAGTTCCTTTGTTATTAAGAATCCTGTTAAGTTTTTATAATCCGTCTTAACTATAAATAGTTTCTCTATGCCTTATAAGAATGCTCTCTATTCCTTTAGTGCTATAACTATACTTAATAACTCCTTATTATAGATATTATAGTTTAACTTTAGTGGTATTATCTTTTAACTATAGTATACTACTAGGTGCTATCTATCTAAATGCTTTTATATAAAGTATACCCCTAATACAAAGTCTAATATATCTATCTTTACAACCGTCTTTAGACCTAGTTAATAGATTTTAAGAACTGGCTCCTAGGTAAACAACCTCTTAACTTCCTTAAATAGTTCTTATTGTTCCTTTCCCTATATCCATAGTTCTTCTTTTTTCGTTAATCGCGTAAATAGCTTAATATCCTTTAACTATTATACTATAAACCTTCTACAGTAATTGCAAAACCCTAGGAACAATCTTAACTGTATAACGTTCTCTAGTTCTTACCAATTCACTATAGCCTTAATCTTCTTTAAATCTATACTAAGTTAGCCTAGTTTAATAATAAATCTAATAAAATTGGTCTTTCTAGTAAAGAACTCGTATTTCTTAATTGCTACTAGCATCTGCTCTTCTTATAGTCTCTTTAAAACCCATTTAATATATTCTCCATATTCTTCCTTAGTTATTAAGTAGATAATAATATTATCGAGATATTGTGAGGTGAGGATATGAATAGGGAGTCCAATGATAGAACAATAGGTATATTGTATAGACAGAGACGAATCCTTAAGGGAAAAGGAGGAGTCTATATGCGAGGTAGAAAGGGTTTTCCCTAGGCACGTGCAGAGCACGTACCTTACGGGCGAGTCACCCCTGGGTTACCCCAGGGTCGCCCATACCTTACGGCTATATAACTATCTACTTAGGTTTCACCTAACAATGCCCCCCCCTTTAAAAAGGGTTGTCCCCAATCCTTTATATACTTAAGCCTTAATAAAACCCCATAAAAAACCTTAGTAAGGAAAAAATT
>Ga0307515_10019616_pt1 | contig 12148 bp, 13 predicted proteins | sample 17_EM_MG_FD_194513 | JGI IMG/M metagenome (GOLD analysis project Ga0307515, IMG submission 194513) | Populus trichocarpa ectomycorrhiza microbial communities from riparian zone in the Pacific Northwest, United States - 17_EM | ecosystem: Host-associated > Plants > Roots > Unclassified | place...
AAGCGACACGCTGTGCGCATGGGCCGGGCACGAAACGAACTGAGCGTGGGCGAGGCCGCGGCCTCCGTGGGGCTTACGGCACACACCCTGCGCTGGTACGAGCAAGAGGGACTGGTCGCACCCGTGGACCGCGACACCGCGGGCCGCCGGCGCTACCGGGAACAGGACCTGGACTGGCTGCGGCTGCTGACCCGGCTGCGGACGACCGGGATGCCGGTCCGGGAGATGCGGCGCTATGCCGACCTGGTCCGCCGCGGCGACACGACGGTGGGCGAGCGCTTGCGAATGTTCCTCGAGCATCGCGAACGGGTCGTCGAGCGCATCGCCGACCTGCAACGAGACCTGACCGCGATCGACGCCAAGATCGAAATTTACCGTACGAGGGAACAGGGGCACGATGAAGTCACGACAGCTGGGTAGCCACGGTCCGCAGGTGTCCGAGATCGGGCTCGGCTGCATGGGCATGAGCTGGGCCTACGGCACGGCCGACGAAGAGCAGTCGGTGCGTGCGCTGCACCGGGCCCTGGACCTGGGCGTCACCCTGCTCGACACCGCCGACGTGTACGGTGCCGGAGCCAACGAGAAACTGATCGGGCGTACGCTCGCCAGCCGCCGCGACGAGTTCCTACTCGCCACGAAGTTCGGACTGCGCAGCCACGGCGGGACAGCGCGATCGGACCGGCCGGGCACGTATGTGGACACTTCGCCGGCGTACGTGCGGCAGGCGGCCGAGGCCTCGCTGAGCCGCCTCGGCTTCGACACCATCGACCTGTACTACGCGCACCGGCGCGATCCGAACGTGCCGATCGAAGACACGGTCGCGGCGATGGCCCGGCTGGTCTTCGAGGGAAAGGTGCGGCACCTGGGCTTGTCCGAAGTGAGCGCGGCCACGCTGCGCGCCGCCCACGCGGTTCACCCGATCGCCGCGGTGCAGGTCGAGTATTCCTTGTTCAGCCGCGAACCCGAGGCGGAACTACTCGACGCCTGCCGGGAGCTGGGCGTCGCGCTGGTGGCGTACTCGCCGGTCGGGCGCGGCCTGCTCACCGGCGCGATGCCCCGGACCGACACGATGGACGCCGACGACTTCCGGCGCGTGTCACTGCCCCGGTTCAGCGGCGTCAACCTGGACGCCAACCTCAAACTGGCCGAGGCGGTACGCGCGATCGCGGAGCAGGCCGGGGCGACCACCGCCCAGACCGCGCTGGCCTGGCTGCTGGCCCAGGACGACCTGATCATTCCGATCCCGGGCACGAAGCGGGTCGCCTACCTCGAGGAGAACGTGGCTGCCGCCGACCTGACCCTCACCGCGGCGCAAGTCGCGGCGCTGCGCGCGGCCGTGCCCGCCGAGGCCGTGGCCGGCGAGCGGTACGGCGATCAGAGCATGCGGCTCGTGGGCCGCTGACCGAGGTTACCGGGAGCGGGCCGGCGGGGGACTGGTCGAATCCGGTACGAAGTGGTGAGACACGCTTACTTTTCGGGTCTGGCCGGGTCGCTTGGGTGCTCGGCGAGGGGAGTCGACTCTGTGGTCATCCATTTGTCCATGGGCAGCGACTTGAGCATCGACTGCAGCTCCTCGCCGTGTGCGGCTCGCCACAGGCCAAGCGCCCGCCAACTACCTGGCGTAGGAGGCAGCATCCACAAGCGGACCAGATGTCCCTGCTCGGCGAGTTCGCGCGTCCGATCGGCTTCGCGGGCCTTCAGGTCGGCTACCGCCTGTTCGCCGGCGGTTTCGGGGAACCTGACCTCGAAGGTCGTCAGGAACTCCCGTTCATGCACCGTGACCGCGGCCGACTTCGGCGGGTCATTCGGATGCGCCGAGAGCGCGACTACCGCATCGGACCGCCAAACCCGCAGCGGCATCGACGCGAGGACCTTCTCGAGCTCGACCTCATCCGCGGCCGCGAACAGGCCGAGGCTGCGCCACTCTCCCGGCTGTAGCGGAGGGCGCCACAGCCGAAGCAGGTGCCCCTCGGCGGCAAGCTCGCGAGCGCGGGCGGCCTCACGGGAGCGGATCTTCTGAACCATCTCCGCTGCGGTTCCCTGCGGAACCTGCGTCGTCATCGTGACCAGATATTCCATGGCCGGTGCCTCCCGGGTTCAGTTGCCGTGCCGACGGGCGTCTACGGGTCACCTTGCCCGCCGGGTGGGGCGGCTGCCTACGACTGGTTTCCTCTCACCAGCTAGCCGCTTCCTCCCAGCGCAGATCAGCGGCCGGGCATTTGCCTGGCCGTTGAGATCATTTTTTCCGTACGCTGGGCAGGTGACTGCGCAGCTTCTGCGGATCGCCGGATTCAACGTGGAAAATCTCTTCAACCGGGCCCGGGCCCTCGATCAGCGAACCTGGTCCATGGGTCGGCCGGTGCTCGAGTCGTACCAGAAGATTTGCGCCTTGCTCGAAGAGGTCGTCTACACCGACGACGTCAAACATGACATCCTGCGCGAGTTGCATCGGCTTGGGTTGCGCAACGGCGACACGGCCAAGTTTGCCCGGCTCCGGCAGAATCGCGGGCGGCTGGTGCGGCGCTCGCGGAACGGCCAGGTCGTGGTGGTCGCCGACGGCCGCTCGGATTGGATCGGCTGGGTCGAGCTGACCACCGACCGGTGCGACGAGCTTGCCCTGTTCAACACGGCGCGGGTGCTGCTGGACGTCCAGGCGGACATCGTCGGTGTCGTGGAGGCGGAGAGCCGGCTGGCGCTGAAACGCTTCGCCGACGCGGGCGTGGTGGCGAACGGCCGCCCGCGATACCCGCATGTCATGGTCGTCGACGGGAACGACGAGCGGGGCATCGACGTCGGCATCATGTCCACTCACGACTATCCGATCGTCGGCCAGCGTACCCACGTGGACGACGCCGACGCGGTCGGCCGCGTCTACGTTCTGCTCTCGCCGGCGCCTTTCGCAACTGCGGCCGGCGGCGGCATCTCGCGCCGCGGCGTGTGGGGCGGGCGCCGCGGCACACTCTGGCCCATCTACGACACCATGACCAAGGCCGTACACGCGGGCTCCGACCACGCCGCCATCTACGCCGACCTAAACCTCAGCTGAGCCGACCCCGGTCGAGCGCCCGGAAGCGCACGGCCGTTCCCGGCCGGGCCTGTGCGATGGCGCCGAGCGCGTCGGGCTCGGCGACGGCCACGACCGGATAGCCGCCGGTGGTCGGGTGGTCGGCGAGGAAAATCAGCGGCTGGCCGTTCGCGGGCACCTGCACGGCGCCGAGCACCACGCCCTCGCTGGGCAGCTCACGGGTCACCGACCGGGTCAGCGGCGGGCCGACGAGCCGGGCGCCGACCCGGTCGGTGAGCGTTGACACCGTGTAGGTGGCGGAGCACAGCGTTTCGATCGCCTCGGCGGTGAACCAGTCGTCGCGCGGGCCGAGCCGAATGCCGACGGTCAGCTCACTCTCAGGCAAGGCATAGGGCGCCAGGTCGACCCCGGGCGGTGCCGCCACCGGAGTGCCCAGCGGCAGGATGTCGCCGTCGCGCACCTGCGGGGGGCCGAGGCCGGACAATGTGTCGGTGGCGCGGCTGCCCAGCACGGCCGGCACCGCGATGCCGCCGCCGACAGCGACGTAGGCGCGAAGACCGGCGGTCGCCCGCGCGATCAGCACGGTGGCGCCGGCCGGCACGCCCACCGGCAGCGCCCAGTTGGCGGGCCGGTCGTCGACCCACACGCCGCACCGGGCGCCGGTGACCGCGAGGGTGACCGCCCGGGTCGGGCGCAACACACAGCCGCCGAGGGTCACCTCCAGGCCGGCCGCCTGCTCGGGGTTGCCGACCAGGCGGTTCGCCAGCCGCAGCGCGCCCGCGTCGACAGCTCCGGAGCGCGGCACCCCGAGGTGCGCCAGGCCCACCCGGCCGAGATCCTGCACGGTGCTGCGAATGCCGGCCCGGACCACCCGCAGCCCGGTCACCGGACGGCCTGCGGGACGAACCGGACCCGGGTGCCGGGCACCAGAAGCGTGGGCGGATCGGTGTCGAGGTCGAACAGCCGGATCTCGGTGTGCCCGATGCACTGCCACCCGCCGGGGGAGGCGGTCGGGTAGACCGCGCCGAACTCGCCGGCCAGCGCCACGGTCCCCGCGGCGAGCCGGGGCCGGGGCGAGTCTCGCCGGGGCACGTGATAGCGCTCCGGCAACCCCGTCAGGTACGCGAAACCCGGCGCGAAACCGCAGAACGCCACCGTGAACAGGGTGCCCGCGTGCACCGCCAGCACACCGGCCCGGTCGGTGTGCCACAGCTTCGCCACCTCGTCGAGATCCGGGCCGTCGTACACCGTGGGAATCTCCACCAGGCCGGCGCTGTCCGGATCGGTCTCCACCGCCGGGGTCACCCGGATCGTGCGCAGTTCCGCCGCGAGGCGGGCCGGATCGGTGACACCGTCGAGCAGCACGGTCTGCGCCGCCGGCACGATCTCCTCGGCCTGCAGCGTTCCCGCGGCGCGCCGCTGGAGCAGCAGGCGGTACCAGGCCGGCACGTCGGCGGGCGCGTCGCATTCGATCAGCAGCGCGGCGCTTCCGGTTCGCAAGACGCGCATCAGAGCTCGTAGGTCCGATCCAGCACGTCCGTGACGAACATGTGGCCGGGGGCGTGCGAGATGGCGAATGCCGGGCGCGAGGCCATCACCACGGCCTGCGGCGTCACCCCGCACGCCCAGAAAACCGGCACCTCGCCGTCGTTGACCGTCACCGGGTTACCGAAGTCCGGCTTGCTCAGGGTGGTGATGCCGAGGCCCGCGGGGTCGCCGATGTGCACCGGCGCGCCGTGCAGGGCGGGGTAGCGGCTGGTGACCCGGACGGCCGTGGCCACCAGCGGCGCCGGGATCGGCCGCATCGACACCACCATCGGCCCGGCCAGCGCGCCCGCCGGGCGGCACGCGACGTTGGTGCGGTACATCGGCACGTTGCAGTCCTCCTCGAGATGACGCACCGGTACCCCGGCCGCCAGCAGCGCCCGCTCGAAGGTGAAACTGCACCCTAGGAGCATCGCCACGAGATCGTCACGCCAATACTCGGTCACGTCCGTGGTCTCCGCCACGCATTCGCCGTCCCGCCACACCCGATACGCGGGCAGGTCGACGCGCAGGTCGGCGAAGGGCGCCAGCACGGTGGTCGGCTGCCCGGGCTCGGTCACGTCGAGCACCGGGCACGGCTTCGGATTGCGCTGCGCAAACAAAAGCAGATCAAAGGCCAGATCCCGGGGTACGGCGATCAGGTTGGCCTGGGCGTAGCCGTTCGCCCAGCCGGCCGTGGTCACCCGCAGCCCGGTCCGGAAGCATTGCCGCGCCGAGGCCGGGTCGTCGAGCGGGGTAAGCATGCTGTGCATGATGGGTTCCGTTCTCTACAAGCCCAGGTAGGCGCGACGGACGTCGGCGGAGGCGGCCAGCTCGTCGGCCGGCCCGGCGGCGACCACCGCACCGGTCTGCAACACGTAGGCGCGGTCGGCGAGCTCCAGCGCGGCCCGCAGGTTCTGCTCGACCAGCAGCATCGTGGTACCCGTCGAGCGGATCTCGGCGAGCACCTCGAAGATCATCTGGGTGTATTTCGGGGAGACACCCAGCGACGGCTCGTCCAGCATCAGCAGCCGGGGCCGGCTCATCAGCGCCCGGCCCAGCGCGACCATCTGCTGCTCGCCGCCGGACAGCGTGCCGGCGCGCTGACCGGCCCGCTCGGCGAGGATCGGGAACAGGCCGTAGACCCGCTCCAGGTCCACCGCCCGCTCCTGGGTGGTGCGGTGATAGGCGCCCAGATGCAGGTTCTGCAACACCGTCTGATGCGCGAAGAGCCGACGACCTTCGGGTACGAGCACCGCGCCGAGGCGGGCCACCCGGTGCGCGGCCAGCCGGGTCACGTCGACGCCCTGGAAGGTGACCGAACCGCGGATCGGCCGGTGCAGCCCGGAAATCGCCGACAGCAGCGAGCTTTTGCCGGCGCCGTTGGCCCCGACGAGCGCGACGAGCTCGCCCTCGGCCACCTCGAGATCCACGCCGCGCAGCGCCACGACGCCGCCGTAGTCCAGGTGCAGACCGCGAACGGTGAGCATCATGCCGCCCTCCCGAGGTAGGCCTCGACCACCGTGGCGTCCCGCATCACGTCCGCCGGAACGCCTTCGGCGATTTTCTGTCCATAGTGGAGCACGACGAGCCGGTCGCAAAGCGGCATGATGACCTCCATGACGTGCTCGACCATGACGATGGTGACCCCGTCGGCATTAATCTGACGGACAATCTCGACCGCCTCGTTTGCCTCGGTGGGAGTGAGGCCGGAAAGCACCTCGTCGAGCAGGATCAGCCGCGGCTCGGTGGCCAGCGCCCGCCCCATCTCGAGGCGCTTCTTCCACGCCGCCGTCAAACCCGCGGCCGGCGCGTCCGCCACCGCGGCCAGCCCGATCAGGTCGACGACCCGCTCCGCTTGCCGGCGCGCCGCCGTGCTGTTGCGGTGCCGCACGTACGCGGCGGTGGTCAAGTTTTCCAGCACCGTCATCGACGAGAACACCCGCATCAGCTGGAACGTGCGGCCGACCCCGGCGCGGGTTGCCTCGTGCGGCGCCCAGCCGGTCACGTCGCGCCCGTCGAAGAACAGCCGGCCCGAGGTGGGGCGCAGCGCCCCGGCGATGCTGCCGAACAGCGTGCTCTTGCCCGCGCCGTTCGGCCCGATGAGCCCGAGCAACGCGCCCTGCTCGACCTCGAAAGAGATGTCCCGGTTGGCCCACAGCCCACCGAACCTCGTCGAGAGCCCCTCGACCCGCAGCAGAGTCATGGGAGTGCCTCCTCGGCTGTGCCCTCGCGTGCGATGTCGCTGTTGGGCGCGGGCGGTTGCCGCTCGGTCATGGGGTTGCCTCCGTTCGGCCGGCCGTGCGGCGTGCCCACTTCGCTAACCGCTGGGCGAGGGCGAGGATGCCGCCCGGCTCGGTGACCGCCACAATGGTGATGAGCGCGCCGTAGATGAGCAGGTCGACCGAGCGGCCGGTGCCGGAGAACTCGTGCCGGGTCACGTCCTGCACGATCACCAGCACCCAGGCGCCGAGCAGCGGGCCCCAGAACCGCCCGGCGCCGCCGAGCACCGCCATCAACGTGAACGACACCGACAGGTCCAGCCCGAGGCCCGACTGCGGGTCGATGAACAACACGTACATCACGTAGAAGCCGCCGGCCAGCGCGGTGACCGCGCCGGATACCATCGCGGCCGCCAGCTTGTAGCGGTGCACCGGGATGCCCACCGCCGCCGCGGCGAACTGGTCGTCGCGGATGGCCCGCACGTAACTGCCGGCCCGCCCGCGCAGGAACAACGCCAAAGCGCCGGCGGCGAGCGCGAACAAGGCCAACGCGACGAAATAGTACGGCCGCTTGTCCTGGAGGCTGAACTGCAGATTTGCCAGGGACTGCTCGGTGATGGGCAGCTCCAGGCCGTTCGCCCGGCCCAGCCACGAAGTGTTGGTGACGAGCAGGAAGGCGATCTCGGCCACCGCGATCGTGGCGATCGAATAATAATGGTTGCGCAGGCGGAACACCGGATAGCCGGTGAGCACGGCGATCGCCGCCGCGATCGGCAGCGACAGCGCGATGGCCAGCCACGGCGACCAGCCGGCGCGTACGAGAAGCGCGGTCACATAGGCGCCCGCGCCAAAATACAGCGCGTGGCCGAAGGAAACCTGACCGGTGTAGCCGCCGAGCAGGTTCCAGCCCGACGCGGCGATAGCGTAGGTGAGCGCGAGGATGCCGATGTTGTGCGCGGCCGAGTCCTGCAGCACGAACGGGTAGGCGATCAGGGCGCCGAACACCAGCACCGGCGTCGCCCACCGGGGCCAACGCCGAACCGCCGGGCGCCGGGGCTGCTCGGGCGCGGCCACCGCCGGGGCGAGTTGCTGCACCGGGCCGCTCATCGGGTACCCAGCAGACCCTGCGGCCGGACCAGGACGACCAGCAGATACAGCGCGAGCGCGGCGGCCAGGGTGTAGCTGGGCGCGTACAGCCCGACCACGCCCTGGGCCACGCCGACCAGCAGGCCGGCCACGGCGGCGCCGGCGATGCTGCCGAACCCGCCGAACGCGACCACCACAAACGCCATGAGTACGAACGTCACGCCCGCGGTCGGCGAGGACGAATAGCCGTTCATCAGCAGCCCTCCGGCGACGCCCGTGGCCGCGCCGGCGATCACCCACGCCAGCGCGTACATCCGCTTGGGGTTGATGCCCATCAGGGAGGCCGCGGCCGGGTCCTCACCGGCGGCGCGGATCGCGCCGCCGGTCTTCGTCCGGTTCATGAACAGCGCGACGGCCCCCGTCGTCACCACCGCGCCGATCGCCATGATGAGCTGCGGCCCGCCGATCACCACGCCGGCCACCTCGAGTCGCAGGTCGTCGGCCCACGGGCTGGTGACCGTGCGGGTGTCCGGCGTCCAGAGGAACTGCGCCAGGCCGCGCAGAAAGACCTGGACGCCGAAGGTCGCGATGATCTGGGCCAGGGGAGACTTGCCCAGCACCCGGGCGATCACGCCGTAGTACATCAGCGCCCCGGTCAGCGCGATCGCGAAGCCGGCCATCGGCAGCGACACCAGCGGGTCGAGGCCGAACAACGACCAGGCGAAGAACGAGCTGTACATGCCGAGCATCAACATCTCGCCGTGCGCGAAGTTCACAATGTCCATCACGCCGTAGATCAACGTCAGGCCGACCGCCACCAGCGCAAACACCGCACCAATCAGAACCCCGTTAACCACGGCCTGAGCCAGATCGGTCATGACTGAGCCACCTTTGCCGTGCCCTTCTGGCCCTCGCCTGCGACGTCGTTGTTCGGCGTCGGCGTGTGCCGCTCGGTGCAGGCGGTCACGGCTGTGCCTTAGTCATCGGCCACACAGCGTCGGTCGTCGCGTACTCCTTGGGGAAGACCACCCGGTACTTGCCGCCGATGAGCTGTTGCACGACGCCGCGCGCCTGGGTGTTCTGGCCCTTGGCGTCGAAGGTGATGCCGTCCCACGGCATGATGAGCTGCTCGGCCGGCACATGCAGCGCGCTGAGCGCCTTGCGCACCGCGTCGGGCTTGGTGGATTTCGCGTCGTTGATGGCCTGGGCCAGCGCCAGGATCGAGGTGAACGAGCGCGCCGAGTTCTCGGTCATCGGCGCGTTGTACTTCTTCTGGAACAGCTCGGCGATGGCCTTCGCCGCCGGCCGCTTGTCGGCGATCTCGGTGGCCCAGGCGGACCGGCTCGCGGCACCATTGGCGATCGCGCCGGTGCCGGCGAGGAACGCCGGGTCGGAGAAGCCCGCACCGTACGCGAGCAGCGAGGGCGGATAGTAATCCAGCTGCTGGAACGTCTTCATCAGCTTGATCGCCGCGTCGGTATACGCGAGGACGAACAACACGTCGGGCTGCTTGGCCCGCACCTGCGTCACCTGCGAGCCGAGATCGGGGGCGGTCGGCTCGAACGACACGTCGGCAGTCACCTGCAGGCCCCGCTCGCCGGCCACCTTCTTGGTCACCGTGGCGCCGTCGTTACCGAACTGGTCGTTGGTATGCAGGATGCCCACCGTGTTAACCGTGTCGCCCTGCGCCTTGCGCGCCGCCAGGTAGTCGAACATGGTCGTCGCAAACGTCTCGTCGCTCGGCCCGGTCCGGAAGAACCACTTCAGGCCGCGCTCGGTCAGCGCCGTCGACGAGGACTCGCCGTTGACGAAGGGGACGCCGAGACGCTCGGCGCGCTGGCTCGCGGTCAGCGTCACGCCGGACTGGTAGCTGCCGGCGACCGCGGTGATGCCGCCGCCGTTGACGAGCCGGTCCACCTCGCTCGCGCCCACCTCGGGTTTGCCCTGCGTGTCGCCGGTGACCAGGGTCAGCTTGGCGCCGCCGAGGCCGGGCAGGCCCGCCTCCCTGGCCAGCGGCAGGTCCAGGTCATACACGCCGTTGACGACCTCCACGGCCAGCTCGGCGCCATGCAGCACGTCATTGCCCTGGGTCGCGTTCGACCCGCTCAGCGGCCAGAGGCCGGCGATCTTCACTTCGTCCGACCGGTCCGCAGACCCGTCGCTGGATGTCGAGCCGCAACCGGCTAGACCGAGAGCGATGCTCACGAGGAGCGCGATAGTTGCCTGCCTGCGCACGGGACCCCTGCCCTTCGTAGTGCCGCATGTGGGGGATCGCGGAGAGCCTCCGCGGGGTGTGGTGCAGTACGGCGAGCGTAGAATCTGTTCAACAATCCGTCAATCCTCGGATGCAGAAGGATCTTCGATTTCTCGCCGGTGATCAGCCGAAGCGGGCCAGCAAAGCCCAGTAATACCAACGGATTTCGTCAACGTTGCGGCGCGGTTGCGGGCCGGAGTGGACGCGCCGGATCGCTTGAATGGCCGACCAAGACACCGGATCGTTCTACAATCCAGGCTCGGTTGGCCCGGTCGAGTGGCAGCCGAGGCGTCCTGGACAGGCTGACCTTGCGACGCGTTTCGGCTGGTCGGAGTCGGCCTCGCGGGGTCGATCACGGTGCCCTGCTGGCACGCGCGACGTGAGGTCAATCGAGGCTGATCCGGCGGCAACCCACCACTTCGGAGCTTGCGGCCGTACCGAACGGATGCTGGGGCTGAACCGGGCTAGCGTCCGGCGGCGGCGTAGGCGTCGAGCAGTTGCCGCTCGGCGGCGTCGAGGTACTCCTCCAGCGCCTTCGCCGAGCCTTCGTTGTCGCCCGCGGCGAGCAGGTGGTAGATCTTGCGATTGCGGTGCAGATACGGCTCGTGGAACTCGCGGTAGCTGGACATGACGTGGAAGACGACCCGCAGCTCGGCCAGCATCTGCCGGGCCGTCTCGATCATCCGGCGCGAGTTGCTCAGCGCGACCACCGCCTGGTGGAACTGCATGTTGGCGCTGCCCACGGCCAGCCAATCGCCCTCGGTCGCGGCCCGCTCCGCCGCCTCGACCGCCACCCGCACCTGCTCCAGCGCCGCAGCCGGCGGCTCGCCCGCGCCGCGGATCGCCGCGCACTCCAGCAGCCGGCGCATCCGGTAAAGGTCCACCACGTCGTCGGTGGACAGCGTGCGCACGAACACGCCGCGGTTGAGCTCGTGCACCAGGAGCCGCTCGTGCACCAGGAGCCGGAACGCCTCCCGCAGCGTGTTGCGCGAGACGCCGAGCGCGCCGCCGAGCTCCTCCTCCGACAGGCGCCGGCCGGGTGGGAACAATCCGTCGGTGATCCGGCCGCGCAGGATGTCGGCGACCCGCTCGGCCGTGCTGCCCCGATCGAGCGCTGCCCGATCGGTCAGCAACTGCTCGGCGAGATCCTTAGAGCCAGGGCTAGCCACGATCGAAGCCTAACTCAACAATGGAACGATCTCGTCACCGGCGATCATGTGGTGAACCGCGTCAGCCGCACGCCGGCACCGGTGAGCGCCGTGCGAACCTGGGTCGCGATCGCCACCGCACCCGGGGTGTCGCCATGGACGCACAGTGACTCCGCGGTCATCCGCACCCGCGTGCCGTCGACCGCGATCACCTCACCGTCGACCGCCATCCGCACCGCGCGTTCGGCGACTTCGTCGGGATTCGCGACGATCGCACCGGGCTCGCCGCGCGGCACCAGGCGGCCCGAGGGCAGGTAGGCCCGATCGGCGAAGGCTTCGGCCGCGACCCGCAGCCCCGCCGACTCCGCACGCCGGGACAACTCCGTGTCGGGCAGGCACAACACCTCCAGGCGGGGGTTGAACGAGCGGATCGCCGAGACGATCGCGCCCGCCTGGGTCGCGTCCTCGAGGGCCGCGTGATAGAGCGCGCCGTGCGGCTTGACATAGGTGACCGCCGACCCGGTCGTGCGCGCGATCCCGTCCAGCGCGGCGAGCTGGTAGAGCACTGCGTCGGAGAGCGACTGTGCGTCGTACGCGATGAAGCGCCGGCCGAAGCCCGCGAGGTCGCCGTAGCCGACGTGCGCGCCGATGGCGACGCCCCGTGCGGCGGCCTCGGCGCAGACCGAACGCATGATGCTCGGGTCGCCGGCGTGGAAGCCGCAGGCGACGTTGGCGCTGGTCACCAGCTTCAACAGGGATTGATCGTCGGTGACGGTCCAGGCACCGAAGCCTTCGCCGAGGTCAGCGTTGAGATCCATCGAACCTCCGTTGAGTCGGGATTGTTCAACAATCTAGCCTTGCGGCGCCCCTGTCAACCGCTAGCTCATTG
>Ga0307515_10019618_pt1 | contig 12146 bp, 8 predicted proteins | sample 17_EM_MG_FD_194513 | JGI IMG/M metagenome (GOLD analysis project Ga0307515, IMG submission 194513) | Populus trichocarpa ectomycorrhiza microbial communities from riparian zone in the Pacific Northwest, United States - 17_EM | ecosystem: Host-associated > Plants > Roots > Unclassified | place...
AGTGTCACTCTCTAGCCTCTCTCTCTCAAGGCTGGTTCCCCTTTCTTTCTTTCTTCTAAATTCTTGCGATGCATTGTTTTTGGAATGAGTTTATAAAAGGCCTAGATGTGCATGTGAGTGTGATTATGATTCTTGATAAGCACGAGCAGACAGATGGGATTTGATTTTTTTGTTTACTTGCAGTATGGTTTGTCTTGTCATAACATATATAGATATAAATAAATCTCTGTCTCTCTTTCTCATTATAATTTGTAGTATTTAGATCCATTTTTATGGTCACAACATAACTATGACATACAGTTCCAGCTCATTCACTCCCCCTAAACTATATATATATATATATACAGTATTTTGTTAGATGGGGTAATTATTATACATATACTAAAAGAAAATAGTGTTTTCATGTAGAAATGATATAATTATAAAATTTGTTAAATTTTTACGGTGACAAGATTATAATTTTCAAGTGTTTTAAAAAAAAACAAGTTTTTTTTATATGTTTTTTCTCTTTTTATATTTGATATTTTTATCATTTTACACTTGATCTATTTATCATAATTTTTTTTATCTTTATTTTTTTCGTTATATTTCTTAGTTTTTCCCTTTTTTTCTTTACACTTTTTTTAGAAAAAATATATTATTTTTTATTTCTTACACTTTAAATATTTATCACTCTACACTTGGCTTATTTATACTATTTTTTTCTGAAAAATTTTTTATACAAAGACTAAGAAAATAGTGTTTCACTGTAGCAATTACAATATTGTTTTATTTTTTTGCTACGTTAAAAATTAAGTTAAGATCTTCCATTTTCTTATTAACACATATAATCTTTACTATATTTTATTATATATAAACATTAAATTTTTAATTAACGGTTATATTTTTTACCTGAAGTTAAAAAAACACATTAATAACACCTATATATTAATTCTTTTGTATTAGAAAAAAAAAACTTATTCGAATTGCAGTGAAGCAAGTTGAATAAACATGTTAACACTTTATTTTTACATTTATTGGCATAAGTGGTTGAAATGCATGCATGGAACTTTTTAATTTATAATTAGAATTAAAAAAATATTTAAAAAACTTACATAATTATTTTTTTTAAAAAAAATTATCCAATCCATAGCAAATCATAATTCAAATAACTAGTTCATATTATAATCCGTATCATTTCGTGCGATATTGCTTGTGTGGTTATTAGTTGACTTTTATGATGGCGACAAAAGTAACATCAACAATGAATTTTTTGATGTAGATAAATTTAATGGTAGGAATAATTTTAATATGTGACATATTAAGATGTGACTTGTTAATTGAGCAAGGTTTATCTAAGGCACTTAAAGATGTAGACAATTTGTCTAAAGGGGTGGATGAGCAGGAGAAAGAAAATCTCATGGAATGGACACATAATACTATTTAGATTTATTTGTATGATGAGGTTCTAAAAGAGGTTGTCGAGGAGATTACAGCTGTTGAATTATGGACAAAGTTGGAAACTCTTTACACGATCGAATCCTTGACGAACCGATTGTATCTGAAGCATAAGTTGTATACTCTCTAGATAAAAGAAGGTGTGCTTATTAAATATGAGGATCAGACTTTGATTTTATTGTGTTCATTACCTTTATCTTATGATCATTTTATTGATACTTTGCTATATGAAAGGGATAGTATTAGTTCAAAAGATGTTCAAGTTTTCTTAAACTCTAGGGAGTTGAAAAGCAAGTGTTAAAGATTCATAATGATGATCATATAAAGGACTTGATTGTGAGGGGTAAAACAAATAATAAGAGTTCGAATAGTAAAGGCAAATATAGATCAAAATAGAAGTCTAGTAACATTAAATGCTTTGAATGTCATGGAATTTGAAACTTTAGGAAAAAAGTGTTCTAAGCAAAAAGATAAGGGAAAGAAGGAGGAAACCTCTGGTGCTGCAAATATTGCTAGTGAGAAGGAAAAATTTTATGACGTTGAAAGTATTTTGGTTGTATCTGAAAAACATTTAGTCATAAGTGGATTCTTTATTCGGGTTCTATATTTTATATTTATTCTAATATAAGATGGTTTAACTCTTATAAAGTTATCAATAATATTGTTTTATTAAAAGACAATAAAGGACTTTTTATTATTGGTATGAATAAAATTCAAATTAGGATGTATGATGGCATATATTGCAGAGACATATGAGCAAGAGGTGGATAATAGAGTTAAGCAAATGAGATTTGTTGTATGATTAGAAAATAGGTAAATTGGATTTATATAAGCACTATGTTTATGAGAAAACAGTGTGGGGTAAAACTCAATACGGCTATTCATCATTTTCTGTGGCATGCACAATGTTGAATGACAAGTTTTCCTCTAGATTGAAGGGGTTTGGATTTAATTATGATTTTAAAGGAATCGCCACCTATTATCATAGTCATTAGAAAACCTAATGGTCTACAAGAGTCTGAGTAAGGGGATTAGTTGTGCAAGGAAAAGACACATCACCGCCAATACACCCTACCTATGGTAAGCTGCATTGTTGATTGGTTGTTTTGCTAGGCCATGTTTCTATTCGTTGGTCTTATTTAGGTTCAAGGCAGATCTCTATTTGTAGGGAAGTATCTACTTTATCGGGTTAAATTCTAACTGTTTTAGGACCTAAGTTTTAGCATCACATTTATTTTCTACTTTGTATCTTTAATATCTGAGGATATACCTTACAATATAATTTTACACCCTTAAGTAATAAAGTCTACAACTAATTTCTAATATTTATTGCTATTAATTCATCTAATTTAATACTAGGAGTATGTATTATATTGTAAAGTTCATACCATGAATATTAATTAAATTAATTAATTTTTTTTATACTTTTGAAATTTCAGCCAAATCCTAATGGATAAATAAACTATTTACGATACCTATCTTGTATTTTTTAAAAAACACGATAAAAATGCAATTCTTGATTTTTATAAAGATATGTAAGAAAAACTTTTAAAATATGGTCGTATGCATGCAAATAAAAATATATTTTTTATATTTTTGAAATGAGGGTTTTTAAAGAAGTTTGTGAAATTTCAAAGATAAACCAGGTATTTTTAATATCAGGTCAGTATTTTACAATGTAAATCTATAGCTCAATATTAAATGAAATTGCTAAAAAAAAAAACACATGAGAAACTCATAAATAATTTTAAAATAGTCTTTGAATTTTTTCAGAAATTTTGAATTATTTAAGGCTTCTCTGGCTAGAGTCTAAAATAAATGACAAATTAAGGTTAAAAAAAGGACAGTAGAGCGTGTTTGCCAAACACACTCTTATCCAAAATCCAGAGGCATGGAAAATGCCTTGAGGTTGTGTGTTGGCAAAAGATGCCTTAAGGACATAAAAAATAAATTTTTCTTTGGCAAAAATAAGGTGCGCCAAACACGTCCTTAAGTCTGGGTTGGGCTTAGCCAGCCACATGAGCTGAGGATGTTAGGTATGAGGTCCAAGCCCATGTATGGGTTGGGCTCAGGCTCAACCCAGTCTAATTTTTGTTGGGCAAGCAGGTGGCCCAAAGGCTTTTTTTTTTTTTCAAAACTCAGTCCCAGTCCAGCCACGGTCGAGCCTCCAACTAAAATAACCTAACCCATAACTCTTCTTTTCTAGCAAAAAAAGAAGAATCCTAAGTAATATCCATGCAGGATTTACGTGAGAAGGTGATAGGAGAAGAAGTTTACCTAGCTAGGGGAAGGTGTTTTCTAGCTGGTGGGGCTGCTGTCGTAGTGTGGTGGTCCACGATGAAGGCTGTTGGTGCTAGTGTTGAGGTTAAGAAGCTATCGAGAATGAAAAGAAAGCAATGGTGGGGCTGATAATGTATACAAGGGAAGGGTGTAGAGGAGAGGTGACAATGTGTGTTGGTGTTAGGGTTTTGGTTTGGTAGGAATGTGTAAAGGGGTGGAGACTTGTTTCTTTTCTTATTATTTCTTTTTCTCTCTAGTTTCCTCTCTCCTTTTCCTTTGTTTTTTTTTCACCCCTCTCTTGAGCTAACAAGCTCTTATTTATAGGTGGATCTCTAAAGGGGTATCAGTTTTCTTCTGTGCTTAAACCATTCAGCCCCTTTCAAATCAATCCTTGCCTTTCATAACAAACCAACAAACACGTACCCTCTCATCAGGTTGTCAAAGGTTGATTGAGTCAGGGGTTTTAGATGTTCATTATAGTAGCTTTCAAATGACAATTCAACAGGAACATGCTGGAGACTTAGTACGACATCAAGTCTATTGGAGGAGCATCCCTTTTTGTCCTAATTGAGGCATGGGAGGGCATTTAATGGCTTTGCAAAAGGGCTCCCCGTCAGCTCCTTTGGGGGGAAAGAAAGAAGAAGATGAATAGTAGTACTGAACAATACCATTTTCTCCTTTTAAATAATTCTTTTTATTTTTCTTTTCAAAGTAGTCCCTAATCTTTTAATTTCATTAAGTTCAACCATTTTTGGTTGATTTCTTAGGATGTTTTTCAATTACGCCCCTAATCACATCAATTTTGACCCTTAACTTTAGGTGCCATTTACAATATAGTCCTCGATCTTGAATATTTTCAATTTCATCCTTAATTGACCTTCAAACTTCTAATTTCTTCAATTTCACCCCTATTGTCAACTGAGTTTGATCCCCGAATTCACATGCCTTTTACAATAAAATCTTTGGTCTTGAATTTCTTCAATCTAACCCTAAATTAACCCTCAAACTTTGATTTTTCTTACAATTTTGCCCTTCATTTCGTCTGATTGAGTTTGTAAAAATCAAATCTAGTCCTCTAAATTTTCAATATTCTCAATTAAGCTCAAATTAGGCTTTCAAATTTAATTTTTCACCAATTAAGTCTTTAATAAAATTAATTAGACCTATTAAAAGTCTAGTTAAGTCCTTGCATTTAATCAAGACTTCTAATTTTTAACTAAATTAATTCTTAAACTCAATTAGATCTTTAATTGGACTTATGATTAAATCAAATTGACCTATTAAAAGTCCAACTAATAAGTCTTCAGACTTAATTTTTATACAAATTCATTTGATATTCACTCAAGTTAACCTTGAATCTGTATTTTTCTTTATATTTGGGTACTTCAAGGGTGCAACTATGCTTCTAATTTTGCATTAAATCCCTCTTCAGCCTATCTTTGCCAATCAAGTTGCCAGTCCTTTTTTTTCATTTTTCTATTTTTTTTATTTAAAAGGAAAAAGATGATTTTGGAGGAAACCTAAAATTAGGTTATGACAATCGTATCAAAGGTACTGTGGATTATGTTTTTTTTATTATTATTATAATGTAAGTATGTATTAAGATCAAAAGTAACCATGCTGGAAACCAGCAAGTCCATATATATGTACAGAAATGAAGAGAAGATAGAAAAGGGAACAAACTCCCTATGAAATCAAACTGGATACAACCGAACCATTTAATTGCGTTAACTGACCAGGAAAGCAAAAGAAGTGACATATACACATAATAAAAGGTGGGGTGGGCATAGACTCCTAATCAAAATTGGTCATGCAAGGCCGGGAGAACAAGTATATAGCAACGGTTAGAGAAGAAACCAATCCATAAATGGTGGTGTCTAAACTAACCCTAACAGCATCACAAAAAAGAACAGTGAGATGAAGAAGCATGAGCATCATCTCCAAGACAGCTAGAAGCATAGCTCCTAATATTACCAAAATCTCAATAAGATCGAAGCTCATTAAGCACTTATAAACAATGCATTGGGATGAGCAGCAGATCAGAGACATCAACACACCATATTAGAAATAAATTATCGCCATCTAGTCCACATAAGAGAGCAGCAAAGCCTTGAGTGATAACAGTTGCTAAACCTGAGCTTGAGGACAACAGGAGTAGAACAACCACAAGAATGAAGAGAGCAGCAGTATCTTGAAGACATGTATCATCATAGCAACCAATCAAGAAGAATCAGGAGCCCCATCCCCAGACATCTAGTAGAAAAACTCCTAGTTGAACCAAAATAGTAAAAAAAAACATAGGCCAAGACAAAACAACAGCAGATGAGATGCATTTCAATAAGCAAGGTTCCATGCTATTTTGAGCAGTCCCAGACAATAGGCAATACAACCCCAGCATTTAGAGGGTAGTGGCATGCAAGCCCCACTACAACAGAGGGCCATGAATTAGCACCGCAGCACAGAGGAAGAGACATAGTTGCTAAGCAGAACATAAAGCAGTAAAATAGACAAAGGAAGGAAGACAAAAGCTGGAGATAAATTCCAACAACACTGATTACTGCCCAAGTTATTCGTTTGAAAAAAAAAATGCCAACCCAACCATAAGGAAACAGCCAGACATAGACTAGCACCATCAGCCAGCATTGAAAATGAGATGATTTTTTTTCATGAAAGTGCAGGACTGTGTAAAAAAGGACTTGGAACTTGTGGAAAATAAGTTCAATCCTTTTGTATGTGTTTTCAAATATTCGCTTGTTCCTTTCCTCCCAAATTAGGAATACCAAGAGACCTAAGAAAACTCTTCTCATTCTAGCTACAAGGTTTGTGTTTCCCATTTTTAACCCTCAAATGGCACTATTCAAGGTAAACATATGTTTGTGAACTCTGAACCAGCTCTCTATCAACATCCATTGTGTATTATGTTTATTATGACATTTATGATACTTATTTTGTTATGTCAAAATGTAAGCACAATATCTGTTGATATTTATTAAAAGTTCTGTGAAACATTAAAAATTGTTAAAAGAATGAAGGGAAAAATTAAAAGACATTAAAATCCAGAGGGGTCTATTTGTAAATAGAAAAAATAAGGAGTATAAATACCCTTTTTCTTCTCTATTTGAGGTCGACAATATAATGGAGAAAGGGAAATGGGGTTTTAAAATTTTTCTTCATGTTTCTTGATAAATCCTTTAAAACATAGTGGTTTTAGGAAATTAAAAAGGCTAGAAAGTAATTCGATAGGGAAAGTGAGTAATTTTATAGGGTTTAAAGACTTGGAAGAGAAAACTTGGTGTCGAGAGAGAGGAAAGCAAAACTGAAAGGAAGCTTGATAAAATATGACTAATAATAATGATAAAAATCATTGTCAACATGAATTAATTACCATGTGGGGTAATTAATAATATCATAGGTACTGATATCAGCATAAACTAAGTTGTCATTTGAGGAATGGAGATTTACGATAATGATGAATATACTTGTTTAGGATGGATAAATTACCATCTCTCATGTTCAATGGTATTATAAATATTTGATATCGATAATCAAAAGGGGGGGTTTTGTTGGGTTGTAATAATGAAAGAGACATTGATAAATCCTAAAACTGAGATTATTTAATGACCAAAAAGGAAACACAATTATGGTAGTAAATATTTTCTAAGGCAATTATGTGTCTTGTTAATCACATATACATTAAGATAACACGAAATTTACTAGAATAAAAATCTACTAAATCATTTGCTAACATTAAGATAGCATAAAAATCTACTAAATTATGTGTCTCTCATGTTCCATGGTTTTCTTTAACTCTATCCATGATTTGGAACAAAAATCATTAACCCTATAATTATCAACCAAAAGCACAAATAGTTATGCATTTTCTCTATTTAAATCCCAAGATCTCTAGATTAAAGTATAATAATAAATCTAATACAAGTAAATTCAATAATTACATTCATCAAAAAGTATCATCCACATATTGATTCAAATCATCTATCATCACTTGTCTATTATTTTCAAAAAAAAAAAAATTACCTTGCTTACAAGTATAGTAACAAATCCAACTCATGCAAAATAACATTCATTTCTCTCTCACACACATCACTTCATTAATAATACATACAATTAAATCACAATTCATAAGAACTCATCAATCAATTTATTTCATTCCCCATAAACCCACCTATGGTTGACTATATGTCCTTTCTTAACTTTATGTTTCAATTTTGATTTCATCTATATTCCTCACAAATTATCTCTTACAACATATAAACTATTTTATTCAAGATCTAATTTACATTTCTCCCTAATTTGAGCTAAAAGCCCCATTTCAATTTTAATAAGTATGTCAACAATTCCATTACTTCAAAATAAGTAATTCAATTCACCTCCAACCAATGTTTCTATAACACAACTCATCAATTAAATATAATTCATAAGCATTTAAATCAAATTAATTTATTTCCCTTAAACACCATCTTGGCTAGCCAAACCACTCCCCATGATACCATGATTTATTCTCCATTCCACCAAAATTTCACACTCTAACCATCTATTATATACCAATATACCATTTGTCAATCAAATTCATGATTTCCCCTAATTATTGTTTAAGAACCTAATTCAAAGCACACTAACAATTCAATATAATTACATGCAATAATTTATTTCATCAGACATCACCATACACACATTAATATATATCAATTAGACATAATTTATAACAATTAAGCCAAATTAAACTAATTCCTATTGTCTTTCAAGTGGCCGGCCCTAAATGTTTCTTTTACCCCATGATTTAATTCAATAATTTACATAATTTTTACCGTACTAACATTCTTTTCATTTAAATTTACCAAATTATAACTAATTTTGCATTTCCTCTAATTTTTACATAGGAACCCTAACTTAAAATTCCTCAAATTGCTAAAAACATCACTTCAATTCTACTCAAACTTATATAAATGAATTATAAGCACCTTACTTGGTAATTATTTAAGCTTTGAAATGCAACCAGTCAAAATTTTTCCAATCGTTCTTCTTCCTCAAAATCCCATAGCATCACTCTCTCTCTTTCTAGCCATTTCTCTCTCTCTTTCCTCTCCCAAAGAGTTTTTAGCTTCCAAGTATAAGTTTCCCCTTTAAATTTCATTCATTTCTTATTTTTCTAACCAATTTTTTTTTCATGAAAAACAAAAACAAAGAGAAGGAAGAATAATGGACGTTTCACTCTTTTTTTCCTTCTAACCAATTGAATGTCAGCCTCTTAAAAGGGAAAATAAGGAATTTTTTACTTGTTTAACATTTTTCCCTTATTTATTGTCCATGTACTATTTTTAATATTCTTCTACCCGGCTGTCAATGCTATCACAAGATCTTCCCGAAATATGATTGACTTGATAGTTTCACCCAATATAACACAACTTTTCAGGAGACTCCTAGAAATATTTTAGTCCAATCCAATAGTCGGATTGAGAGTTATGCTTGGTAGAGTAAAACTTGATATCAGGTAATTTTTACACCAAAATTCAAATTTGTGTTATATTTTCTTGCTTAAATCCAAATTTTATACGCAAGGCTTATATTGGCGGTGACGGTCGTTCACGCATAAAACCATACATTAATTTATTTGAAAATTATAAAGTACTTTTCTAAATATGTTCACCCTAGATTTGGAAATATTCTTTCTATTTAGCACTAGTTTATCAATTTTTAGGTTATGGGTTTACATTGTATCTTTATGTTTGCTAGATAACATTTTTGAAGCCTAGAAGCATTTTAATAACGAGGTTAAACTAACTACTTTGAATTTCATTACATTATATCCCAAAACAATGCTTTCCTTCTTCTTTTTTTTATCTCTTTCATTTGGTTTTTATTTGCTTTTCTTTGTCTTTTATTTCTCCATCATTCTTCATATTTTTTTTAAATTAACATAGACATTTTATTTCAACTTCCTTAGTACATCATCATTCCCATAATTTAAATATTCACTTTATACTTTTAACACAGTATTCCTCTTCTTAGTTTTGTGAATTTTTTTTAGGAGTTACATTTATCATTACACTTTTTTTTAAATCTAAAACCATAAAAGCATTATGATCATAATATTTAAAACTTGTAACCTCGGTTTCTCTACCTTACTCATATTGAATTCCCTCTAATCAGCCTTATGTCGAACCCTACCATTTTCATTAGCATGCCCCTCCAATCTTTCCATTATATTTTGCATATCACCCATCACCAAAGTGAACTTTATCAACAATTGAGCAACGACTCGTAATTAAAAAGTAATGTCATTACCTGATGTTGGTGGTGCCATATTGATTGACTTAGACTTCTTTAAATCTAAAAAATTGGTTCATGATAAAGAAAATATGATTCCTCACTCACTCCCTCACGTGTTTATACTACTCTCATGTTTCACACAAATTTCTTATGGCGAATCACGAAGATAATAACATGACAAGACAAAGACACAAAAAGAATTAAATATATGATATGGAAAGACAAAGATTTGACTCGAATATAAACTGAAAAATTATAAAACTAAACTTACTTGAACTAAAAAATGAAATGAAATGAATCAAAACTAAAAACTCAAAAAGAATTGACCCTAACCTATGATTTTTAAAGAAAACCAGAAAAAACAAATTAACTTTTAACCTGAATTTGTGATCTGGTTGCTTTTGGGTAGAACAATTAACACAATTTTTTTATTTTTTTTATCAAACAACCCTAGACACAAACTACTAAACTCTAGACATGAAATAATTGAAAACTGAATCAAAGACAGCAAAAGCTAAGAAATCTAAAAATAACAAGAAAAAAAATAAAGGATATGACCTACTTTTTTAGGTCATGCTCCGATACCAACTGATGCAAATCTTGTGATCATATGTTCACACAACCTACAAGAAAATTAAAAACCAACCTAAGAAAGCTAAATATGAGGTTTGAAACCCCGACCTAAAAGTAACCTTATATCTAAGAACCAAAGGTATTGAAAAAAAAACTTTGACCTAAAGAAAACCTTGTACCAAAGAACCAGAATGCGCATAACACCATGAAATCAGTTAACTTTTGATAAATCAATGTACGATCTTTGTCCCTGTAAAGAAAGGTTTTTTGCAAAATGCAAAACAAGGAAAATGTCCTATTTATTCAAATCATCATCGCTGTCGAAACTTGCAGCCATAAAAGTAATATATAGTCCCATCTAAATAACCCTAATAGACTTCTTTTGGGTTCCAAACCAATAGGCTCTAACTAGTAATCAACTAATACAAGTTTAATACTGAAACAAACCTTAAAACAAGAATAAAGTCCAAAGCTAATAATATTCAACACTAAAATAAAAAAAAAATCATAAAACAAAGTCCTCTTGTTTGAAATCTCTATGCATGGTTAAAACTCCCCCTTTGCTTTACTTGGAGGCTTTGTCAAAACTTTATGCTCAGAATTAGCTAGGAAACTTTGTTTTTAATTGATGGAATTATCCTCTTAAATTTCCTCCCTTTAGCCTCCTTGATGTTCTAAGAAATCCTATAAAATAATGAAAAGAATAACAAAAAATATCTCAAGTCTTTTTGCCACCACATACATTCCATAATGGATATAGAATCCTTGTAAACTATGAATAATAGTTGTTTCTATAAATATCTCATTGTTTACATGTAGAATAGGTAAGCCAATAGCTAATACATATATTTCCAAGAGCATTAAGGAATCCTTGTATTGATTGGAATTCATAATACACAAGGAAACAATGTTTTTTTTTCACACATTTCTAGAAGATTTCAGTCTTGATTTCAAACATATTGTTCTCTCTCATCTAGATGAATTAGCAAGCCTACTATATATTTACAAAAGGTATGGACGTATACTTTCTAAAACAATTAGAATCTCATCAGAATTCGTTTTGTAGCTTAAGATATAGTCCAAACATTAGATGAAGGTCCAAATAGATAGATCTGACAAGATTCCTCTAGTAACTTTGACCCTCTAAAATAATACCTTCCTAGACTCTCATTGATCTGAACATTTCACCTAATGTAGAAAAACATGTCAAGAAATGCCTATAAAAATTTCAATTTAATTCAATGGTTGAGTTGAAAGTTATGCTCGATAGCGTAAAATTGGACAAAAAGAAATTTTATGCCAAAATCCAAATCTAACCTTGCTTGGATGATATCAGTTTCATTAATTGAAAAGTACATTTACAATCAACTATTGCCTTGTCTACAATAGAGGCTAAGTATATGGCATTTGTAGAAGTAGTGAAAGAATCTTTATGGCTTAGAAGTTTGGTTAGTAATCTTACTTTGTCACATAAGTTTACTATTATACATTGTGATAGCTGAAGTTATATTCATCTAGCCAAGAACCAGATGTACTATGAAAGGAGCAGACATATTAATGTCAAGTAT
>Ga0307515_10019619_pt1 | contig 12146 bp, 7 predicted proteins | sample 17_EM_MG_FD_194513 | JGI IMG/M metagenome (GOLD analysis project Ga0307515, IMG submission 194513) | Populus trichocarpa ectomycorrhiza microbial communities from riparian zone in the Pacific Northwest, United States - 17_EM | ecosystem: Host-associated > Plants > Roots > Unclassified | place...
AATGCCCGGTTGCAGCAACAGCTTCTTCGGCCCGGTCAGGCGGCTGTACATCAGCAAGGTCGAGTTCGGCGAGAACATGTCGTCCTGGTAGTTCTTGCTGATCAGCACCGGCACCTTGCGGGCGTTCAACGCGTCAACCGAGTTGATTGGCGATCGGACCACGCCCCAGGCCGTGATCTCTGCGATCTTGGCCGGCGATGCATCCGGGTCTCGGATGGCCGCGTCGTACTCGTAGATGATCGGGTCCATGGTGCCGGTGAAGGTGCCCGACAGCGTCAGGATCGACAGCCAGGTCGGGTTAGGCACCGCATTGCCATACATCTGGTCGATCAGGTTCGACCAGCCTGACATCGAGGCCACCGCCTTCACACGGCTGTCGCCCGCCGCACCGATCACAGACAGCCCGGCACCATAGGAGATCCCGGCTGCACCGATGCGGTTCACGTCAGCCGCGGTGTTGGACACCATCCAGTCCAGCACGCTGCTGAAGTCGGACGCGTCTTGCGCACTGGCCACACCAACCACCCCTTCGGAGCCATAGAAGCCCCGCGCGGTATAGGCCAGCGCGACGTAGCCGTTCTGCGCCATGCGCTGCTGCTCTCCGAGGTACTCGAAGAAGTCGGCGGCTGCCCAGCTGGCTGGATAGACGATGGCAGGGAACTTGCTTCCACCATTGGCGCCAGGGGGCAGGAAGACATTCGCGGTCAACCTCACGCCGTCGCTTGTGGCGACGGTGAAGTTGTTCAGAAAACAGGTCCCGTCTTTTGGCGAGATCACGCCCGGCATCAGCAAGGGCGTGGTGTAAACGGCTGCTTCGGCAGGGGTAGGTGCACGGCAGCTCGCGGCTTCAGAGGCGATGGGAGAGAACAACGGCAGGCACACAACCAGGGCAGCAAGGCGCCGCCCCATAAATTTCGGCATGTGAAAGTCTCCGCTCCCGGGGAGGTTGGAATTGCGGTCGAACGCCCCGGAATCGCACGACCGTTCGTTCCATTTGCTGCCTGCATTTCTTAATGCGCAATGGGACCAGTCCGGAGTTTTTGTTACTTGTTACCTCGCCTCCGCGCTACGCCACTGGGCTGACGCATGCGGCAGGCCTCGTCCGACAATGCCGGTTCGAACCCCGGGCATAGAATCGAGCGCATGAAAACGCTTTGGCATGCCTCGCTCTCGCTGCTGCTTCTGACGACCGCCGCCGTGCGGGCGGAAGAGGCGACGCGGCGAACACCGCCCGAGCCGCAGGTGCTGCAGCAAGTCACCGAAGACGACCAGGTCCGCATCGAGGAATTGCGGGTCCGTGGCCAGACCAAGCGCCTGACGGTGCAACCCAAGATTCGCGGTGTCGGCCCCTACGAGATCGCCGCGCCCGAACCGGGCCGCGCCCCGGCTGATGACCCCAAGGCCGGCCAACGGGTCTGGTTGTCCATCACCTTCTGATACACCGCCGCGCCGTGCTTGCGCGGCGCTTCACCGGCAAGTCATGGCGGTCTATACCGAAGTGAGCCTGGATCAAGTCCAGGCGCTGTCGACGCAGCTGAAACTGGGCGCCGTGCGCTCGTTACAGCCTATTGGCAGCGGCATCGAAAACACCAACTACTTTCTGTCGACCGACAGTGGAGAGTGGGTGCTGACGCTGTTCGAGCGCCTGTCGGCCGAGCAACTGCCGTTCTACCTTCAGCTGATGCAGCACCTGGCCCAGCACGGCCTGCCGGTGCCCGAACCCCACACCAACGGCAGCGGCGCGCTGTGCCACCAACTGGCCGGTAAGCCGGCGGCGGTGGTGAACCGGCTGCCCGGCGCGACGGTGGACGCGCCCGACGTGCACCATGCGGACCAGGTCGGTGCCACGCTCGCTCGCATGCACAAGGCGGTGGCCGACTTCGCGCCCTACCAGCCCAACCTGCGCGGCCTGGCCTGGTGGCAGGCCACCGCACCGACGGTGCGCCCACATCTGGACGAAGACAGCGCCACCCTGATGGACGAAGAACTCGCCTACCAGCAGCACCTGTCGGCATCGCCCACCTACGCCCAACTGCCGCACGGCGCGGTGCACGCCGACCTGTTCCGCGACAACGCCCTGTTCGAGGGGCTGCCCGGCCGCGAACGCCTGTGTGGCGTGTTCGACTTCTACTTCGCCGGCGTCGACAGCTTTGCGTTCGACCTCGGTGTGGCGATCAACGACTGGTGCATTGACGACGACTCCGGCCACCTCGACGAAACCCGCGCCAATGCGCTGATCGCCGGCTACCGCGCCGAGCGCGAACCCGCTGGTGTTGAATGGCGCACGCTGCCGGCCATGCGCCGCGCCGCTGCGCTTCGCTTTTGGTTGTCGCGTCTGGCCGATTGGCATGCGCCGCGCGACGCCGCCCTGTTGACCCCCAAGGACCCTCGGCACTTCGAGCGCGTGCTGCGCGACTGCGTGGCCAACCCTTGGCACCCCGGCGCCTGATTCACCGATGGGATTGAAACTGCAAGACGTGCCGGCCGCTGCCGGCTGGCGCTGGGTGTCGCAGGCCTTTGGCGAGTACTTCCGCCATCCGCTGGCCTACATCGGACTGTTCATGGCCTTCATGTTCGCTGCGCTGCTGACGATGCTGCTGCCGTGGATCGGCGGCGTGCTGTTGATGGTGTCGGTGCCGCTGCTGAGCCTGGGCTTCATGATGGCCACCCATGCCTCGTTGCACGAGCGGCCGGTCCACGCCGGCATCTTCGTGGTGCCTTGGGCGCAGCGCGAGCCGGACCGGCGCCGGCCCTTGCTGGTGCTGCTGATCGCCTACGCCGTGCTGACCGCCGCCGCCTTGTGGTGGTGCGAATGGATTGACGGGGGTGCGTTCGACGCTTGGCTGACGGCGCTGGCCAAGGGCAACACGCCGCCGGAAGAACTCGCTCGCCTGAGCGACGCACCAGGCGCCACCGCGGGCGCGCTGTGGCGCGTCGGGCTGAGTACCGCGCTGAGCATTCCGTTCTGGTTCGCGCCGGCGCTGGTGTTCTGGGCCTCCCAGGGCCCCGCACAGGCCTTGTTCTCGAGCGCCTTGGCTTTGTGGCGTGCGCGCGCCGCCTTCCTGCTTTTTGGCATCGGTTGGTTGGCGGTGCTGGTGCTGGCCGGCATGTTGACCAGCTTCATGGCCGCCGTGCTCGGCTCGGCGGCAACCGGCCTGCTGGCGATGCCGGTCGGCTTGGTGCTGACCGCGGTCTTCTACGTCTCGCTGTACTTCAGCTTCCGCGACTGCTTCGGCGAGCCCTAAGCCGCCGCAGCCCGCGGCGTCACTTTGACTGTCAAGCGGCCATCCGCCCGGGCCCGCTCGAAATCGGCCGCGGCACGGGCCAGGCCCTCGGTGGAGTTGGCGCTGGTGGCGCTCAGGCCCACGGCGCGGTCGCGGCCCATGGCCTTGGCGCTGTACAGGGCCATGTCGACCAGGTTGACCGCCTGTTCCCACGGCAGGCTGGCGCCGTGCGGCGGCAGCGGGAAGCCCGCGTAGGCCATCGACATCGTCACCGTGATCTCGCGGCCGTCGGCCAGCTTGAACGGCCGGTTGCCGATCTCGCCCAGCACCCGCAGCGCCAGTGTTTCGAGCCCCTCGCCGCTCAACGCCGGCGTGTGCAGCAAGAACTCTTCGCCGCCCCAACGGCAGGCCACATCGCCAGCGCGCACGCAAGCGGACAGGCGATGCGCCACCTCGACCAGCACCGCATCGCCCACCGCGTGGCCGTGCTCGTCGTTGACGCGCTTGAAGTGGTCCACGTCGAGCAGGATCAGGCCGCCGGAGAAGACGTGGCTCTTGTCGTCCTCGCGCGCCGCCAACGCCTCGCGGAAGTGGCGGCGATTGGCCAGGCCCGTCAGCGGATCACGCTCGCTTTGCACCTTCAGCAGTGCCTCGCTGCGGCGCAGCTGCAGGTTGGCCTGGCGCGTGCGACGCAGTTGCACCACCAGCACCCCGGCCGCCATCGCCAACATGAACGAAGCCAGCATCCAGACCCGCTGCATCAGCGTCTGGTTGCCCAGGCGGGCGGTCTTCAGGCTGTTCTCGCGTTCGGCCAACTCCAGGTCGCGCTGACCGGCTTCGGTGCGGAAACGCTCTTTCAGTTGACCCAGCACCGCGTCGCGGGTGTCGCTGTCGATCTGCTCGCGCAGCCTGGTGGCGCGGTGAAAGTGTTCCAGCGCCGCCTTCACGTCACCCACCGCCGCCAACGCATCGGCCGATTCGTTCAACGCCGTCTCGATGCGGGCCCGGGCCTTGGCCTGCTCCCACAGCTGCAGCGCCGATTCGAGATCGGCCTTGCCCTGCGCCAGCTGGCCCAGCCGCACACGCGCCAGACCGCCGTTGTGCAGCATCACCGGCAGGCTGCGCCGGTCGTTGAACCGCCGCATCACCGGCAGCGCCCGCTCAACCGCGGCCAGCGCTTCGCGCGGTTTGCCAGCGCGCAGCAGTTCGTCGCTCAGCGAGCCCAGGATCTGCGCCTCGATGCGGACCGAGCCGGCGTTGCGGGCAATGCGCACCGCTTCTTCCAGCGCGGGCTGCGAGCCGGCGTGGTCGTTGCGGGCCGACGCCAGCACGGCGCTGTTCATCAACACCCGGATCATCGAGCGACCGGTTGGGTCTTTCTTCGCGTGCCGTTCAGCCTGCGCCATCTCGCGGCGTGACTTCTCTGCCTCGTTCAGGTAGTGGCTCAGCACGGCCTGCGAAGACAGGCCCCAGGCGAGCAGCACATCGTCGTTGGCTTGCGCAGCCAGCTCGTTCGCGCGCTGCTGCAAGCGCGCCGCCTCGAGTCGATTGCCCTGGCGATCGGCGCGCAAGGTCAACAGCCGCACCACTTGCCACCAACCGCGGTGGTCACAGCCGCCACTGTGCTGCGCGCTGCCGGCACAGGCCCGCGCATAGGCCGCGTCGGCCTCTTGCGCATGGCCGGTGGCCGACTCGGTACGCCACAGCTGGTCGTCGAGCATCGCCCGCACCATCGCCGCATCGGCGCCGGCCACCGGGTCGCGATCGGCCATCTGCGACAGCCGACCTGCCGCTTCCTGGGCCTGGGCTTCACGTCCGGCACGGGCGGCCACCAAGCCCCGCGTGCGTTCGACCACCCGCGTCCAGGCCAGCGATGGCGCGGCTGACAGGCCTCGTTGCAGCTCGTCCAGCCGCTGCAGCACCACATCGGGCTCGTCGTAGCCTTCGTTGACCCAGCGGCTGGCCAGGTCGTTCAGCTCGACCAGTGCGATGGCACCGTCCAGCTTTTCGAGCCCGCGCCAGGCTTCCAACGTGGCCGGGGTGATCGGGCCTGTCGTCGCGCGAGCGCCGCTGCCCTGCAACGCCGCCGGCGGTGCCACCGGGCTGCCGGCCAAAGGCCAGGCGAGGCCCGCGGCAGCCACCAGGCAGGCCGCCGTGAGAGCGCGAATCCGGCGCATGGGCCTCATGCTGTCGCCTCCGCCGTCGGGCCTTCAAGCAGCGCCAGCTGAACCCGCCCTTCGCGCCACGACTGCTCCAGGTCTTGCACCACCGCATCGACCTCGGCCTCGGTGCTGGCGGGCATCGCACCGACACCGCAGGCCTTGTTGCGGCCCAGGGTCTTGGCCACGTACATCGCGTTGTCGACGATGTCGACCGCCAGATCCCAGGGCAGGTCCAGTTGATGCGGCTGAAGCGGGAATTCGGCAAAGCCGATCGAGGTGGTCACGTTGACACGCTTGTCGCCGACGATCATCGGCATGCTGGCCACCGCGTTCAACAGGCGCTGGGCCAGCGGCTCGACGCGTTCATGCGCCATCGCCGACACCAGCACCAGAAACTCTTCGCCGCCCCAGCGCACCACCAGGTCTTCTTCACGCAGCACCGCGCGCAGGCGGCGTGCGGTCTCGACCAGCACCGCGTCGCCTGCCGCATGGCCATGGTGGTCGTTGATGCTCTTGAAGTGGTCCAGGTCCAGCAGGTACAGCGTGCCCCGCGCCGTGCTGCTCGAACCTTCGCCGCTGGTGATCTCGTGGAACTGGCGCCGGTTGGCCAGGCCCGTCAGCGGGTCTTGCAGGCTGTGGCGGCGCAGTTGCGCGTTGCGCAGGCGCAGGGCCTGTTGCGTGGCACGCAACCCCCCGTACATGCGCGCCGCCAGCGCGAGCAGCGACAGCACGATCCCGGCGGTCAAGGCCCAGATCTTGTATTCGAGCTCGCGGCCTCGCAGCTGTTCTTCCTTCAGCGAGTTGTCCTCGTTCAGCAAGGCCAGCTCGCGCTTGCGCTGCTGGGCATCGAAGCCTTCCTGCAACTCCAGCACGGCCTCTTGCTGGTCGCGCCGCGCCAGCTCGTTCGACAGCCCGCGCAGAGACTGGTAGGCCGCGTAGGCCTCGGCCAGATAACCGGCCTTTTCCAGGTAGGTGGCCACGTCACGGGTCGATTCGGCCAGGCTCGCGATGTCGTTGGCGGCGCGGTCGAATTCCAGCAGTGGCCGGATCAGCGCCATGCCCTCGTCCTTGCGCTTCATCGAGATCAACGCCAGGCCGCTGTTCAGGTGAGCGAGGTTCTCGGTCGTCACGTCGTGCAGCGCATGGGCCAGCGGCACCGCGCGCTGGGCGATCTCGTAGGCGCGCGGATATTCGCCCGCGTGCAGGTAGTAGTCCGACAGGTTGGCCAGGCCGAGTGCTTCGTCACGCGCCGCACCGGCCTTGCGCGCGTACTCGATCGCCCCGTTCAACGCCGCCAACTCCTCGACAGGATGACCGTTGTCCGTCAGCAGGATGCTGTCGGTCGTCATCGCCTCGGTCATCGCCATCCAGTCCTGGTTTTCGTTGGCGATCTTCTTGGCTTCGTCGTTGAGCCGTGTTGCATGCTCCAACTGGCCGCCACGGTACAAGGTGTAGGCCAACTCCGATCGGTAGATGCTGCGCCGCCAAGCCACGCCGCCCTCGTCGGCCAGGCGGATCGCCTCCTGTGACAACCGGACCGACTCGTCGATGTGCCCGATGCGCTGCTTGATGCTGGCTGCAGCGGACAGGCAGCGCATGCGAACCCGCACCGACGGGATCGTCCGCAGCGCGTGTTCGATCTCGGTCCACTGGGTGTCGGCCCGGGTGAGAGAGCCACCGTTGCTCATCGCCACCTGGGCCCGAATGCAGACTGCAGCGGCATTGAGCTGGTCGGCCGGCAGCTTGCTGTAGGCCGGCGTGCCCTGCTTGACCAGCGCCTGGACCACGGTTTCGGCCGCAGCGGGCTGATGCAAGCCGGCCCGCAGCATGCCCAGCAGGTGCTCGGCATCCAGACGTGCCGCGCCCTCCACCGGGCTGTTGGCGAGCAGCTTTTCCAGCTCGTCGGCGATGGCGTCGGGCTTGGCACGGCTGTCGCGCTCCAGCCGTTCGACGGCGTCGAGCTCGGTGGCGGCATGGACACCGGTCGCCGACAACAGCACCAACAACAACCACCCCATGCCGGCGATGTGCCGAGAACGTGGAGGCTGCCGCCGTTGCCGGGTCATCGTCTATTCCGTCGGGGTCAGCTTGGCCACAGACAACGCCAACCACTTGGTGCCGTGGCGGCCGAAGTGAACCTGCGCCCGTGCATCCGTGCCTGCGCCTTCAAGCGTGACGACCACACCCTCACCAAACTTGTTGTGGAACACGCCCTGCCCCACGCGCAAGCCGTGCCCAGCCTGCTTGGCCGCGGCCTCGACCATGCGGGCCGGCACCGGCGGCGGCGCTGGCGCCTGCCACCCAGCGTTGCGACCAGCCCCCACCATCGAGCCCAAGCCGCTGCCGCGCTGCCAGGCCGCCTGGTAGTCGCGCGCATAGCCGGAGCCGAAGCCCTGGTTGCGCGGCGTCAGCCACTTCAACGCGCCTTCAGGCAGCTCGTCGAAGAAACGGCTCTTCACGTTGTAGCGCGTCTGGCCGTGCAGCATGCGGGTTTGGCTGAAGCTCAGGTACAAGCGCTGGCGTGCACGGGTGATCGCCACGTACATCAGGCGGCGCTCTTCTTCGAGGCCGTCGGCATCTGACAGCGAGTTCTCGTGCGGGAACAGGCCTTCCTCGAGGCCGGTGATGAACACGGCATCGAACTCCAGGCCCTTGGCCGAATGGACGGTCATCAGTTGCAGCGCGTCTTGTCCTGCTTGCGCCTGATTGTCACCAGCCTCCAACGCCGCATGTGTCAGAAATGCCGCCAACGGGCTGATGATTTCGCCGGTTTCGGCGTCTGGCGTGACATCGACAGCAGCCAACGCCGGCGGCAGGCCGATGGCCATCATGCCGGGCGACTGCTCGTCCACCGGCAAGGCCACGGCGTCCTTGCCGAAGCCCTCTTGCGTCACGAAGGCTTCGGCCGCGTTGACCAGTTCTTCCAAGTTCTCGATGCGGTCGGCGCCTTCCTTCTCGGTGCGGTAGAAGTCGACCAGGCCGCTGGCCTGCAGCATCTGCTCGATGATCTCGCGCAGCGTCAGGCCGTGGGTCGTCGCGCGCAGGTTGTCGACCAGGGCGTGGAAGGCGGCCAGGTTGGCGCCACCCTTGCCGCTGATCGCGCCGGCCGCCTGCCACAGGCTGCGGCCGCTGCTTCTGGCCGCGTCTTGCAGTTGCTCCAGCGTGCGGGCGCCAATGCCGCGGGTCGGGAAGTTGACGACCCGCAGGTAGCTGGTGTCGTCGTTCGGGTTCTCGACCAGCCGCAAGTAGGCCAGCGCATGCTTGACCTCGGCACGCTCGAAGAATCGCAAGCCGCCATAGACGCGGTAAGGCACGCCGGCATTGAACAGCGCCGATTCGAGCACCCGCGACTGCGCATTGCTGCGGTAGAGGATTGCAATCTCGCGCCGCGACATGCCACCGCGATGCAACTGTAGCGCTTCTTCCAACAGCCACTGCGCTTCGTTGAAGTCGCTGTTCGATTCCTGCACACGAACCGGCTCGCCCGGGCCGGCCTCGGTGCGCAGGTTCTTGCCCAGCCGGTGCGTGTTGTGGCTGATCAGGTGGTTCGCGCTGTCCAGAATGTTGCCGAAGCTGCGGTAGTTGCGCTCCAGCTTGATCAGATGCTTGACGCGGAACTCGCGCTCGAAGTCGGCCATGTTGCTGACCTGCGCGCCGCGAAACGCGTAGATGCTCTGGTCATCGTCACCGACCGCGAACACCGCGCCGGCGCCTTCGCGCGGCGGGCCGGCAAACATCTTCAGCCAGGCGTACTGCAAGCGGTTGGTGTCCTGGAACTCGTCGACCAGGATGTGCGCAAAGCGGCGCTGGTAGTGCTCGCGCAGCGCCAGGTTGTCGCGCATCAGCTCGTAGCTGCGCAGCATCAGCTCGGCGAAGTCGACCACACCTTCGCGCTGGCATTGGTCTTCATAGGCCTGGTAGACCTCGACCATCTTCTGCGTCTGACCATCGCGGATCTCGACGTCTTTCGGCCGCAGACCGTCTTCCTTGCTGCCGGCGATGAACCAGGCGACCTGTTTCGGCACGAAGCGCTCTTCGTCCAGGTTCATCGCCTTGATCACACGCTTGACGGCCGACAAGCTGTCGCCCGAGTCGAGGATTTGAAAGCTCTGCGGCAACGCGGCCAGCTTCCAGTGGGCGCGCAGGAAACGGTTGCACAGGCCGTGGAAGGTGCCGATCCACATGCCACGGACGTTGACCGGCAGCATCGCGCCCAGCCGCGTCATCATCTCCTTGGCGGCCTTGTTGGTGAAGGTCACGGCCATCACGCCGCCGGGCGACATCTGGCCGGTTTGCAGCAACCATGCGATGCGGGTGGTCAGCACCCGGGTCTTGCCGGACCCGGCGCCGGCCAGGATCAGCGCCGGCTCGGCGGGCAGCGTCACGGCTGCGAGTTGCTCGGGGTTCAGGGCGCGCAGCAGCGCATCACCCGAAGCCGGGTGGCGGGGGGCGTCGTCCGCGCCGGCAAAAAGATCGGTCATCGGTGCATTCTAGGGAGGGGATGGCTGTTGCCAGGGCCCGCCATGCAGGCGTCACCCGACTGGGGCATGCTTCGTGCGTGCCGGCCTTGCATCGACACTGTTTGATTCCTGATGACCTGGTTGCCCTGGCACCGACCCCGAACCCTGGCCCTTGCGCTGCAAGGCGGCGGCGCGCATGGCGCGTTCACTTGGGGCGTGTTGGACGCCTTGCTGGCGCGCGAAAGCGTCGAGTTGCGCGCCATCAGCGGTGCCAGTGCAGGTGCAATGAACGCCGTGGTGCTCGCGTACGGCCTGACCCAAGGCGGGCGCGACGGCGCTCGGGCGGCGCTGCGCACGTTCTGGGAGGCGCTCGGCACCCGCTTGCCCTTCGAGTGGTTCACCACCGGCGGCCATGAGGCACCCGGCTTCGCGCCGGCCGCCCGCGCTGCCCTGCGCTGGGTTCACTTGGTATCGCCCTACCAGTTCAACCCGATGGGGCTGAACCCGCTGCGCGAAATCGTCGAGGCGCAGGTCGACTTCGAACGCCTGCGCCGCGCCAGCCCGGTGCAGTTGTTCGTCGCGGCCACCCATGCGGCTTCCGGCCGACTGCGCCTGTTTCGCGAGCACGAGATCAGCGCCGATGCCTTGCTCGCGTCGGCATGCCTGCCCAACCTGCACCACAGCGTGCTGATCGACGGCGAGGCCTATTGGGACGGCGCTTTCGCCGCCAACCCGCCACTGTGGCCCCTGTTGACCGACACCTCTGCCGACGACCTGCTGCTGGTGCTGCTGGCCCCGCCCGCCGGCCACGGTGGGCCGCCGCGCAGCGCCGAAGAGATCCGCCACCACGCACAGGAACTGGCCTTCACCACGCCGCTGATGCGCGAGCTGCAATGGCTGGCCGATTGGCGCAGCGCACCCGGCGGCTGGCCGATGAGCGCACGCGAACGCCGCCTGCGTCGGCATCGGCTGCATTTGGTGGACGGACGGCCGCACCTGGCTGCATTGGCCGGCGAAACGCGGATGATCGCCCACCTGCCCTTCCTCGAGCATTTGCGCTCGCTGGGCGAAGCGGCCGCCCAGATCTGGTGGGACCTGCACGGCGGGCAACTGGGCCGCGAATCGACGCTTGACCTTGCGCGCCTGCTGGCAGGGGTGCCCGCGTAGAATGCGCCACCGGGCCCAAACTCTGAGCCCGGTTTTCGTTTGGTCCGCACCGCCCTCGCCTGGCGGCCTTCGCGGGTCACAGCCGGGTCCCAGGTCAAGCGCTCGCAGCCCACGGCGGCGCACTGCGACCAACGCGCCGCCATGACAAGCAATGCGAAGCCATGGAAATCTTTGACTACGACAACATCCTGCTCTTGCCGCGCAAGTGCCGGGTCGACAGCCGTGCCGAATGCGACACCAGCGTCGAATTCGGCGGCCGCCGCTTCAAGCTGCCGGTGGTGCCGGCCAACATGAAGACGGTGCTGGACGAGAACATCGCCGAATGGCTGGCCGCCAACGGGTACTTCTACGTGATGCACCGCTTCGACCTCGACAACGTCGAGTTCGCACAGCGCATGCGCAAAGCGGGTCAGATGGTCTCGATCAGCGCCGGTGTGAAAGACGCCGACCGCGCCGCCATCGACCGCCTGGCCGCCGAGGGTCTGGGCGCCGACTACGTGACCATCGACATTGCCCACGGCCACGCCGACAGCGTGCGCCGCATGATCGAGCACATCAAGCAGAAGCTGCCGCAGGCGTTTGTCATCGCCGGCAACGTCGGCACGCCCGAAGGCGTGATCGACCTCGAGAACTGGGGCGCCGACGCGACCAAGGTCGGCATCGGCCCGGGCAAGGTCTGCATCACGCGGCTGAAGACCGGCTTCGGCACCGGCGGCTGGCAGCTCTCGGCGCTGAAATGGTGCGCCCGCGTGGCCACCAAGCCCATCGTCGCCGACGGTGGTATCCGCCACCACGGCGACATCGCCAAGAGCGTGCGCTTCGGCGCCGCGATGGTGATGGTCGGCTCGCTGTTCGCAGGCCATGAAGAATCGCCCGGCCAGACTGTCGAGGTCGACGGCAAGCTCTTCAAGGAGTACTTCGGCTCGGCCAGCGACTTCAACAAGGGCGAGTACAAGCACGTCGAAGGCAAGCGCATCCTCGAGCCGATCAAGGGCACGCTGGCCGAGACGCTGCGCGAGATGCAGGAAGACCTGCAAAGCTCGATCTCCTACGCCGGCGGCCGCGCGCTGCCCGACCTGAAGAAGGTCAACTACGTCGTGCTGGGTGGCGAGAACGCGGGCGAGCATTTGTTC
>Ga0307515_10019620_pt1 | contig 12145 bp, 4 predicted proteins | sample 17_EM_MG_FD_194513 | JGI IMG/M metagenome (GOLD analysis project Ga0307515, IMG submission 194513) | Populus trichocarpa ectomycorrhiza microbial communities from riparian zone in the Pacific Northwest, United States - 17_EM | ecosystem: Host-associated > Plants > Roots > Unclassified | place...
AATATGTTAATCACCGACAATATTTAAAGTTATTGAACCATAATGGGTCATTACTTTGGACGTTGATTGGGATTAACACCTTCATTCTATACTTAGTTTTTTTTTTTTATCAAAATTCAAATCTTCTTTCAAAATGCATAGGTCATATCCATCAATAATTCATAATATTAATGAATATTTAAAGGGCATTACTCTTAGGTATCAATTATGGGTATCAAAGTGAAACATTTATGTATGATGTAAATATTTTGTCCTTGAATGATTATCCATTGACAATGGTTATGCATACATAAGTCTTCACTGACCGGTGTGCATAAATATAGATTAAAGAAAACATTTTAAAATTGAACCATTAATATTATTGTTCATAGTAGCAAAACATCTCTAGAAAAAATGAATTTATAGAGGTCATTATTGCATAAACATAATGTTTGGCAACAACTCTTTTTAGGACGAGGACTGGGTTCAGTGAGCCTAATAAAGACCCGCCTAATTAATCATTGACATGACTTGATAAATTATTGTGGGTTATAGGTAACGGTTGGGAATAAACAGTTGTAAATACATCAATTTATTAAGTAATTTTGGAAATGAAAAAAATGACTTGGACTTAGAAAAAATAGGATCAAACCCTTACCTAGATTTTAAATCATTATAGTAGACTTATTCTCACCCATGTTGATAGATTATTGGTATTAGACAATTGACCCATTATGAATAGAAGACAAATAACAATGCAACTTACCTTAGGTAGGATGTTTTAGGGTGATAATATATTTTCTCTAATATAACCAGTCCATTACTTTAGAACTGTGAATAATAGTTAGGATTTCTGATAATCATAATACTAATTGGCTACTATTTTTTTTATAAGTTTTAGACCTTTCTCCCTTATAATAAAAAAAACCTTTTCGTTGTAGTAAAAAAAAAGGGTTGCCACGATGTTAAGTGTGATGGAATGACAACTCAACTGGAAACTTTAGAACTAAGCTTTGCTTTCTTATCTTTTATCATTAATGTGCCTTTTATTTTATTTTATTTACTTTAATTTATTTGTTATTTTCTCAGCCTAACATTCATATTTTATTCTGCATGAATATATTAGATGTGAATCCATGCCTTCATACAAACACAACACGATGTGAGAGCACACATTTTACTTTAGGTTAGGTGGGTAAATAGCAGTACCCCAATGACCATCAACTTAGGTAAGACTTTTGAAACCATCAACTCTTGTCTGATTGTTAACTTGGATATAGTTAGTATTCCTAGATAACATGCTAGTGACCTATGCTTTGACACATCTTGTAGACCTCATATCGATTTTTAAAGGATGGTCACCGAGTATCAAGAGATCCTTTGTGACCAATTAATAAGTAATCCTATTCATGCGTGTAATGGCTAGAACCTTTCTTTAGGGTGTGTTTTTGTATTATCACCACTCTATATTCAATGTCTAGCTTGCATCATTACATATTTTATTTATTTTTATTTTTATATATGTTAAGCTTAGGTAAGATATAGGTCTCTTAAAATCCATCTCTTCTACAAGATGTACAATACCTCAAGAGATTCAGAAAAGGCAAATGGGAGACAAGAGAAAGAACTCGATAGAAGTAGAATCAAGTCAACTTTTTTAAAAATAAAATGACTCAGCTAACTAATCTTCTAAAACAAATCATTTTCTTTGAAAGGTTTGAGAGAGGACCACTACATATAGAAACTAATAATATGAAGTTCAATATGGAAATGCCTCTCTCTCATTCTTCTACAATATCCAAAACCTCTCTAATGATTCCTCCTTTTTATCCCTCCACACACCCTCGTCAAAAGAGAATATGGTCTGCCTCACATGTTAACCAACTCAGTTACGACACATAATTGTTTTAAAATAATTAAAAACATATATTAAGGTTCTTTACTGTTCATATAATAAGTAAAACACCATATGGAATCCCAATTATATTAGAGTATTTAGATAATAATTTTCTTGTCACATTTGTATGTTACTAAAAAATTTATTATATTTTTTTAAAAGTTTTTCAATATTTTAATATTAATATAATATGTCAACAAATATCTTGATTATTGTATCCTATTAAAATATACTAAAAGAACTTGGTTTTTCACTTTAACAACGAACTATGAAAAGCCAAGCACTTTTTTTTTTTATCCTCAAAATGTTTTAGAATTTTTTTTTTTAATTTTATCCTTCAACATTGATTTTACTAAGTATATATATTTTTAATTTTTTCTATAGAATTATCCTAATCTCATAATATAGGTCACAGGTTTTGCGGGGGTAGCCATGTTAACTGGGTTTTTTTTTATTTTTTTTAATTTAATCCTTTAACATTGGGTTGATTAAGAATTGAACTTTATATTTTTCTTTGATTCACTTTTTATAGGATAATTTCATTCTTCTAACCTGAGTTTTGCAGGTTAACTCGGGTTGATTTAGGTATTCTTTTAATCCTTTTATTTTTTTTATTTTCAATTTAATCCTTCAAAATCAGGTTGATTGAAAATTAGGATATATAATTTTTTTTATTTACTTTCTATGGGGTTATCACAATCTTATGACCCGGGTCGCAAGTTAGGCCAATTAACTCGAGTTTTTGTTTCTTTTTTTAGTTGATTTTTTTTAAAAAAATTATCATTCAATGTTAGGTTGATTGAGAATTAAACTTCATAATTTATTTTGGTTTGCATTCTATGAGGTTATCTTAATCTCATGAACCGAGTCACGAGTTTGGTTGGTTGACTCGAGTGAGTTTTTTTGTCTTTTTTTTAATGTCAACCTTCAACATTAGGTTAATTGGAAATTGAGTTTTCTAATTTGTTTTTATTTTCTTTCTATGGAGTTACGGGCTTATAACCCATATTTGATAGGTGAATCGTAGTTGAATCAACTTATTTTTTTAGTTGAATTTTGTTTTCAATTTTATCATTCAACATTAGATTGATTAATAATTAAGTTTTTAAAAAAATATTTGTTTTCTATAAAGTTATCAGTGTCTCATGAATTGAGTAACAAATTTAATATGTTAATCCAAGTTAATCTAAGTCGATTTAATATATTGTCGTTTCAATATTATTTTGAAAAAGATGTTATCCTAATTTTTTTTAAGTTAAACTATGTTTTTATCGGTCATTAATGTTATATTTGAATCTGTTAAATTGACTACGTCACATCAGGTCAATCCCATATATTTTTTTTGGCTAAAAATCACATTAACAATAATTGTATATTTTTTTACGTTAAAAAAATTGATTCGACTTGCAACGTGGCCTGAGCAATAATCTAGTATATGACTACTACATCACCAATAAATATTATACGTATTATCTAAAAACTTTGTTTAGTGAATACCTCAATAACTAAAATTGAAATGAGATTAGTTTTAAGAGAAATGATTTAATCTAATAGACAAGTTTCCAACATGTTTCTAACTTTTCGTATGTTTACTATTTTCTCGTATAATATGTCAAAGAACCATCTCAATCCAATAGCTTAAGCTATTAGGTAAGGTCCCAGGATATAATTTATATTATTCTCTAACATACCCCCTCAAGTGAAAGCCCTTTGGGCTTGAAACTTGCACAGGCTCACATTACCTTGTGCTTAATTTTTATCAACTTAATGGGGAAGGTGAGATTCGAACTCGTGACCGCTTGGTCATTAAGGCTCTGATACCATGTCAAAGAACCATCTCAACCCAATAGCTTAAGCTATTAGGTAAGGTCCCAGGATATGATTTATATTATTCTCTAACATAATATTCAATTCTTTATTATGTTGTTATATCAAGTTCTTATATCCATATTGACATAATTATATTTTTTACTCTAAAGTTTTCCTTGAACTATATGAGAATATAATTTTATAGTTTAAAAAATATTTTCTTATTTTTTAAATTAATGGTTGAGTAATTTCTAACCTTTTTTTTATATATATATTTTGAGCTATTTTAATATTATATATATATATATATATATATATATATATATATATCAAGGGTAATTTTGGAATGAAGATATGATTTTGTTGTTAATTTGAATAGAAAAACTTCTAATATTTTTTTTAAAACATTGTTTTGATTATAGAAATTTAGTAAAATCTATAGTTGAGAACTCTCACAAAAGTTCAAGAGAGAAAAATTAATATATTATTGAATGTGACATATTAATATTAATATTTTAATAGTGTGAAATCGAAATGTATTTTTCTACATAATTACTATCATCATTATAGCATATCTAAATTCTTTTGTCTTAAGGAATCCTAGATTCAAATATATAAAATCTATTTATTTATACTTAAGGTTCTATTAATTTTTAGTATATTAATAGCAGCATTAGCATTTTATTATTTTTAAGTCATTTTATTTTAAATAATTAATTGTATATGATATGAATAAATTAACAATACATACACTTTTAAGACTTTTATGAATTCTTTTTTGTTTTTTCTATATTAACAGAATATGTTCAGAAAACAGTACAAATGTCATGAATCATTGCATTCAAAAAAGAAAAAAGAGAAGTAATTCTTGAAAAATAAAAATTAAATACCATATAAAAAAGATTAGGATCCAATTTTAATGATATTAATTTTATTTTCTATATCAGTAGAGTTTGTTAAAAAAATAAATATAGATGTTATTTCTATTCCTCCAACCCTTCTTCCTTCCTATGCAGCTTTCATTCCTTTCTCACAATAGCGAAACTAACGAAAGGGTCAATTTATATTTAACAGGATGCTAAAGTTAAGGAGATAATATGGAGAGTTTTAAAACATGAGAGACTAAGTTATAGCTATATAAAAATTCAAGGGACTAAAAAAAATTTACTAATAAAAATGCAAGACATAGTTGTCAAATTTGGATTAATTAAAAAAAAAGATATGGGTTAATGGTTTAGTATTTGTTTGGAAGTATGATCAAGTTGTGTTTTAAAGTGTTTTTCTGCTAAAAAATACATCAAAATAATATTTATTTATTTTTTAAAATTTATTTTTGACATTAGTACATCAAAACAATTAAAAAATAATTTGAAACAAAATAAATTTCAAAACTTTTAAAAAACACAGTTAAACCACGGTTCCAAAATACCCTTTTACTATGGTAACCTAAGTAAATATTTTTATTAAAATAACATCAATTTGTTTTTATTTATTTTATGTTAATAAGTGGAGTTTAGCTTTGGGTTTGACTACATCAACCAAATTACTAATATGTAATCGGTTTAATCAAGTTTTATTAGAGTTAATTAGATTTTAAATCCTAAGTTTGATGGATTAGTCCACTAAGAGCCCGTCTGTTTTTTTGTTTGAAAAATAATTTTGAAAAAAATTATTTTAAATTAATGTTTTTTTTTATATTTTGAGATTATTTTAATGTGTAAATATAAAAGTAATTTTTAAAAAATATTAATTTAATATATTTTTAAATAAAAAATATTTTAAAAAAACTATTGATTTTATATTCCTAAAACTTGGTCGAGTTTTATAATTATCATGGAGAAACTAATAGAAAAGGAGAAAAAAAAGAAAGAGGGACGCACGCAGGGAGAGAAAGGGGCCCAGTCAATGAAAGAAAAGCGCGTCCGAGTATACGGAAGTGAGGGCCCTCAAATCACCACTCTCTCTTTCCTAAACTAAACTAAACTAGTCGATATAATATATAACTCAAAACCTGACCGTTGGCAGTTACACTTCCTTCCTTCCCTCCACAAAAATTATACTAGTACTCACCTACACTCACCTATAAATAATTATATAAAACTCTTTCTTTCGATAATTTTTAAAACTTACTACCAACATTTATTAAAGAAAAACTAAAAACCAGGCTTGGGAATTGAGGAGAGAAAAGATAAAAAAAGAGAGGAAAAGAAAAAAAATGAATCACTAAAAAATACACCGAATCTACAAAGCTACTATTCATTGTTATAAAAAAAAGCCTCGATCATGATGATTTTAATGACACCGAGAAAGGCTATTGTAAGAACTTTAAAGAAACCACATAAGCTTCTCTAATGCAATGACCTTCATCACACATTAGCGCATGTGTCACAAATATTAAACATTTTTTATCATTTTCGTTCAATTTAGTCTCTGATTCTCTAATAACTCTTTAATACAGTCCTAAATTTCATCCCACCCTAGTCCAATAAAGGCCCAATAAGGGAAAGAAGAAGGCAAAAGGAAAAGAAAGAGACAAATGAGCCAATCAGATTAACTCATTTGGTCGTGTCCATGATTTAGGTTGCAAATTTGACGAGTTAATCTGAATTGACCATAGTTAACTTAATATGTCAATGTCTCAATTTTTAATTAAAAAAATATCATTTTGAATATATTTCAAGGTCAAACCAAATTCTTACTGTTCGTTTTGGTTGTCTTTAGACCCGCTAAATTGACTAGGTCACGTCGGGGTAATAATCACATGTTAATTTGAAGCTTGATCTAAGCAAGGAGTTGGTTTAAGAGATTTCAAAGTTAACTCACTAGGTCAGGCTCAATGACATACTGTCAAAGAGTTCCCCACAACCTATACATTCTTTTCTTGTATTTAGAATAACAAAGTCGTATAATTTTTTAAAAAAGTGTGAATAACATTATCTTAGATCTTTTTTAGTTAAAGTTTCAACCGAATCAACTTGGTATGTTATGAATTTACACCTTTTGCTTAAAACAATTATGCTTACAATAACATCCCAATACCTTGAATCTATACCATATATAATACGGGCAACAAAACTAGTTCTATCTAAAAATGTTGATAATTAACTATTGAGAAGTTCTAAACATTACTACTTTATCGCATTATCTAAAATTGTGACTATTCTTTGATCTTATAAACTATGTGTAAACTATAAATACAGATTATAATTTGATATATTTGACAAAATCAACATTTATGTCTAATACATATATATGTATCTCCATTATATTTCGTTGATATGATAAAACCAACATCTTATATTTAACACACACACAAACCCTTGTAAATTAGAGAATGAATGTTATACTTTGATTCGCATGATGAAATCAACATATTAAAATTAGAAAAATACTAAAACAAAACCTATTTTTATCATGGGTTCCATCTTGAAGCAATGTGGATGACATTGTTTATTTTATAATGCCTTCTCTTTTTCTTTTTCTTTTTCTTTTTCTTTTTTTTTTGTTCCTTGAACTTGATTTCTTCACTATTTCATCCTCACACTTGATGTTTACATCGATTTACATATTATATTTTACTTTTATTTGCATTCTATCATATGCGTGAGGTCTCTAAGGTGTTCCATCAATGAATCAAACATCAATTTTATATAAAAAAGAATTTTAATTTATTTCTAGGAAGAATTGAATGGACAATGCCCAAAATTAAGAAAACAAAATAGGCATTTCATTTTTATTGTTCAAAAGGCTAAGAAAACTATAGTTTGATCTCTAAAGTTTAAATTTTTACATTTTTTATTCCTATTATTTGAGAAATTTATGTTTAGGCCATAAACTTAATTTTGTTTGTATTTTGGTCCCTGTGTGTTAAGAAAGAGAGAAAGTTGCTAGAAAAAGAAAAGGAGAGAGAAAATATTCGGCTATCCACATTTTAGTAACTAAAAAGGCTAATCGTGATGTTAACAAGTTCGTTTAAAAGAGTGAGTTCCATGAAAATAGTTTGAGAATTTTATCTTATAAAAAAAAGTAGATCCAAGCTTGGAAAAAGTAATTTGAATATATGTAATTTTCTTATTGGATCAATTCTATGGTGTTTTGGAGTTAAAAACAAGTTTACTTGGTTTTTAGATGTTTTTATGTGAAATAAGTTGAAAAATAATTTTTTTGAGTTTGAAAATCAAAACCTCCATTTTTAGTGGCTGAAATTTAAACTAGATGACAACAAATTATCTGTTTAAATGGATGATATGTTATTTATTTTATTTTTTAAAAAAAAATAAACTAGATAATGACTTTTAATCCATTCATTACAAAAAGAAGAGAAAGGGCTAGGTGCAAAGACCAATACTTGAACTTTTTGTTATATTACTCTTTAGTTTTTTTTTTAATTGTGAATCAAATACACTATGAATGAAAAAAAATATGAAAATGATATTTAAAATATTATATATGAATCTAATATGCAAAATTTATATAAAAAATATGCTTATGAATATTAACTGAGAATAAAATATTTATTTTATTATTTTAAATGATTTTTCCATATTAATTATTTTATTATTTCTTTTTTTTATTGCTTTCATACTCTCTGAGTCTTGCTTCTTATTATTTTTATTTAACCTAATAAGTTTCTGTTTATAAAGAAAAGATTCTCATAAAAAAAATATTTTTGATAAATAAATAAATAAATGCACAATAAAAGAGAAATATTTCTATAAATATTTATTTAATGACCTTTAGTTTTATAATAAAAACATGCTGCTAATAAAAAAGAAATATTTTTATAAATAATTCATTTAATAAAAAAAATATTTTTTAAAATTAAATAATTGTTTTCTCTTAAATATATAAATTCATTAAATAATAATTAATTTTAAAAACACCTCACAACATAAAACATAAAACTAGTTATGCTTTATACAAATACATGATTGACCACTAAACCATTGATCCATGGAGTATTTGGAAGTGAAGTAGTAATTGTTTTTTAAAATGTTTTTTATTTTAAAATATATTAAAATAATATATTTTTTTTAAAAAAATTATTTTTTATATTAATACAGGAAAAAAATCTAAAAATAAATTAATTTATAAAAAAATAAAAAAAACTTGAATATTTTTAAAACATATAAGTTAGAGTAGGGCCATGATGTCGAAAAGGCAAAACATGTACTCATTAACGGGGACCCTTTGGAAAATAAACCGAAAAAAGAAAGAAAAATAATGGCACTCAGAAACAGATAGGTCGCTGGGGTGGCTGGTGGAGGGGGCTAGCTAGAGAGAGAGAGAGAGAGAGAGAGAGAGAATAAGAGAGAGAAAAAAACTGGGAAAACAGAAAAAACAGAAAGTTGTAAAAAACAAACAATGGTGGAGGAGATCCTCTAATATCATCTAGCAAAGTATCATTCTTTTGTTACTCTAGCAAATAATATTAATAAAAAAATCCCATTATCATTTTTTTGCTGCCTTTTCTTTTTTCTGTTCGAGTCTCTCCATCCATCCACCCAACCCCCTACCAGCCCACATTGCATTTCATTCTCTTGAAGGATGTTTGGTATCAAAATTGCAATATTGCCCTTAACAACAGCAGCACTAAGGCACCCTTTCTGACCCTCTTGTATGGTAAATTCAATAACCCTTAAACTTTTTTCTTTTGGATTGCTTGTTCTTGAGGGTATTCCTTGATTCTTCATTGTCTGTTAAAAGCTTTCTCTCTCTCTCTTTTTATTGTGCCATTCTGTTAACCTTTGTCTTATTTTCCTTCCTGCTGTTGTCTTATTTGCAGCTACATTTTATTGGTGTGGAGATTTAGAGGAAGATTATAGCCTGCTAAGCCAGGTTATGTGGTCTTTCATGAAAAGGGTGTAGAGAGTTTTTTAAAACACAAAGATGAGGGACACTGACATGATCAAATGTGAAGGCTTTTCATTTTTTCGTAGCATAGTTGTTAATAGTTGCTTGTAAATTAAAGATTTTGCATCACTTGTTGTTGTTAGTTGAAAGGGGTGGTTTTGTATAGGAAACCTGGCGATTATTGTTGCTACCTCCACTGCCAACTTTGGTTCATCAAGCAATGAGGGGCAGATGGAACTCAATTGGATTCCGAATTTTGTTCCTCTTGGTTTTGACTCTTAGTCTTGAAAATCAATGCTCCTGGTCGCTTAATGATGAGGGTAATTCTTGTTTTATGCATCCTTGATTTCTGTTTACACGTATATTGTTAAAATGCACTTGCTGAATCCTGGTTTTGGTAATTGAATGTAATGTGGGGGTACGAAATGCAGGATCGGTTTTGTTGAAATTCCGGGCAAGAGTGGATTTCGATCCTTTTGGTGCCCTTGCAAATTGGAATCCCAACGATATTGATCCTTGCTCATGGTCTGGTGTTCATTGCGTCGCGGGAAAGGTGCAAATACTGTAAGTGGCTATTGATGCTTCCTTTAAAAGAGCTAATAAATACCATTAATCTTATGAAATAGAAAAAGTGAAATTTGTCACTTTATATAGTTGTTTTGTTTCCAATCTTAACTATGGAGGATTTTGCAGACCACTTCAATTAATTTTTTGTTGGTGGAATTGTGTGATATTGAGAAATGTTTGCTGTTGCCTTTCAGAGGTTTTGTTACAGAAAATTTTATGTGGGTGCTGAATGATTGGACATATTAATGTTGTTCAGTGCACTTGTAGGGATCTGAGCGGACTTTCTTTGCAAGGGACATTGGCGCCAGAGCTTGGCAAACTTGTTAACTTAAGATCTCTGTAAGTCTTCATAATTTTGCTGTAATTTCTCTGATGAAACTTGGGGTTTAGTAATTAAGCATTTCATTCTAGTATATGATTAAGCTGTTCAAGCCTCCAAGAATAGAAATGAGCACTGCAATTAGCCAATTTCTACTGATTGAATATGAATTTGGCCAAGACATATGGGGACTGTTTGGTTTTTATTGTTGATAGGCTATCATACATATTCTAAAACATGTTAGTATACAGTGAAGATATTAGATTCAATATCTCTTCCTAATCTCGATGTTTTAGGATTTATGGAAATAAATGATTTTGATATTCAGACTTGTTAACTATTGTTTTTTGTTTATAGGGATCTACAGCTACAATGGAAATTGTATCTCTGATTATGATGTATAGCTTTGTACTTGTAACCTCTGCTGGGTTCTGAAACTAATTGAACTTTCTGATCCTTCCATTACTTTCATGACAGTGTACTCTACCGAAACCATTTCACTGGTACCATTCCTAAAGAGATTGGAGAGCTCAGAAAGCTAGAGCTACTGGACCTAAGGAACAATAACTTCAGTGGAGCAATTCCAGAAGAAATAGGAAGATTACTATCATTAAAATACTTGTGTGTGAGCTATCCTTCGTTTTAATTGTTTTGATGGTTTATGCTGTGTGGTTAACTAGACGGAGACAATTTCTTCCTTAGGTTGCTTAGAGACAATAAATTTGGGGGAAGCATTCCTCCGGAGATCAGGAGGCTTAACCTGCTTTATGAATTGCAATTTGATGGAAATCTTGCATCTGGTTCTACTACTGGAGTTAGCTGTGTCAATAGAAAACTTGGACATGGGTTAGTGACATTTTCCATCTTTCCTCATCAACGCTCATCTGCAAGTACAAGAGATTCTGCGCATGATGAATTGATTGCCAAACATGTCTAAGTTGAGTTATGGTTTTGGTGTTTATTGTGAGAAGTTATCACTAAAGTGAAGCACCTTTAACTCACTACCAAATATGGAGAGAGAAAAAGCTATTAGTCACACCTGACCAGTAACTCTCCAAGTGGTCATTGATTTTTCTGTCAATTTAGCAGACAAAAGTCTCTTGTTTTTTCTGTTGTTTGCACCCTGTCTAGCACAGGAAATACACATGAAAGCTATCTGACACAACAAATGTAGCATGGGGTGATTATAGACTTCATAGAAAGTGTAGTTTAAGCACTCGTACATACCAACTGTTGCTAGCTTAAATGGTTCGTTCTCTCCTATGTGTTGCATTAAGCATTATAAACTTATGCAGTAAACCACTAACATTTGGAAGAGCATTGTGAATCCCTTTTTTATTTGATGGTTCAAACCAATCACTAAGTATCACTTTGTGAACTGAAGTTATTGAAGTTGAAGAGGGTGGTTCAGTTTAGTAATCTGTTTTTCAGATCTAAAATGTTGTCTTTTGCAGCACGTGGTGGAGCAGCTTCAACCAATTGAATGGAGCGAATTCATTCATATTCCCAATAAAAGGAGCCTTTATGCATTACTTGAATTCCTTCATGCTGCAACCGTAAGGAAATTAAAATGCTTACACATGCACGTGCTCACACACACACACACACGTACAATTCCTTCATGATGTATATGGATGCAGATAGTGATGGAGATATCCCACTTTTGACATGTTCGCATTGTAGTAGTGGTTGTTTGTGTGTTCTTTTTACTGACTTTTTAC
>Ga0307515_10019622_pt1 | contig 12143 bp, 14 predicted proteins | sample 17_EM_MG_FD_194513 | JGI IMG/M metagenome (GOLD analysis project Ga0307515, IMG submission 194513) | Populus trichocarpa ectomycorrhiza microbial communities from riparian zone in the Pacific Northwest, United States - 17_EM | ecosystem: Host-associated > Plants > Roots > Unclassified | place...
AGAAAACTCTATTTTGGCCGGATGGATCTTCGAGGCGATCATCCATCGCATGTTCTCTGACGGCTGGCGATCAGCAAATGGATCCAAGCCGCAGCCTGTCCGCGTGGCCTCCGACGACTGTGACCCTCCTACCTTCTCTACCCCTGGGACCCCACTGTCATCTCACGCACCGCTATGCGCCTGCACCAGGACTGCCATACGAGTCAACCTCACCGATGGGCTCAGTAATGTGACGCTTGACAACGACAGATACTACGTCCCAACCGAGACCAACAACGCTTTCTTTGACTCTTTCACCATTGATCTCACCTGGCGCACGGTTGTAATCTCCGTTTTCCAGATTACGACTTCCCCAGACGATCGGGGATCGGGCGAGGGCTACCGCCTCATCCGCGAGATCATACTCCATGTACGCAAACTTCTCAATGAGAAGAAGCCCCAGAAGACCACGGTCAAAGTGGTATACTTTGTAGTCTGCCCCAAGGGTGGATCGAAGAATGAGTGGCACATGCCCGTCGGGTGGGGCGAGCACATCACACACGGCGACCATTGTGGGGATGCCTTCTGTCTATACGTTCCCGTCTCGGTACGTCACGATACGGGGCGCAATACGTGGGACTCAATATTACTTGATTACATCCGCACTTTGTTCGCTCGCTCACTTTTGTTCGTACATAGAAACCTCTTCATCTTGTCTTCTTATCTCTTGTTCCCTCAGTGTTCACTTTTTCTTTTCCGTGCACTGGTGAATATCCGTAAGACTTGGCAACCCTCGCATTGATGACATAGGGAAAGTTTGGATCACGTTTTTGCGGGTGATTTTCCTGCATACCCCCCGTCGCAAATGTCTCTCCTACGGTAACGGTGAGGAAGGCTACTTCTTACATATCGCTTTATGCTTCCAATCCTCTTTCTGGCACTTGGCCGAGCAATAGTTGGTGGTCTTGCGAGCCCCACAAACGAGCAACTCCACCCCAACCACCACATCGGGCACACCTATCACGATGTCCGTCAAGCTCCCCATCGATCCCGCAAAAACCTTGAACATACGGCACTTCGAAGATCGGGCTGATGGCGGTATGAGTGACGAAAGGTGTCGCAGACAGACTCCCGCTTCCTTTCTTTCGTAAACGTTGCACTGAAGTCCCCTGTACCGCGATTACACAAAGGGTTCATTCCCACGTTCCAACGACAGCGGAGTTGATTTCCCATTCCCCCACGTGCAACACCTTTCCACCAGAACTGGCAAGAGCCGCTTCCAAGTTGTAATCTTGTCGTCCCTGTAATTCCACACGAGGCGAGTCTCAGATGATGGCCACTAAGTTTTTCCCGACCTTCCTGAGACGATCCTGATTGAGGGGGGGGTACATATGCGTCGGCAACGAGGAGGGTGTGCGATGCGAGATCAAAGCGGAGCGTAGGGACGAAAACGACAGCATCGATGTCAACCCTCCAAAATATAGCCCCAAAACCCGTAGTTGATGCTGCTGTACCCCCGACCACATCGATGAGGATGGCGTTGGTGGTTGTTTCGACAGTGGCGGGCGCGTCGGTGCGAATATCCCGTACCCGCTGCCAGTCATAGTGAGCCCCAGATGCGGACCAATCCAATCCAGGCGGGGTCGATCGGAATGACAACCCACGCCGTACATTGTGAGGTGGGGCCAAGGGTGCGGGGATATAAGCAACATGCCTCCACATATGATGATTTCCGAGCAATCCTGAGTTTCGAACGGCTGCCGATCACTGGGAGGGGGTAGATCAGGTGCGCACTTTCTCGTCTGACTAGATCTAAGCTTGACGACACATGGAGATACTTGGCGCAACGAGACCTCCGCACCACTTGAGAGAATGTCATTGGTCGGAGCGTCTGTGATGTTGGCTCGGACACCGTCCTTTTGATGACAACAATTGGGGCGAATCTTGCTGAGCACCTCATCCAATCGACTTGAGCTGAAGTTTTTTTTTCCATCGTGATCAAGGTCCTCTGCGCTTCATGACCAGCATGTCCCATATCCCGTCAGTTCCCGAGACCGTTTGCTTGGTGTGGCTGTCTCTTCGAGGAGATCCGCTTCTTTGAGTTGAAGGGACTCTCAATTGGGTGCGGAACTGTGTTGAAAATTTTGGGTCCGCACATCGATCACCTGCCCGAAACGAACATACCCGTCTGTCTTGTCGCGGTACGGTCCCCGTCAAAGCCGGTTGTCAGGTTCTTCCGGGTTGAATGGAACACCGAGTAAGTGCAAAGTCTTGGCTCCCCTGCCACTCTTCTAAGGTTCCACTGTGGGAAAGGTTAGTACTGAGGAATCAGTACAAATCGAGGGGGATAGCGAACTCCAGGAAAGGTTCGATGTGATTGAACATTATAGCACCAGCATGCGGCGCCTCTTCAAAGTCGGTATCTACACTAAACATATATAAGTACGCGAGAACGAAACCGGTGACAGAGAACAAGAGTCAGTGGTAGGTAGGAGAAATGACAGGAAATGCATATCGGTGGCGTGGGCAACGACGAATATGGCTCGAGGACTTGTCCTTGTGCAAAATACGAAAGATGTGAGGATGCGTGAGGGGATATGCAACACAAGAGTCCATTTCGATACTTATGCGGATAAGGTAAAACAGAAAAATATCCAGGGAACGGTCCAGGAAGGTCTATTGTACAGGCGCTACGACAGGCCGCCTGGACATCCACGAGTCAAAATCAGTCCCCTGAGGATTGCTGGCTAGCGGCGGGCTTGCTGGCGGTGAGTCTACGGACTCTGGAGGAGAAGGGTACGAGGCCACAACGTTGCCATCGTTAGGCGAGACCGGAGCGGAGGGTGGGTGAATTTTAATGTGAAGGTTGTGGGTTTGATGGGATTGGGGGTGATTGTGCGGGGGTAGTGAATAGTTCGAGGCGGGAGGAGCCATTTCAAATGGCTTTTGTGATTGCTTATGGTGGGACATGAAAGGGAAGTTGTCCGCGGGGTGTGCCTGCACGGGGGAAGTCCAGGATCGATCTCGGGCGGACGTAACGGATACGTTGAGGGCGGTGGGGTGGAGAGAGGTGACCAAGTCGTCAGAGGAACCTTTAGTGACCGGGAGCCTCATGTCACGAGCGGCTTCCACTCTACGCATCTTGTGTTCGCCCTTTTCGACATCGCTCTTGGCCTGGTTATACATGTATAGGCCGGTAAAAGCCATTGCAATACCAAAGGCCTGGACGGGATGAACGGGCTGGGCAAACCACAAAATGGCGATGCAGATGACGGCGACACGTTTGATCAAGGAAGCGATGGAGTAAGTGACAGGAGAGGTGGATGAGAGAATGATAAATGCGATGATGTTTTGGGCAAAGTGGACGGTCCCGTTGAGGAAGAAATAGTACATGACCGAGTGGGTGGCGGCAGTACGTTCTTCGTCATCGCCTCCAAGGTAGGTGTAATGCTTAGGGGCATAATATGCGGCCATGAGGTTTGGGAAATCGTAGTAGAGCCAAACGGGGATCATGAGGACGAAAGCCATGCCGGAGGAATAGAATAATAGGTTTAATTTATCCAGTTTGTGGGAGGATGTCTGGTTTCCGGAGGGCATAACCTTCTTGAAGAAGATGTTGGAACTGACGAAGATGATGGCAGACCCAAAGGCACAAGATAGACCGAGGAAGTTGGAACCGGAAACATCAAATGTGCAGACGAGCATAACACCAATGGTGAGGGGTAGAAGGGAAATGTAGGTCTTTGCGGAGTAGCTGACGTTGAAAAGAAAGGCGTATGCTGCAACTGTGAACAAAGGGGACAGCGCCTAAATGAATGGTTAGAAAAGGGGGTGGTGATGGGGCATATATGTATACCTTGATGGTATGAACGGTGCTAACGGGAATCCTAGAGATGGCCATGCTGGAAAAGATGTGACCGCCGACTTGGAAAGCACCCATTGGCAAGGTTGCGTTGAAGATCGCGCGAGTGGGCGGGCGGAACTTGGAAAAACCGACAAGGGGTGACATGAAAAGGGCGCAGAAGGAAGCAACGAAGAAGAATTGGACAAATGTGAGGGTGACGGGGTAGCGAAACTGATTCATGATGGATTTTCCGGTGTTGGATGACATGGCGGACGAAGCATACCAGATGCAACACTGGAGGATGAATTTGAGGGTGGGAGATAGGGAGGAGGTTCTTGAATGACGGGTGAGGCTCGTCCTGCCAGAGGGATCCCAAAATGCCAGCTTTCTACGGACCGTTCGTTTGAGATGGGAGAGGACTGAAGCGGGCCATTTGTCGTCGGATGACCAGCTGGCAGAGCGAGTGGGAGAGAGTGGACCGACTGGCCATTTGGTGCCATCCTGGTGATATGCGCGGGTCATGCCAAGTGTATATCAGACGTCTCTGGGAGCCTTGGAAGGGAGGAGGGGAGGGGGAAATTCCGGACGGACAACGGGGAGATGAAAGGAATGTGCCGGGGGTTGCCGATCAGCCGGGGAGAAGCGGTGCCGAGGCTTGGCTGTACGTACTATTGTTAGTCATTCGTCGGCGGAAGCCACTCCGCCAAGATGAATGGAAGATGCCGAAAGATACTCTTGTCCAACCGCTGCGTGAAAAAAAAAAAAAAAAAGTGAAAGGTACGTGTTCAACGGTTCAACCATGATCTCTATTTGGAAACCATTGGAGAAGCAATGAGATAAATAGAATAGCAAAGCAGGACTTGGTTCGTCCGCTTCCTCTTCCATGGTTCTCTCAGAACACACCGAGGCGTCTCCTCGGTCAAAGAGACGGTCGTGGATTTACGGCCCCAGACCTGGAAGCAGCAGCAGCGCTTTCAGCTCTCTAAGCTCAGATTCCAACTCTTTTTTCTCTATTTTTCGTGGATCTTCGACATGCACGCTCACCCAGCAACAGCAGCAACAGGAGCCTCTTACTCCTCCAAAGACCCCGACACCTCCCGAACCAGTCAGCCCCACCTCGCCCAGTTCATCGCGTAGGAACAGAATGTCCGTCAGATCCATGATGGGTGCTCTTTCACTCTTCCCTTCCAACGATCCAGCTCCCGACAAGGAACGCGGCAGATCTTGGTCAAAGAAGGAAAAGATTCCGGAGGACTCGATCCCCGACAGCAGGGCATCCAGTCGATCTCGCAGCAGGTCCCCTTTCGTATTCCGAAGGACACGCACCAGGGATCCCTCCCCGGCCGTAGGAGCTCTCAAGACAGACATCGATTCCGACTACGAGCCATCTGCCCGGATCCGCCCCAGGAACGCATTCAGCACTCCAGAGGACGATGAGACTTCCGGAGACGAAACTGAAGGCTACGAAGATTCCGAAGAATCTTGGAGTGACGATCACTTTGACCCAGTAACCGAACGAAACACGGAAACCAACGCTGCGCTCATCCCTCCATCGGCCAACGAAGAAGGCACGTTTGCAGACCCTCTCGGCGAAGGTGTCAACGTCGTCATCCCGCCGGAGCCGTATTTCCCCTCCACTCTCAACAATTCCACCCGTCAACCCCGGCGCAGGAAATCTACGAAACCCTACGCCCACGACCGCTTGCCACTTGTCACCTCCCGGCCCGTGTTCAAGAGGGACCGATGTAGCATCAGGCTCACCCAAGGTGACCCAGAGGCAGCGTTGGAGAAGCGAAGGGGGAGAACGTATATGTTATTGAGCGATCTGAGCGACGAGAGCCGATATGCGATGGAGTGGGGAATAGGAACAGTGATCAGGGACGGAGACGAACTGTACGTCATATCCATTCTCTCTTTCACAACTTCACTCAACTCATTTTATCAGAATCATCGTCACCGTCGTCGAGAACGAGGGCAAAGGCAGGCCGATTTCCCTTAAATAACGCAAACGCTTGCCCTTACTGATCCGTCTCTAGTGGATCCTCCGACAGCTAACCCCGCAGATCGCTCGACCAAGATCCGGAATCAGCAAGAGGTCTGTCCTTTCCTCCCGCTTTCAATCAAGTCCGAGATGCTTAAACACCGTACAGCGCCAAGGCTTGGCCTACATTCTCGCCAGGCAGGCAACCAGCCTCTTGCAGAGGACTCAGCTCAACGTGACCATATCTTGCCAATCGTGGCATGCCAAGAACTCGCGACACATGTTGCTTGACATCGTCGACTTTGTGGAACCAACCATGGTTATCGTTGGCTCAAGGGGTGTTGGGAAACTCCAAGGGTATATTTTTATTTGTTTCCCACATTTATTCCCACTCACCATCGCATATCCCAGCATCTTGCTCGGTTCCACCTCCCACTACCTCGTTCAGAAATGTTCTGTCCCAGTCATGGTCGCCCGTCGTCGCTTGAAACGTCCCCCGCGCAAGTCCGCTCATCTCACCCAACACCGCGCAAGGGTCTCTCTCGCAGAGGCTGCCGGTAAAGATACCATGGCAAGAAAGGTCGATCAGGATGTTGCCGCCCTCCGCGACCAGATGGCCAGAGATGAGAGGGAAGCCGACCCTCACGCCCCGCCCCAGACCAACCCCGAAGAATTCGACGATCTCGACGACGACTCCATCATCGTCGGTTCCAGGAAGGTCGCCGGTGAATGACCACTCCCCCAACCCCTATCCCCTCTTCTCCCTTTCTCGATGGGTTCTTATGCCTCGGTAATTTATGAGTATATTCGATTTATCAGTACCGCTGCTCTTTTATCTCCTTGGTTGGTCCCCATCCCCTGTGAATCATATTACCATCATGTCTGTACCCTATTAGATGCGGAGTGGTGCGTGTAATGCAATTGGATCTACGAGCTCTCACCACCGTCTGTCCCCTATGGTCACCCTGATGTCTTAGTCGACTGGGGTGGCCTCTTCATAACGGTTCCCCAGCGCCTCTACAACCTCCGTCTCTGTCGGCATCCCGTCCGATTCTACCTGATCGATGTATGCCTCAGGTTCACCCCAGATCAACTTTGGCCGGCCTTTCGCCATCTCCGACATCAACACCATGTCAGCTTTGCCCTTCGTTGACAGCTCCCTTAGCAATTCAACGTTCTTGCTCGGAGGCGCGAAGAACGACGGATCGAACGTCGACTCTTTCTCCTCCACAGACGAGGGTGGTGTGGAAGGAGAGCCAGGTCCGCTGTCCCCGGAATAAGTCTCTGGTAACTCCTCCAACCGCCGCTGTTTTCCACCAAAGTCGAGCTGGTTCCAAATCTCTTCCATCTCCTCAACGGAAACCCCAGGCGGGAGACTGTAGGCTCGCCACTGTCTTTCCCTCGCTTTGCTGAGCTTGTACTCCTTCTCCTCTTGCGAGAGGGACGTATGAGTAATCGACCAGCGCAAGTCCCCTACCAGCACCAACACATCATCAGCCAAGTGAAACCGAACAGGGGAATGTCTCACGTACATGCGCCTGGTTTGGCTACAGCGCTCTCACTGTCCGTGTGGTTTCCGTCGATGTAACTCGTTGACTGCACCACGATATGAACGATCGGGCGGGGTCCTTTACTCTCCTCATGGTCTTCGGGTTCAACAAAAACATCCAGCTCGTCACCACGAGTCTCGAACAAGCAGCGGATAGTCTTTTTATAAAGGGTCAGCAAAAACGGCGCCACAGTCCGACGTTTGAATCGCACCTGGTCGGGGAATGTACCGATAGCATCCATCAATATCTCCTCCAGCAACAACACGCACTTCTCAAACACCGCTTCTCCCCGGTCCTCACCCCCAAATAGACACGCATCCATCTCTGTGAGCGGGATGTACCTGAAACCGAATATTCTCGCAGTGTTGTGGTGCGCCACGAGAATCCCATCCATGTTCCCGATTCGCGCTTGGAAGCTGTACTTCAGAAACGCGGAACGCATCAAATCGTGATACTCTCGTTCAAAGCTCTCGAGCCTTCCCTGCAGCGCCCGTATCAGATACGTCGAGTGCTGTTTGTAATTCATAATGTCCATTCGAACTGGCAATGCCGCCCGCGTCTTGAGGTCGAAAACACCCGTGCCGGGCAGTCGAGGATCGTGACAGTCAAGTTGTGAGCGCATCACGAATCTCCGTGACTATGTCCAAGTCGTCAGGATTTCGACAAGATTCCCAACCGATCCCGCCTACCTTGGCGTAGCGGTACGCTTCGCGAGTTTCTCCGAAATCCACTGCAGGGTTGTTGGAATCACGAAGCAGCCGACGGAACTCTTCTGGAGGCATCGTCAGAAACTTCTCAAGCAGCGTGCCCTGCAAACCATGTCAACTATAGGTCCTCCCGGCTGAACTCGGGACTTACAAGCCATGTGAGGACGTTCTTGTCTGGGTCATCCCTTTCACTATAACTCGAATCGATTGCATACGCCCCATCCTTGTGATTTAAAAGGACCGAGGCCGGCATCCGCTGACCAGGTGTGAAATCTCCAGGCTTGACGTTTCGTAAGGTGAGCAGACTCAACAGCGAAACAACGAACGATACGAACAATAAGTTGAAAAGGTTGACTGAGAAGTGAGGTATCTGGCGTTCGAATACCGGAGATGAGGAAGTATATTTGGGACAGCATCCCGGTCAAAGATGAGGTGGAGCCACCAAATATTCTTCCTTCCCGTTTTGCAAGCTCCCACAAGTCCTGGAAATCGTGTTTCTTTTTTTGGCAACTAAAAAATCAATCCAAATCGCACGCACCTTGTCCCTCGAACTTTTCACAAACGGGGGTAAACGCTCGAACGCAAAGTCATTCACGTCTGGTATGTTTTGCAACCAAGGGGTGAAGTTGTAGACTCCAGTTCTAGGCTCTTGTAACCAGTGGACGCCTGGACTAGAGGTTGAATGAGACAATGGGGCGATACAAAAGGGGTCAGACGCACTTGAAGAGGACTCTATCGAGCTTATGGGTCAAAGTCGCGATCGGACGGTGTTCCGTCAGAGGTGCCACGTCTGTAGGAACGGTGAGCGTGCAGGTACGCTGTATACACCATAATAGACGCGCCTTGCAGTACAGGCGAATCCAGGGGAGTGAGCACCCCTTCACGACGGGATGTATATCCTACATCGCTCTTTCTTGTTCGGCCGCTTGGCCACAATTTGGGCTCTTTAGATGTTGACTCCGAACTCTCAGGTTTATCAAATTTAATGACCAGATCCCTATCCGGGGGCGGAGGCTTGAGCTCTGGTCAAGGTTCGCTTTGGTCAGTCTGCTCAATGGTGCAAAGATTTTATACGCGTGACTTACTATCCGGACCCCAATTGTCTGTCTTCCAATTCTCCCTTGACCAGGCATTAGCGGCAGGAGTCGGCGGTTTCTTTTTGCGAACGGTCGTCCGCACTGTCTTCATAATCCGTTGTTCGCGAGTCATCGCGTTTGAAGGATTCACAAAAGCAGAACGGAGCCACTGCGAGTTCTTAATCTTTTTCGGCTTCCTTTTCTTCAGGGCCCCGCCACCCGGAACATTTCCAGAGTACGATTGGGACCGTTCCGTTCGATTTTTTGGTTTGTGTATTCGTGCCCATTCCAGAAAGTCCGAAAAACGGCCTGGTTCGATGTCCGTCGAATTGAGGCGACGCTGAAGCTGGAGGGAGACAGACCGAGCCTGTTGACGGACGAGCGGCTGGAGGCTCGGAGGTAGCATATGACGAAGTGACCGTGATCGGCGCCACCGTCTGCGCTTTTCCACCACCTCGTCATTACGATGCCTTGGTACACCTCTTTGTTCCAGTGGTTCTCGGGGTATGTTTATCTACAATCCCACCTAGCAATGATTATAGAATATTGAACGCAAAAACGCAGACTGTTCTTCTCAAAGACTGCCGATATCTCCATCGTTGGGCTACAGGTACTTATTACCAAACATCGAGCTGTCAATTCTTGCGGTAACTTGACGTTGGTTCCATATACAAGGCATCTGGAAAAACCTCCTTTGTGAATGTCATAGGTTCCGGTCAGGTTCGCCCCCTTTCGCGGTTGTCCTATTCTGGTAGCCGTACTCACCTGGACCCAAGTGGAGCGAGGAAGTGGTGCCGACCGTCGGGTTCAATGTACGAAACGTTCGCAAGGGAAACATCACGCTCAAGATTTGGGATATCGCTGGTATGTCACGAGTTCACGCGCGTTCCGGCCCATCCACCTACTAGACCCGCTACACCCATAGGCCAACCGAAATTCCGCTCAACCTGGGAGCGATATTGTAGCGGCGTAGACGTCATCATTTTCATCGTCGACTCGCACGATGTATGCACATGGTTTCACCAGCATTGCGTGTCTCTGTCATTTCTCACAATCGGTTTAGAAGGAAAAGTTTGATGCTGTACGGTTTGAGCTGCATCAACTGTTGTCACATCAAACGTTAGCTGGTGTCCCTCTGCTGGTGGTACGCTTGTCGCGATTCCCACCCTTGTCCCCCATTGATTTGCCACGCATTCTAGCTGGGAAACAAGAACGATCTGGAAAACCATGCCACTGTTAATGAGCTCATCATGGCCCTCGAGCTCGACAAGATCCGAAACCGTGCAGTTTCTGTGAGCAACTTAGCTATCCCAAAATTCTTCTAACGCTGACAGTTCTTTTCAGTGCTATTCAGTAAGTGATGGTAATTCCTCAGTAAGACACCGTTTAACCCGCTTGTAAAGTGTTCTATGAAGAGTCAACACAACCTGTTCGTAGCATTTCTCGAGTGCCTTGTAATTTCTGCTAACTCCGGGCATTTCCAGGGATATCGTGCTTCAATGGCTCACCAAGCACAGCCATTAGTCCCGGGCGCGGCCAATAAGCCTCACGACCTTGTATTTTCGTTTTCGTCTATAATGCTGTACACCCGTTACGACCAACCACGAGCAAGAACCTAATCTGTCTCCATCGAATCGTCACTGGTCACTTGATCCTGGATGGCTTTCAAGAAGGCTTCAACACTCGTGCCCGCTTCCTCTGGGAGACCAAGGCTACGGACGAAGCCTCCCAATAGACCCGTTCTCAATGCCTGGTCCAAGTTGCTCACGGCAGATCGGAATTGTGGGGATCCGATGATTTGAGTGACGGTGTCCGCATTGGGTGGGTTCGGCAAATCAGATGGGAGATGAGGGAACAATGTTGATACGAGCTCAGGGTGAGAGGTAAAAAGTGGGGTGATGTTGGCGGGAGTCAAGATATCTGTGAGCGAATACTCTGTGGTGTTCCGATCAATAAACTATCCCAACCCTCTCTGTGCTTTCCTCACCTGGCGGAGCGGTGGCAGCAGAAGCACCACCCGTGCGGTAAGAGGATAACAGCCTTCGCAGAGTCTCCACTTGCTCCGGAGTAGCTTGTTGAACCGGTCGTGATGGGCCGCTGGTACTTAATCCCCAGGTAAACAGGATGAATTTAATATTGGTAAATTTCGTCCTCACTTACGAAGGTGATGCTGCGGAAGCGGTTTCGGTATTCCATGTAAGCGAGAATGTGGGATCTTGCAGACGGCCGTTCAGGTTTCGAACGAATTCAGCGTCGCGTTCCGAAGACGCATCCTAAGGTCAACGAAGACGATTATGATCTGCCCGCACGAGTGATCTGAGTATGGCGTACCTGCATCCAGAACTATTCGTACGTGAATACATATGCCGGACCGATTTCAAGTGACCTAAGAACTCACGAAATGCCTCTGGTCCGAAGACTGGAATTTAAGAACGTAGGTCCTTCCTCCAGGTGCGTCGGGAACCTGAGTGAACGAGGCATCGCCTTCGAACATGATTAGATCCTACACGGATGCACGTCTCAGTGATCTACCCAGCTAATCGAGGTGACCGGCAGATAACATTGGAATGAAAAAACTCACTTCTTCGACGTTTCCGGTCGTCCTGTCCTTCCAGACGAAATGCAGCAGATCGTCTTCGCCATCGTACAGGATGATCGCACCCTTCTCCGGCTGGGGGTCAACGAAATTGGTGCCGTCGCGTCGAAGTGCGCGACCGGCTTTGAGAGCCAAGATGAACCGTTGAGTGTTAGTGTAGTCCATCGAACGGAGAGTGGGTAAATCCAGGAGTGCTGCTGGCCTTGAAAGATGACGCGTACTTACGCTCGAGTCTCGGGCTCGACCGTGCCTGTTTACATTTATTTGTCCCAGCCTTGACATGGACAGACGGCGGTCGCCCATGATGACGCAACTCCCGTTGTTTTCTGATCTTGGTCCGTCGTCCGTGGACTCAGTCCACCGTCCCTCCCGTCCCTTCCTTGCCCACGACACCTTCCATTTCGCGATGG
>Ga0307515_10019623_pt1 | contig 12143 bp, 9 predicted proteins | sample 17_EM_MG_FD_194513 | JGI IMG/M metagenome (GOLD analysis project Ga0307515, IMG submission 194513) | Populus trichocarpa ectomycorrhiza microbial communities from riparian zone in the Pacific Northwest, United States - 17_EM | ecosystem: Host-associated > Plants > Roots > Unclassified | place...
ATAATTTGTGAACAACTAATCAATATTTCATTAATTTAATTTATTTTCAGGTTCACAAACATTGAGGCCGCCCGAGTAATATCATCGGCGTTTAAATCGTCGATGGAGATTCCATTATTTCTATGGAGTCAGGTATCCAGACATCTTGAATGGATACCTCAAATCGATGCATGGTTTGACAGATTTGAGGTTCGTGTTAATTTCTAATTTCCAGCTTATTTCTAATAAATTATTAATATAATTGTAAATAAATTATTATTTTTATTTAAAATTAATTATTTATATACATGAAAAATTTAGCTTGGACAATGCGCATGACACTATTGTGAGGAGGGTGTGGGAAAATCACGCGGCAACTAGGTAACATCGAAAACAATACAAATTTTTTTTAAAAAAAAATTTATGTTTCAAAATCTAATTTCTCACTATGGAAGTAGGTTGCATGAATTTTGGTATGAAGCACAAAAAAGGCAAAAAAAAACGCGAGAGATAACGGTCTCCAAGGCTGGAACGACGTGGTGGTTTGGAGGGATTTCAAACCGCTATACATCCCGGCAGATATATGGCCATAGTATCTTGAGCACGTGACGTCTGAGCGGTTCACACGACGCTCACAGTCCAGTGCTGGCAACCGGAACCAGCCAATTCATGGTTCGGTGACAACGCATACCAGCGGCTCTGTTCTGTTTGCTGCACATGCGAAACGGATGATAAGATTAATTTAAATGAAATATATCGTTAAATAATTTGTTGTTACTTAATTATTATTTTTCCTTACAGGCTATGTCTCTTGGACGTGAGCCGAGTCCAATGGAACTGTTTGTTGAGACGCACGTGCGGAGTCAAGACCGCCTAAAGGGGACGCAACAGTTCATTGACAACCGCGTTCAACACTTTGTGGTATGTTCGTTCAACCATTTTATTTCGTAAGTTATTATTTTTATTGAATTGAATATGATGATTTCTTTTTTCATTTTCAGGAGACCTATAATAGCCAGTTGAGGGAGAGATATAGAGACGATCCTTCGACCCATCCGGATTTCGATTCGAATTTGTGGATGGAGATAGGATCGTCTAGTGGACCCGATAAAAATCGGGTGTATGGGCTCTCCAACACTACGGCCGAGAACTTGCGGGTGGCCCGTAGTGTCTCAACCGTTAGGAGCTCTCAATCAGTATCGAGCACCCAATCTACGGAGTTCGTGGCCTTGCAACAACACACAGCTCATCTCACTGAAAAATACGAGCAACTCTCGGCGAATTATGAACAGCTTCGCCAAATGGTCATGAACATGGCATCACAAAGTGGTGATACATGTGCGCCCTATTTTTGGTCGTATAACAACCAACCTCCTCCTCCTCCTCCTCCTCCAGTTCCGCCATTGTGCTAATTTAATATATATTTTTTTAAACACATTCAATTTGTAATGAATATTATTTAACTTTATTTTTTTGTTTTTGATGTTTAATAAAATTTTATTTGCATAATTGGCTTTTTTTTACTATTAATTTATATAATGTTATATTATTTATTCTAAATAATTTTTTTTGAAAAACAAATTTAAAAATACCCACCGAGGGATTTACAAACGGAATGTATCCGTCGACATATGATAGAGAGCAGGAAATGCCACCATCACCGACGAATTTACAGACGGATAACGTTCGTCAACATTTCACAGTAGCTTGGTGCAAATGCCACACTCACCGACAAATTTACAGAGGGATACCGTCCGTTGGCATTTAACCGGGAGCTGAAAAATATTTACTGGATATGCGTATATTTCAAGCGGGAAATTTTTTTTGGCGCACAATTCCCGTCTATAAAACCATCGGTAATATTTTTTTGTTACCGACAGACTTAGCGACGGAATTCGATATTATCGACGAACGGTATGCCGACGGAATTTTCTGTCGGTGATTTAGTTGGTAAAAAAATTACCGACGAACTCTGAATCTCATACTGACAGAATCTGTCCATCGGTAAAACTGTAAAATCTTGTAGCGTACTCATATATCATATTTATGTTTGTGCATGCTCTTTTTTTTTTGTTTGAAAGAAACCACAAGTTATACCATATTATACTGAATAGATATATGTGTTATGATCTAAGTTTAAGTCTTGAAAAAAAAAGATGAAATTTGCCCTTATTAGATCTAAAAAATCTAAGTCAAATTAATAAGATGAAATATTATAATAGAAAATTATTTTGTTTGAATTGAATTTGAATCATTACTTTTTTTAAAAAAATAATGATATATAATTAAATAAAAAAATTGAATAGCTTAATGAGGCACAAGATCATATTTATTTATTTGCATCTATTTCTTGAATTTTTGATTTAATCTTTAGTTATCAATAAATAATTTTATTAAACTTATATGTAAATATTTCATTTAACAATTGAAGTTTTTCTTGGATTTTAAAAAATAACAATGCTTGCATTTTTTTTTTTTACATCAAAATTAATGAAGTTAGCTAGTTTTCACTGAACATAAGATAAGACTAGTAATCTACAAAACCAGGCACAAACACTATGCTGATAAGAGTGGGCATCTTCTAGCTTGTTTTGTCTGAATCTTCGTGTGGAGCTATCTGTGCAATGAATCAGGACCAGCTTCCACATCTTCTGATGTCATGCCTTACTTCGCAGTTCTTGTGAAGGGAAGTCCAGCCAGGTTCTCCATTAGCACGAGCAGTGTCGGGAAGCAGCTCGATGAAACAAGATGAGACCCAGTTTTTATTGGGAGATGAAACGGCCCTAAATTGATGTTTTTGACTCCATGCCATAAAGTAGAAAGAACCCTGGTTATCTGGCATTGCCTGCTTCACACAGTTTCATCCTCGTTATACCTACAAACCAAGATTCATGTACCGACACATTATGACAGATTATTTTGATACCTAGCTGTTGAGTTAAGATCTGCCAGAACGTGTTCTAAGCGATGATTAATTTTGTTAGGGATAGTGTTTTTGCGATTGGTTTTTAAATTGTTTTTTTATTTAAAAATATATTAAAATAATATTTTTTAATTTTTAAAAATCATTTTTAAAATTAGAACTTATCTAAAAATACTAAAAATATATTAATTTAAAAAAAAAATTTCAAACACAAAACACAAATACTTAGATGCTCACTGGCGACGTTGTAGGTTAATCCTGATGGCCTTTGTAACCATGGAGGAATTTTTTTATTCAAGTATAGCTTGCCCAGACATTAGATTCCATCCTTCTGGTCTGTTAAAGAAGAGTAAAAACGTGTGCACAGATCAAGGGAAAAAAATGGGTGGAGATCAAAGCAAGATAGATAGGTTAAACATCACTTCTTCACAATATGTACAATAAAATTTTTGGTCTCTCAAGGACCCATCAGCACATCATGCTTGATCTCAAGCACAAAGTATACACCACTATGCCCTGCCCGATGCACTCACGTAAATACATGTACACGCTGTACAAGGAGAATTCCTCTGACAAAGCATACATGGTAGTATGCGCTCACCAAAAGCAAGATGCATCCTCTTCAGGCAGCAATGGAGTCCTGCAAAGAGGGCATGTAATGTTCCAATAGTCCAACCACTTCTCCAAGCACATTTTATGAAAGATATGGCCACATGACAGGCTATTTATCTCCGATTCTGGCTCAAATTGGGTCAAGCAAACCGAGCAGTCATGTTCAGGCTGTTCACAGCTGCACACCGTGTTGAATCGGATTGATGGCATCCTGCTTCGGAACTCCTCAATGTAATTCTCTGGGGGACTTAAACGAAATTCAAGCGACTCTCTGGTGTCTTCAGCATTATCTGACGATGGGAGTGATGCAGATGGTGACAAACGGATGCCAACAATATGAAGGATTGAACGGACTATTCCTTTGACAATGGAAATTGACAAGGCAGTGTTTACTAAAAGCACACATAATACTCCTTCAGATGGAGCTGGCAGACTTGATAGACCCATTGAAGTTTCGTGGGACTTGGTTTTTTTTTCCAGTGATTCCGCAAAGCTCAAGCTAACAAGAGATTCTTGATTCACAGTGTGCTCAAATGGAAGTTATGGAAGCCAATGGGGGGATACTTGTATAAATCACAGTTGAAGCAAATGGAGAAAACCGGATGATTCCTTCTTTGCTTGATCTGAAACCAGTTACGCCATTAAAACGAGTTTCAATACCCAAAGTAGAAGATGACAGATAACTGATAAAACCATGATATTAAGAAGTGAATTAAAGCTATAGCAAAAGAAAAATTTTCCAGTTTTATAGGGTGATTTTATAGGAAATATAAAACTAGAGATGGAAAAACTAAACAAACTATTTTTGAAAGCAAACACAACCAAAGATTGCCTCAAAAAGAAAAGGGATTCGATAGACATCAAGAGATAAAAAAAGAACGATGGATCAAAATACCTTGGGGCATATAAACAGGGTTTTTGACTATGATGAAGTGATGAGTAGCAAAATCCTGTAAAAGGAGCCGACAACAGTGACCTGCAGAAAAAAATCCACAGCACGGTAGGGAAAGTGTTACGGGGGAACATTAAGAAGATAATCAATCAAATAATTCTCCATCTTCCTGTCGAATACAAGGGATGATTTTAATCTACATTATTAGTATTGCATCAATTGGTAGCCCCTTGGGGCTGCCACTAGGCTACCTCTTGGGAGAGATTGAATCGAAGCTTACATAGAGTATAAACCATGCTCAAGTGCAAATTAGTTTCATGGAGAGATTGGATTGGACCTGTATACTAGGTTTAAAGAATCAAATTCCCTCAATCAATGGAGAAATTAAACCTTCTGCAAACCATCTGATTACAAATTAAAGGACTCAAAACAAGAAATCATATAACTAAATCATAGCCAACAGGTTGCATAGATCACTGCAAAATTATAATAAAGATCTAGCCCTCTGACTCAGACCATGATATCATGCCCCATTTGGTCAAAAATCGAAGATCAAACCGATTACAGGGGAAATAAGAAGCTCCCAAGATCATAAAAAATCCAAATGAATCAACAAAATCAAATAACCAGTAAAAAATACGCAGTAAAGGGTGCCTAGAGATCTAGCACTTTCTACAGAATTCAAAAATACAAGAACTCTTCCTATTTTTCTAACATCAAATTACATTTCAAAGAAGACCCACAAAAGAAAATATAAAGAAGACAAAGGGAACAAATTCCAAACTGGAAACATAAGTGACAGAGACTTACACTATGGAAGCTTTGAAGTTCCTGTCTTGGTCTCTATGCAAAGAAATATATAAGCATCAAGAACATCCTAACAGCCTAGAAACATGACATATTCATGGGATTATCAAAACTTTTATATATGTCATATGGGATTGTTTCATAGAAGATGGAGATGAAGATGGCTGCTGCCCTTTGGCTTCTGAATTTCTGTTTATATAGCAACACATCCACTGAAAGGGCCAAACTTTACCGATCATCAGCAAACTAAACTCATTTTCCTGAACCATGGTTAGTCTTCCGTGTTTTCCGGAAGCTGATCACCTTCTTACCATGGTTACTTTATATCTTCATCCCTCTTTCACTCCTTTCTTTTGTAACTTGCTTTCTTTAGCTTGACTTCTCACCTTTTCACTTTCCACTTTCTGTCTCGGCTGTCTGGATGGATGGATGGATAGTTGTGGAATTTCCATAAAAAGAAGACAGTTAGAAATGTTTTGGCAAAACTTACCAGATTGTTCAATTATATTATCTTCTCTAAAAAACAATTAATTCTAATATTTAATTTAATTATTAAACAAAAACCTATTTCACATTAGAAAAACACGGCAGAAAACAATCTGGATGCAAACTGGGAAAACTATTCACTGCTACAGTAAAAATACTTTTTTACTTTATATGAAAAAAAATAAAGGCATGTTGTTTTTTTCTTTTGGGTATTTCACCGAAGGTTATATGAAGTTTTTTTTTATTTTTTAAAACAATAAAATAACTTAATTACCCTTCAATTCAAAATTTTTAAAGTTGAACATTTGGAGTTTTTTAGTTTTTTCCTTAGTTCACGTAAAATGAAAATATACATTTACCCTCAAACGTCCAAAAAGTTATTCATGGGTCAAGGAGCTTTTTCATACTTTCAAAGAGGTTTTTTTGTTATTTTCAATACCATTAACGGCAAATTAATCTTTTTGGATTGATTAATTAATATTAAAATAAAAAACATTGGTGGCATTGAAAATCACGTGCCAGCGCGTGAAAACCACCATGTATGTTGGGCAGCATATGCAGCATCTCTCGGTAATCAAACTTGCCCTTTCACCTTGTTGTTAGACCCGCTACTACGTTTTTTTCTCATGGTGTAATGCGTGTTAGTGACTGTGTGACAGATTGTCATCGGTGGCATTTTCTTTTTTGTTTTGCTTATTTTCTCCATATTGTCCTAAAATGTGTAGGTTAATCCTATTTGTTTTTATTTTCTTGATTTTTAATTTTTGTTCTTAACCCTTTTATAAATGTTTTTATTTGTTTTCAATTTATTCCTTACATTCCAATTTGTCATTTTTTTTTCTAATTTGATACTTATTCTTTTGGTTTCTTATTTTTTTTCTTAATCCTTTTGTGAAAGTTTTATTAATTTTCAATTTAATCATTTGATCCAAGTTTATGGTGTAACAACTATAATTTCCTGAATACAAAACCTCATGACTATCCTTTAGGTTAATCCACAAACCATGGTAATATATATATATAAAGTTTACTGAAATTTTGGTAGAGTTTTCTCTATACTTAGACCATATCAAGTTATAAACAAACTTGTTTTTCATCACAATTCAACAACACAATCATAGTCCAATCATCTTGGACCTTATTCCATCTCATTAAAATCAAGGTCTTCAAGCATATACAAATTTTCATGATGCATAAAAAAATTAATAACTTAAACTAAGATTACTTGTTGGTATTTTGTCTACATTAACATACACATCCATAATTGTTCACAAAATAATCAAAAGTATTACAGATTGTTGGATTTAGCGTTATAAAGACGTAAGTTTATATATTACATTATCCAAAGAAATAGCAGAATTATGTTACATGTTAGTTCGATACCCTGCGAACTACATATTTAAATCTAAACAAAAACTAAAAAGATATGGTCCGTTAATCAGCCCTGAGATAAGATGTGTCAAATATTCAATTATCACATTTTATTAGAATGCAATATAAATATTTAATAATTAGTCTCATGCACAACTAGTTTACCTATTAGTTCATTCCATAAAAAAATTTAATTCATTTTTGTGTTCCCAATCATGCACACCATTCATGTTTATATTGTATCCCTACAAAAGGTTCAAATTCCCTAAATAATCAAATAACCGATAACTATCAACTTCTTCCAGGAATTAATCGAACAATGTTATCCCAAAATATGATCATAGGTGTCACTAGCTCCTACATGGTTGGCTAGTCTGATCATTACATCTTGGTCATCTAATCATGGATACCACTAGCTCTTTTCACGCTTAATTAGTCTAGTTATTATATCTGACTCATCCAAACATGGATGTCACCAGCCTTATCACGGTCAACTATTTTAGTTATTATATCTTGGTCATCCAAACATAGATGTCACTAGTCCTATCACAGTCAGCTACTCTAGTTATTATATCACAGTCATCCGAACATGGATGTTACCAGTCCCTTCACGGTTAGTTAGTTTAGTTATTATATCCCGGTCATATAATCATAGATGCCATTAGTCCCAACATGGTCAAGTAGACTAACAAATTATTTCTCTAATGATACAAATTATTTCTCTAATGATACTCATGTTGCAAATGTTAAACAAACAGTTTACACTAATAATATAATTATACAACTCTAAGAAATTTCTTATACACGGTGAAGGTAAAAACACCTACCTGGTGCCTGAACTCGTGAAAAAGTCCTTTGTTATTGAGTTGATCCTATGACCTCTCCTATACCATCAGACATACAATATCATTTGCCAATCAATCCTTAATTTATTTTGAAATTTAACTTCATATACAATCATTTTATTCCTTGACTTAAAATGATTTAACACAATTTCATATCACTTTAAACTAATCATCATTAACAATTTAACCTATATTGAAAATCTCATTCTTATAACTTCTATCATTTAAATCTTATATCAAGAGCAATTTTAAACAAATTTTAAAGTTGGCTACTTCTAGATGACTTAACTTAATCACTCAGGAACAATGATCAATATTTTAACTATATCTAAAGTTATAGAATACAATTTTGTGCATGGTTTATTTCTTCTTAAAGTTAAGATACAAAGCTACAACTTTATTGGAAGAAAACTCATTCCTACCATTAACGTACCCAAAACTACTCGTTATTGCAATATATAAAAATTGTCCAGCAAAACTTAGTCCAATTGTCCCTTAAATTTTTATCTATATCTGGAGTTTTATAACTCCGAATTAAACAAGGCAAGTCCTTTTAGAATTTTAACATCCTTAGCTACAACTTCTTATGAAGAAACTTATTTCAAATTTTATCATTTTCTAGCCCTAAACTCATTTGGTAGTTAGGTGATGATACTATCTAGTTCTCCAATCTTTGATTTTGATATATAACCAAGTATTTTCATTCATTTACTCACCATTCAAAACAAATATTTCTCGTCCACATATCTTATAACATCATTAAACATAACACCCTAGTAATCAACTAATCTATCTCACATCCTACTTGAAATAACCAAAACTCTCTATAAAAACCATATTTATTTTCTTTAACATTCCTTCATCAACAATACTTCAACACAACACAATAATTCCATAGTTTCCCACAAAATTCCAATGTTCACAAGCATAACCAATCTTTCCATTACAATTTAAATACAAGATTTCCATTTCTTTTCAATTCACTCTCTACATTTCAACACATGCTATAATAAGTATAAACAAACAATATTCATATATTTTTTTAAGTTTTTCCCCAACTTCCCCCCTTGTGGCTGATGTTACTGCCATTAACAACATAAGGATTTTTTCTTCATTTGTTCATTATTCTAAGTTGTTTTCATCCATTTCCATCTCAATTAAATCAAACAAAGCAAATTTATCATTTCCCTCAAATTCTCTTATGAACCCTAACCTAGAAGTCACAATTTAGACATGAATTCTCAATCTAAACTTGCGTGATTGAGTTTAAAGCTCCTTACCTGGTAATAAAATGTGCTTCGATTCTCAACCAGTTAAAATTTTTCAACACTCCTTCTTTCTTCCCCTTGGTCAGCCTTCTCTCTTTAGATTCCTAAATTTCTCTCACTTACTCTCTTTATATTCTTGCCTTAATGTTGTTTTTCTCACCACTTAACCTAAATCTTACCCAAACCCTTCAACTAGCCACTTACTCAATTTTTGTGAAAGAAAATGAGAAATACTCCCCCCCCCCTCCTTACTCTCTTTCGTTGATGGCCCCTACAAAGAAAGATAAGGTATTTATAGTTCAATTTATTGGTTTTTAGATATTGACCCATATGACTTAGTTATTTCATTTTGTTCCCATTTGTTTTCTCACATTTAGTGATATATTCTCTTTTTATTTCTTTTTATTTCACCTCTTGTCATTTAATTTAATATCCTTAATTAATTTAACCTATTCTATCTCCGGGTTAAAATTTTAATATTTCAAAAAAGTTTTAATTGGGGGTTTGCATATGGTGTGTTTTTTTTGCTTCAACTTGATTTTTATTCTTTTGATTTTTTTTATTTTGTTAAAGTTATTTTTTTACAATTTAACCCTCCAATCAAAAAAATTATTGCCCTCTTATTTATTTTTTATTTTGATTTTCACCCTCATTCTTTTAGTTATAATTTTTTATTTTAGATCCTTATGTGTAATTGGTTTTTTTTTCCCATTTCTTTTTTCAATATTTGATTTGCTAGGGATTGGACTTCACTATTTTTACCGAGTCATAGGTTTAAAAGCTAACACGGTTCAACATCTTCTTCTTTTTTTATCTTATTTTCTTTTCCTATTTCAAAGTTCAAAATTATTGTTTTACATAAAAAAAAAAATGGGCATTCTATACTCACAGTTTCATGATCAAAATCACGGGTTTTAAAAGTCAACATTAGTTGACTTTTGTACATTTTCAGGTCGTTTTATAGAATTGTTCGTACTTGAACATATGATTTTTTTTTAATTGGTCTTCATGTTTTTTTTTCTTTCCTTTATATAAGATTATCTCAATCATATGCTCATGTTCGTGGGGTTAGTAGGTTAACCTAAGTTGACTAGAATATTTTTTCTCCTTTTTTTTTAATTTATTTTCAAAATCATCACTTAATATTTTTTTATTTAGTTTTTTGCTCCGTTGTTTTTTAGGTTTATGTTTTATGTGGTCGGTCTCGGCCTCATGATCATAGTCATGAGTTTCAGTGGTTTGCATGAGTTGACTTTGATCTTTTTAGATCTTTTTTTTAATTAATTTTTTTTCAATTTCATCCTTTAACATTTGTTTTTTTAATTGATTTTCGTGTTTTTTTTTTTGCTTTCCTTTCACATTTAATTTTTTTATGCCAAATATCTTAATCTTAGTTATCTCTTAATCAATTATCAATTTATCTAATTAGATACGGGTATAAGCATTTCGATTTAAGATTAGGGAGTTTTCTTAAATCCAGTGATGCGATACAAAAGCCTGTGTATTTATTTTTTTTACTAGAAAAAAAATTTCTGACTCGCAGCGAAGCGCAAGTCATATAGCTAGTTAACATATACTAAAAGGCCTTAACATTTCACTATAGCAATAAACAGTGAAATGCCTAAGTCATTTTTACTTTGATCCTTAAATTTTTTAATGATTTTTTTAATAATTTCAAACTTAGTATTTTTTTTAAAATTTTATCCTTAAATTTTAGGTTTACCAAATATTGAAATTCATAATTTTTTTTATTTGCTTTCTATGAAGTTATTTTTGTTTCATAACCCAAGTTATAACTTTTGTGAGTTAGCTATGTTGACTCGAGTTATTTTTTTTGTTATTTTTTAATTATTTTTTTCAACATTTGGTTAATTAGGAATTGACCTTTCTAATTGTTTTCAATTTGCTTTTTATGATGTTCTCACGGTCTTATGACCTTAGTCGTGAGTTTTATAAGTTAGCCATGCTATTTCAGTTTTTTTTTGCCATGTTTTTAGTTGAATATGTATGTATGTTTACTCAAGTCATTTTTTTTATCATTTTTATTTTCAATTTAATTTTTCAACATTGGGTTGATTGAGAATTGTGCTTCATAATATTTTTTATTTGCTTTCTATGGGATTATCACGGTCTTATAACTCGAGTCATTGGTTAGGCTAATTGATTAGAGTTTTTTTTGTCATTTTTTTAGGTGATTTCTTCTTTTTTTTCAATTTCATTATTCAATATTAAGTTGATTGAGAATTAGGCTTCATAAATAGTTTTGTTTTGCATTCTATGAGGTTATCTTGATCTCATGACCGAGGCAACAAATTTGGTTAATTGACTTAAGTGGTTTTTTATGTTGTTTTTTAATTGATTTCTTTTTTAATTTTATCATTCAAAATTAAATTGATTGAGAATTAGATTTCATAATTTATCTCAAGTTGCTTTAAAAAAGATTACCTTGGTCTAAAGGCTCATATTATTACTATATGTCTGTATCTATTTTCCAACAGTAGATATTATCATACTAACTTGTGTATTAACATGGACTAAATTCAGTCCTTGAGTAATATTAAAAGCACGCTCCACTGCTCCCTAATGGTTACAAATTCGAGTTTTCTCAGGGTTATTAGAGGCTTACATGATCATAAACTTCAGAGTCCGTAGAATTAGCGAGGTCCACGTACATTCGTTCAAAAATCCATATTAATAATAATAAAAAAATGAAACACGCTCCACACATCCAACAGATGCATTTGCAAGAATAATTTCTTTGAGAAGGAGATAATAACATAATAATAAGTGTATGCACTTTGAGAATTTTTAAAAAAAAATATGTCAATATTTATTTATTTTTAAATGAATATCTGGACTCTCATGATTGTAATGATAAGGGTATGACATGGAAATTTTGCTTATGTATCATGGTAGTGACGAGGTGGCATGTATGACATAAATTTAAGGAATGATGCGGT
>Ga0307515_10019624_pt1 | contig 12143 bp, 8 predicted proteins | sample 17_EM_MG_FD_194513 | JGI IMG/M metagenome (GOLD analysis project Ga0307515, IMG submission 194513) | Populus trichocarpa ectomycorrhiza microbial communities from riparian zone in the Pacific Northwest, United States - 17_EM | ecosystem: Host-associated > Plants > Roots > Unclassified | place...
AGCTCTTAAATCAAGGAAACTATCTTAAATCAAGGAAACTAAAATAGGATATAAATCAATACAAATCAAGCAGTAAACCAAGGATGCTAAATATGGAAAATAAATATTGACAGTTGACTTGCTAATAAAAACAATCAATATCTAACTTCTTTTATAATCTGCTTCAGTCTATAACCTTTAATTTCTTTATAATTAATTTCTAACTTTACTCGTTTCTTTCATAATATCTTGCCCACAGGTTTACTATATGATTTCTGAGTATGTAGTATAATATTTAGGGGATTAGAGGATATTTGTCAGTATGGTAACGATTATTTTTCAAAATACTTTTCGCTCGTAAATGTATTAAAATAATATTTTTTTTTTCATTTTAAAAAATATTTTTAACATCAGCACATCAAAACGATCAAAAAACATAAAAAAACAATACTAAACAAAAAAAGTTTTTTTTGAAAAACAAATTCTAAGATTGGCATATATATAAAAATTTATTAAATTTCTTTGAATGTAATAAATTGATATAAGAAATCTTATTAAAACTTAGATTCAAATATATATATTGATGTACAAACTAGTTTAAAAACACCTTTTAACATTGAATAAAAAAATTATGTAAAATAAATTAACTTGTAGGTTTTCGTATAATCTTCTTTTCCTTTTTTTTTCATATATAACAATAACATTGAATTGAATGCAATTTTCAATTTTTTTCTTAACTTGTACAGTTCTTTGTTAGAAGTGATTGAAAAATTCTTTTGACTATGGGCTTACCATAGAGTAGAGATTCTATTGTAACCATAATGAGCGATATTGTAATACTAGAATATACATATTTTTATGAATGTTAAATAATTTTAAGGAATTAATTACCTAATTAAATAAATATATTAACTTTCTTGATTCATTAGATTTAAATATTAGAATTAGCATTTAAAATAATATTTATTTATTTTTTGTTTAATTCACCAGATATAAAGATACACTTTTAAAATTATTTTCAATTAATGTAGAAACTAATCTAAGAATATCCTTTACTGTTAAAGAAATTAATCCTAGTTAATATTTCGCGATTAATGTTTAAGCTCAATACCGTTCCTAATACAGAATGTATATGTTGGAAATTTTGTATATTCAAAGTGTTCAAGAAAAGCTCTTAATTAGTCATGGGTAATAAACTAGCTTTGCAAATAATAAATCAGAAATTTATGTCTATTTAAAAATCTATTTAACTAAATTAAAATCGTAGCTCACAAGATTTTGAAAAATGATAGATGGATGAATAATAACATATAAAATTTGGTTTGTTGTTCATTAATAAAAAAAATTGAGTAAACATAAGAAATAATATTACAATTATTATATATATTAGCATTATATGACGGATAATAAATTATTTTAAGACTAAATGATTAATTTTTATATTAATTTACATCTTTAATTTTTGTTTTATTAATGTGGGTATCCAGACTAGCTAGTTTACACGCACCTCGACTAATTCCACGGGCCTTGAATTTAACAATTATGTAAGTTTCTAGTGGCTCTAAGATTTGTGTGACTCAAACTAATGATTTCTAAAAAGCAAATTTAGGGCCTCACTGCATCTTCAAATTTATTTTCTATAATAATAAGTATGGTATGTGCGTTGGTGTGTGTGTATATATATATTTCTCGTATTAAAAAAAAACATGTTATATTTTTTTTTTAGTTTAACGTGGGTGTCCGGACCAGCTTGCGCGCACCTTGACTAATCCCACGAGCCCTGAAGTTAACGACCATATAAGCCTCCAGTGGTCATCATATGAGCAACCACAAGGCTTGAACTTGAGACCACAGAGAGAACAAATATCTTAATCTCAAACTCTTACCACTGAACCACCACCTATATCGTGATCTGGTTGTACTTTTAGTATTTATAGTCTTTGGTGTGATATCCAACATTATGAGAAGAGTCCACACAAAACGGACACATGTTGTACTTTTGTGGATAACTTCATCACTAACTAGTGTAAGATTCGAAGGTGGACAAATTCGAGTCTTCGTAATGGGAACCCATTGCAATCCATAGAATACTACTGATCATAGATCATACAATTGGGGATTCTTGCATGTCTTTTGGGTTTTGTTTTTGTTTTTGTTAGTGTTTGTGTTGAACTAACTATGGTGCTTTCTTATTGCAATTCCTTACACTTTCTATAATTACTTGAAGCTAACACCTAGCTAGCTACAATTATTTTTAAACAACAATTCGTCTTGCTTGTCGCTAGCTCTGAGAGATTGTTTAATGGTTTTGATTAGATACCATGTCGTGCATTGTGGGGAGGATTAGACGTGCCATATTTCAGGGTGCGCATGGGATATAGGGATAACATCCATCATTTTTTCCCCGCAGTGAAATTGCCCGAGATGCTCTTGGTAATCGAATGCCATAGATAAATGAACTTGCTCACACCAAGCAACAATCCATGATTAATTATTTTTATATTTTTACTGGTACGTGTTGCAAACTAATGTAATATACTAGGTGTGGAGTTTTAGGGTACATGTGTGAATGTGATAACTGCTATGATTTAAAGTGTTTTTTTAAAAAAATATATTAAAATAATATTTTTTTATTTTAAAAATAATTATTTTTCACATTAGCATATTAAAATAATTTAAAAACATTAAAAAATTAATTTTTAAAAAAACATAACTTCAATTGTATTTCCAAACATTAATTCCTAACCCCTTTAAACTGAAGTGAATGCATGGTCTAATAAAACCGGGATCGAGATGTTCCTGAGTACACCGAAGACGTCGTTCTCCTCCACTTGATTGACCGTCTTCCCCAACGTGATTTTATAGTGGAATGTATGTGCCTCGTACGTAGCATGTCCACTTGCGTTAATATTGATCCCCATCGTTAATTGTTTTTTAACCAAGCATGATCTATAATCACCAGTATTGAATTCTTGACCCTTTTTATTTTCTATGCAGGACTCGCATGCTGACGAGATAAAGGCAAATGTGGAGGGAACCGGAACCAGATAGGGAGGCATGGAAGAAACTGTGCATCAACTTTCTCAAGGGTTGATTTTGATTAGAGTTTTTATTTTCATTAAAAAATAGACCGACTTGTAAAGAAGAAATATTCTGAGAACTTTAGCTCAAGACTCCTTTTGTCTTTGTAATCATGCCGTGTTTAATATATATATATATTTTTAAAATTATTTTTTATTTAAAAGGAAATATATCAAAACAAACCGCAGGTTGTCAAAATTTCAAGCAATTAGTTGTGAATGGAACGGGTATTTTGCAACGAAGCATAGATTCTTGGGACATGGTTTCTCATTTTTTTCCCTACTACTCCACAAGTTCTTATTCAAGCGGACAGATTCGACAAGAAATCCCGAATGTGAACAAAATGTATGGCAGTGTTAGTTCGGCACCTCACCGTCCAAAAAGAGGATGCTAGATCCCTTGAGGGTCACGCAGGGGAGCTTCAATTTGACCTCCCATGAGTATTCTTTAATATTCTCAAATCAAATCCGAACTATGAATATTCTCTTCTCGTAATTAATTTTTACCTCATAACTAAAGTCAGTTGAGCTATTTATGTAGTTCTATTAGCTAAAAATATGTGATGTTATGCTTTTTTCTTATATTTATGTATATTTCAAAGAAATAATTTATTTATTAAACAATTCATTTAGCTTTTTAAAGAAAATATTTAAAATCTTTTTAGAAATTATTTAATTCAATTTATGAATTTAATAATGATTTTAATTTAAGTGATTTCACTAATAAGTAGTGCACAATACAACACATCAAAACAGGTATATCAGGAGCCAACACAAGCAAGCTGTAAATTAACTGAATGATCCATGCACTAATTCAAAAAAGAGACCGAATGGATTAATATCATTCACATTTATAACGACGTGATCATTTGGTTACAGTGGAGCGCGGCAGTATAATACTCGGTCGTCTGGTATTTAAAAGGTTTTCTGGCTAATTCCCACGAGTTAGAATCAGGAATTGGTAATTAATTATTTTGGAAATCAAGCACTTCATTTTATCATTTAACAAATTAATAAACAATTACATGGCACGAATACTTGTGTCATTTTAAATTAAAATGCAAGCACCGGGATGGAAATCAGAAGCTAAAGAATCGGCTAATGTTTGATCTTCTTCCAATACTCCCCTTTAAGCTCCCCTTTAAGCTGGATCAAGGGGATTGATTGATCCAAGTTTGGACAACAACCGGTGGAAGTGAGCAGAGGTCAGGGATTTGGTGAACACATCGTAAGCTAATCATGATTGTGGGTGTAATGAGTTTGGATAACCTGAGAATGAACTTGTTGACGAATAAAGTGACAATCAACCTTAATGTGCTAAAGTGACAATCAACCTTAATGTGTTTTGTTCTTTCGTGAAACATAAGATTAGCTGCAATATGCATGGCAACTTGGTTGTCACAAAACAAGGTTATAGGGATGCTACTTGGAAAACTCAGTTCAGATAAGAGACCTTTAAGTCAAATTAACTCACAAGCAGCTGATGTCATTGCACGGTATTCAGATTTGGCACTAGAACGTGCAATGACATGTTGTTTCTTGCTACGCCAAGAGACAAGATTACCGCCAACAAACATACAATAAACAGTGGTTGACTTGCGATCAATATCATTGCCAACCCAATTTGAATCACTGTATCTGATTATTTGAGTGCAACCGTTTTTAGCCATGATAATTCCACGTCCAATAGAGCCCTTTAGATAGCATAGGATTCGCTTGATAATATTCAAATGGAAAACATTAGGTGTATGCATGAATTGGCTAACAAGACTAACTGTGTAGGCTATATCAGGTCACGTGATAGTAAGGTAAATGAGCTTACCTACAAGATGTTGGTAGTGATTGATAGACTGAAGAGACTCACTATTTATGGCAAGCTGCAATTTACTGTCCAATGGAGTAGGGGCAGGCTTGACATCCATCATTTCAGCATCCTTGAGTAAATTAAGAACATACTTATGTTCATTAAGAAATAACCCTTTACGAGAAGCAACCATTTCTATTCCAAGAAAATACTTCAATCTGCCGAGATCTTTAATTGGGAACCAATGTTGTAAGGTGGCCTTGAGACGTGATATAGCCTCACTATTATTTCCTGAAATAATAAGATCATCAACGTAGATAAGAACCACCAATGTTTTCTTAGGTCCAAGATGAACAAATAAGGATGAATCCACATTACTCCTTTTGAAACCAAGTTCTTCAAGAACAACACTTAATTGAGCATGCCAAGCACGTAAAGATTGCTTCAAACCATAAAGCGATTTGTGAAGTCGGCACATTAAGGTAGGATCTGAAGCTTGAGGATGACCAAGAGGCAATTTCATGTAGACTTCTTCCTCAAGATTCCCATGCAAGAAGGCATTTTTTACGTCCATATGACACATTAACCATCCATTGTTCAAGGCAACTGATAGTAAAACACGAACAATGTTCATCTTTGCAACATGAGCAAAAGTTTCCTTGTAAATCTACTCCAAAGGTTTGAGTAAAACCCTGAGCTACAAGACGTGCCTTGTGTCTGTCAATGGTGCCATCAAAATTAAACTTAGTTTTATACACCTACTGGCTGCCAACAACATGTTTTCCTTTGGGAAGTTTGACAATACTTCATGTTTGATTCTGAGCAAGAGCTAGAAGCTCATCATTCATGGCATGTTTCCATTCATCTCGAGAATTAGCTTCTTGAAAATTTCATGGCTCATGAACATTAGATACAACATGAGCATGTGAGAGTCGTTGATATGTAAGGGAATTTGGAATAGAATGTCTTGCTACAAAATGACAAAATCTTGCATTTTAATTGGAGGAGCACAATTACATACTGGATTTTTGCAGTCTGTGGTAAAGGAATAACATGAGCATCCAATTCAGATTGCTCATTAAAGGGATTACCCTCATGATTAGCCATAATAAGATTGACGACCCTTGAGCTAGAAGAAGGACCTATAGTAGACACAGAAATACTACCACTAGAATTGGCATGATTGACAACCCTTGAGCTAGAAGAAGGATCTGCAGTAGACATAGAAATACTGCTACCAGAATTTGCATTGGGTTCAGAGTGTTCATGATTATTTTCAGATTCTGAAATAATTGGACCGAAGTTCCCTTTACCTGAAGACACATAAGTGGTTGATAAGGAGGTGTTGCTAGTAGCAGGAAGTAAGGCTAAAGGAGATACCATATTTGTAGGAGCTGGATAGGGTAAAGGAAAGAGATCTTTTGAGGATGTCTACTGACTTATCTTATCATAATATGGAGTAGTTTCTTCAAATTGAACATCTCTTGATATAAATAGTTTCCTGGAATGAGGGTGATAACATTATAACCCTTCTTGGTTGAAGAATATATTAAGAAAATACACTTAGCAGCCCTTGTATCAAGTTTGTCATGATTTGAAGCCTGAATATACACAGAACATATGCAGCCGAACACCTTTAAATGTGATAAGTCAGGTGACTGTTTTTGCAAAACTTCAAGTGGTGACATAAAAAGCAACACTTGACTAGGTAACCGATTAATTATATATGCAACAGATAATACTCATTGAGACCAAAAGGATTTAGGAACATGCATTTGTATCATCAAGACTCGAGTTTTTTCTAATATATCTCTATTTTTGTGTTCAGCTACCCCATTCTATTGGGGTGTACCAACATAGCTAGACTGATGTAAAATGCCATGAGAAGCTAGATACTGTGTCATTTTTTAAGACATGTATTCGGTGCCATTATCAGATAGAAGGATTTTATGTTTCGTAGAAAATTGAGTCATGACTAACATATGAAAATCTTTAAAAACATCAACAACCTCACTTTTGAATTTTAAAAGGTATATCCAGGTCACACAAGAAAAATCATTAACGAAAGTAATAAAATACTTATAACCATCAAAGGATTCAATAGTTGGTCCCCAAACATTAGAGCGTACAAGTTCAAACATCTCATTAGCTCTAGACAAAGAAGGTGAAAAAGGTAGTATGGTGGATTTAGATAGATGACATATATCACAGGTGATGTTTCTGGCATCTAGACTGTGCATTAATTTTGTAAGAACACTCTCGGAGGGATGGGTTAAACATTGATGTCATAAAACTTTATCCTGACTAAAGGAAAAAAGAGCAGAAATTTGAGGTCGCTTATTGCTTTTAGAATCATTTGAAAAATAATAAAGTCTTTGAAAAAAGAAACCTTCACCAATTGTCCTCTTGGTGGCGCGGTCCTGAAAAAGAACTCGGTGAGAGTTAGATATAACACAACAATTTAGTGTTTGAGCGACCTTGCCAATGTAAAGTAATTGGAATGGAAAGCATGGAACATATAAAACCAAAGACACCACATTTTCAAAGAGAAATTTAATTTTCCATTTACCTTTGATAGAGACATGTTTTCCATTTGCAATAAAAATATGAGTTGGAGTAGTGATTTTTTTGAAATGGTGTAAGCTAGTCATTTTATTTGTTATGTGATCAGAGGCACCCGAATCAATGACCCAAAAATTATGCACGGTGCTAGCAACTAAAGCAGTCAAAATACCTTCTAAATTCTTTTATGATAGATGAGCAGAGTTTGCTAGGAAGCCGGCAAACTTACCAAGAAGAGCCGTAGAATCGGGTAATATTTAGTCTTTCTCCTATAAGCTCTCCTTTCAATGCACAAGGGATCTGGGCCCGTCTACTTTTCATGTGTTATCTGGGGATTTTTTCCTGACGACACGGCCATCAAGAACAATGATGGTATAATTGGAGTGTTATCTCTAATTATCTACTCGATCATCTCCATTGCCTTGATCAAGTATATTCTCATCGTTATGGCTGCAAATGATAATGGGATGGTAAGCCATATGAGATTGTTTGAAATTGAATATCAATTGGATTGTTGAGAATTTGTATTTGGTCAACAAAATCTTCGTCCGACTACAATAACCGCTAATAGTTAAAAAGGTGATTGAAATTAATTTTCTGAAATCAAAATTGATTTTTAGCTAATACATGAATTTTCTAATACTGATTTGAGTTTTTAGTTTTACCCCTCTCTCTCTCTCTCTCTCTCTCTCTATATATATATATATATATATATATATATATATATATATATATATATATATAGCACTCGATTTTAGGTGAAGAAAACTTATCATGTTTTCTAAACATAAATGTTGTACGTCTGCTGTGCAAAGTTAAAAGAAAAGGAATGAAGCTTAAGAACTCTAATATACTATATGTTATTTTTTTAGTTTTTCTTCACGGTAGTAAGATATTGATTTTAAAAAAGAAGCAATTCAAAAAATACAAAGAATATCCTAACTATTAGATTTAATAGTATTATATCTAAATCCTTAATTAGATATGTTTTAATAGGGCTTACCATATTGGATTAAAACCCAAATCCATCTCAGCCCTTAAAAGAAATCTGTCCTTAGATCTTATCTTGCCATGTCACCTGGTGTACCAAGCATTCGATGCACCTTATCACATCGAAGCCAAAATCTATCAATCAGAACTGTTAGATCAATTTTCAGATCAAGCCAACCATAGTCAAAAGATCAATTCAGAAGTGATCCAGCTGTTCACAAGCTCCAGGTGCACCAGTTTACCATGCTTGTATCCTTACCGTAGCAAACCTTAAAGACTCTCTCTCCTATGCTGACAATTCTCTCTCTCCTCAGATCTCACAACTTTGGCCACATCAAGCCACCAAAACACCACAGAAAGACTCATCTCCTCCTTGCGAGCAAACCCCGGGTGGTTTTTGTCGACTTCACTCCCTAATATTTCCAGAAAAAGGTCACGACATCTTCGGCCACCCGAAAACTTCAAACCGTTGATTCTCTCTCATTAGCCCTCAACGACTACAACCACCATCATTATTAGAATCCTCTCACCGAGATATACTAGAATCTGCCTTTTTTGGCCTGGAGTCTTGCCAAAAAATTCCCCCTCCAGCAGTGGCGCACGTGAGCTACACACGCCACTAGGGGTATTTCATCACTTCCAGGGAAGTTCAATTGTATTTCGGTCTTTTTCCTATACAATGACACTCGGGTAACTTTGGGGACTTCAAGGGGTATTTTTTTATACATGTATCTATGTTTTTTTGTATTTTTGTATTTTGTAAAATACCCAAAATAAATATAAAAAATGACGACGCGGGTCTAACACCTAATTTATCCTATTATCGTGGGCGGGTCCATGGCCCAATTCTCAAATATGGGTTATGCCCATTTTTAGCGATTCCAACATAATCTTCATTTTTAGGAATGAATGTTATTCGCCGACACATCTCTTCTTCTTTTTTTACCGATATCAAAAGTTTAAAAACAAATATGGATTATGTCCATTGTTTCTTTTTACAACTTGGACGCAACTCTCTTTTTTAGGGTTAAACATCATCATTTCAACGAGTTTTCTGATTTTAGGGATTTATGTCATTTTTGAAGTGTCTTCTATTTTTAGGGACTGACGTTAACCCTCAAGAAAACAAATTGCAAATAAGCTCATAATATTATAGCATTTAAATAAAATAAAATAAAAAAACACAAGGATAACCTTTCACTTGAAAGGATAATTTAAGGGTGGTGTTTACCTTCCTTTAATCATAATTAACTCAATACCTGAATCTTTGGGACCAATGTTTAATTTGGGATTTATAATTCCATCAAATTACTAGATTATGACTTCAATAGAATCTTCATTTCCCCAATTAATTTTTTATTAATAAAAAAAATTGGAGCCACCGAGCAACATCGTGTATCGACACCATTGGAATATTAATGAAGGACAAATATCCCTAAAAGAGGGACACAAATCTCTTACACATGTATTCATGAAAGATAAATATCCCTAACAAATATTAATGAGAAGAAAAGGTTGGTGAGCCTAGGCCATAAAGTCAGGCCTAAAAGGAGTTGGGATATCAAGCCTAAGAAAGTTTAGTAATGTACCTGAGCTCCAATGCATGGCTAGAGCCCATGATGCGCTAGGTGCGTGTACAATGATTGGAGTAGGACATGATGCTTAAGCTTAAAGGGTGTTGGATGTGGGCCTAGCACCTGGGCTCACGCATCATACCCGAGCCCATAAGGGTGCTAGAAATGGATCCAGGACCTGTGTTCATGATTTAGGTCTAAATCATGTTTTCTAAGCGGGTTTTGGGATGATGTTAAAATAGGCTTGGGCAAACTAAATATATTATTATTATTATTGTTATTATTATTATTATAAAGGCTAATAAATCCCCATCCATCATCAGGTGAAATAAAGCAGATTATGATATCTTCATCTTACATATTATTCCACCCATCTAGTATAATTTTTTATCTAGTCTTTGTTAAAAAGATTTGAAAGAAGAGAAGTTTCTTAAGGGTCCAAAATTCTTTATGCAGTGTTGTCAGCAGTGGGAGATCAATGATTGACCTGATTCTCATATGTTAGAATTATATTATGGATGATGCTTAATTTGCAAGAAATTACCAACTTCATAATCCTTATCAGTGATCGACCTGATTCTCTTATGTTATTGCACGTCTTTGATTGTCTTTTTGGGTTTGATCATTCAACCCCCTCACAACCAGCAGCCATACGAACCACCAACTTAAACGCATTAAACAGGTGCAATCCCTGTAACGCTGTGCTATCTGCGATGGTGCAATAGTTCAGTTGTCCGGTGAGTTTGTGGTTGTAAGACTGGTTCCAAGGCCGGCAACCACACGAGACCGGACAAATTCAACAGCACAGTAGGCGACAGTTTTCTTGTTGGAGAATTTATGGAAGAGGACATATATCCTCGCTATAGTCGACAGAGAGAATTTCAGATTGTTCACACCGTCTAGAGTTAGCGAGACGCGCATGTAAGAGACCGAAAACAGTTTTTAAATTGTTCGGAATTTTTAGCTTGTAAAGATTTGCATTCTACAATTTGAATTCTAATTGGATAACTTCATAAGCTTTTTACACTTAATTTATCTTTAAATCAACATTCTTGAAATCAACCTAAAATTATAACTCGATTCAGAAATGAAGACTCTTGATCTATAACATATTATTTCATGCTCATACGATCCCCAGTCTTAAATTACCTGTCGTAATTTGTTGGTGAAAATTGACTTTACAAGTGTTTAAGTCAAATTTCTTTAGTATTTCAGTGAGATAATATTTCAAAAATACCTGAACAATTAAAAAAAAGGAAAACAGATACCATTACTGAATCAGTGTCCATCTTCGTTATTCAAGACCAGCCATTGCCATTCAGTCAAATGAATATGCAGTTGAGATTGGAAAAGCAATCTGAGAACCTGGTTCAAATAATAACTGGGAAAGGTCCAGTACTTAGTCCTCCAAGTCCAGTAGTTAAACACAAAAATTATTAAATGTATCATAAATGGACAGCAGCTTCTTCATCATCACATGGATTGATCATGATAGAAATTAAGTTAAAAGTATATGCTCCATTTCATGGCAAAGCAAAGCGACAACACTTAGGCACCCAACATGGAGCCTGAGTTCTTCCTGCACTCGGTCAACATGTCCATGTAGAACTGGCACTTGCTGATGTCATTTCCAAAGTTGTTCACACACTGCAAAGAAGACAGGTGAAACTAATGTCAATGCAGGAGCAATTTACAACCTAAGTTTGTGTATAGCACAAAAAAATTCCAGGAAATGGAACAAAAATAAAAATCATAAGCATTTTGTAAAGAGAAGTATCCCTTCTTGGAAGAGTGTGAACTCTATTTTCAATAAATAGTTCTAACAATGAACCAGCTCAAAAAGACTGTTTTCCTATTCTTGTGGATTCATGTCACTACATGTCGAGGATCTTATCCCAGGAATCATTGGATTCTCTATGGCATCTAGACATCATAACTACGTTATTTTTAAAAATCACAACACAAATTAGGAGTGAGGTTAAAGGATGTAGCAGTTCAGAACTGCATTTCTTAAATTTTGGAGTCAGTGTCTACCATCCTCCAGGCAATACCAGAAATTAACAAAGATAATTAATCACTTGATTTACATTGCTAATCTTTGCAAATAAGTAACCAAACAAGAAAAGTGTACATACATCTTGGAATGCCTTGGTG
>Ga0307515_10019625_pt1 | contig 12142 bp, 5 predicted proteins | sample 17_EM_MG_FD_194513 | JGI IMG/M metagenome (GOLD analysis project Ga0307515, IMG submission 194513) | Populus trichocarpa ectomycorrhiza microbial communities from riparian zone in the Pacific Northwest, United States - 17_EM | ecosystem: Host-associated > Plants > Roots > Unclassified | place...
TGATTAAAGGTAAAAAAAAAAAAAAAAAAAAGATGTATAGATTGAAGAAAACATTTTTTAGGTTGAAACAAGCTCTTAAAGCTTGGTACAATCAAATTTATGGTTATTTTGATGAAAACAGCTTCTTAAAAAGTAAAAGTGAGCCTACCTTGAATGTAAAAAAGGCAAGGTGCGAGTGGTGTCCTTATTGTTACTTTGTATGTTGATGATTTGATATTTACCAAAAACAATGAAAAAAATAATTGAAGGGTTTAAGAAGAAAGAGATGAAGAATTATGAAATGAGTGACTTAAGATTGCTTAATCATTTATTTACCATGGATATTTATCAAGGAGATGAAGGAATCTTTATTTGTTAAAATAAATATGTTGAAAAGATGCTGAAGATGTTCAAAATATATGGCTGCAATTTAGTTGAAATATCTTTCTATTATGAATGAGAAATTAACTAAGGATGATAGAGAAAAGAAAGTGAATGCAACTTTGTATAGAAGTTTTATTGGAAACTTTTTGTATCTCATTGCAAGAATGTCTGACATTATGTTTGCAGCAAGCATGTTGGCTAGATTCATGAGTAATCCTAGATGTATTTATTTTAGAGTAGTAAAACAGGTGTTAAGGTATGTTCAAAAAGCATTTGGTCATTGTATCTATCAAGTATAGCAAAAACTATAAAGTGAAGTTGATTGGGTTTTCTGACAATGATTGGGCGGGTTGTGTAGATAATATGATGGGCACTTCAAAATATATTATTTTCAATGGGTTCAAGTGTATTTATGGTTCTCAAAGAAGCAACAACTGGTGGCTTAATCTATAACTAAAGTTGAATATGTTTCAACAACAATGATAACTATTCAAGTGATTTGGTTGAGGAGAATCATGAAAGATATTGGTGAAAAGAAAGAGGATGTAATAACACTTTATTGTGACTCCAACCTAAATCATATATTGATAATGAACCAAAATCATAAACAAGGAAATTTTTTCTTTGGCACGCCCAAATTTCAAACCCAAAAAACCACAAAATCCCATTACAAAAATCAATAATAAAACCAAACTTGGCCCATAAACAACATAACTCAGGGCACGTAACAAAAACCTTTATTCAAGAAGAAATATAGACATAGCAAATGAATTTTGACATAAACAAGTTATAAATTTTGATCTGGCCATTAAATCAAACTAAAATTATATTAGAACATTCTAAAAGCCTTGTTCCCTATGGATATTTAGAAAACAGGTTCATCCAAGTTCGATAACATGCCTAAAGTCAGCTTAGAAGCTACCACTCGTGATTTTCTTTATTTACCTTGTTGTTTTAGATTATTTTTTTTTCTATTTAGATTAGATTTTTTAATTTAATTAGAATTTTATTAATTAATACATTTTTCTTGTATATAAACAACCTTATATTATATTTTTCAAAAACTATCAAATTTTTAGAGTTTCAAGGAATCTACCCATGTTATAACAAAAATTCAATTTAAGAAATCACACGAACAATTAAAAAAAAAAAAGAATCAGACTTTACAATTGCATTTGTATTAATCACAAAATGATCTAACTGACTTGTTAACATCTTCAATGGTGTAAAGCGGAACAACAAAGTTTTTACTTTCAATAACAAGCAAAGTACACCAAATAGACATTCCCTATACTTCATAATCTTTAGGTTCTTCACATTTTTAAAGAAACACTCGAATGTTATCCAAAATAAACTAATAGGACTAATAATGCAATCCAGATTCAAAATGTTTTGAAATTATAGAGTTTTGTCAATCTTTTCCTTTTCTTGTAATTTTCAAGAATTGGTTTTGACATTATCAAAGAAAATCTTATTTAGTCCTGTTGTTACTCATTTTTGGACCCCACGTGCTGGAGACGGTGTATACCTCTTTTGAACTAAGTGTAGGAGTTTAACTTATGTTTGCTGGAAGATTGACAAAAGCAGAGAAATAAATTTTTTTTTTAAAACCCTGTTTGAGCTGTTTTCTGCTCTCTTTATCCTTCCCCTTTGCTACCAAAATCATCACGTTTTCTTACATTAATCAGGAGTCTTCATAATGCTAAATTCATTCCTTCTTTATCTGGTATTTAAGATTGGATAAATCCCTCAGAATTTGCACTAAAAAAAACTGGTTCTGCTCCTGTCGCAAATTTTTTGTTCCAACTTAGGCTCTGATTTTGACTTGGTTTCGTACGATATCTAACCATCCTAGCTATATTCTGTCACTTATGACATGTTGAAAAATTGACCTACACCTTTATTGGGTCCTAGGGATCACTGTTCTTAGGGCAGACTCTCAGTCAGATTTGGATGCTCGACATTGTCAGATCAAGAAAACCTTTTTTACCAACCAGATTCCTGCCGGATTCTGTTATCTAAAACGATTTTATCTCACTTCGAATCCTTCATTAAAGTTGTAGTCTGGGACACGTAGATGAATTTGGGCTTTTGAATTACTTGATTTCGATATCAGAAGCTTAAGATATTCATGTTTTAAATTTAGCGTGAAAACATAGAATCCTGCCACGAGAAGGTTTCCAGACAAGTTTGGTTGCAATTCTACTATTCAAAACGAATTTATCTCACTTCCAATCCTTCATCAAAGTTATAGTTTGAGACACGTAGATGAATTTGAGCTTTTGAATCGCTTGATTTCGATATCAGAAGCTCAAGATATTCTCGTTTGAATATCTAGTGTAAAAGCAGGGATTCCTACCGCAAGAAGGATTTTTGCCCAAGTTTGTAGGGACACAATTACAAGATGCTTAAAGTTTGAAGACCAATTGCAGGCCAATTTGAATCTTTTTTGTGGACCAAGGACCAAATGGAAAAGGTGCTAAAATAAGGAAGTTGATTGAAGATAAAATTAGAAAGAAATTTTGCCGGGTGAAGAAATTGAAGAACAGAGATTCGATCAGAAAAGGAAAATAGGAGAGTTGATCACGTTTTGCTCTCATCAGAAAAGGAAAATAGGAGAGCTGATCACGTTTTGCTCTCATTTTTATGATTGTCATTTTGAGAACAACCCCTCCCCCATCTGATTTCTTTCCTGCACGAACCTTCCTAGCTGAGTTCTTTCCTTTTTTCTCTACAAATTCCTGATGTTTTCCTTTATCATCACGCCTGATTTTTGAAGCTGCAACCACGTTTTTATTACCTCATTTCAAAGGGAGCAGCTGGCTTCATGGTCCCGGCTATGGAAGGAAAGAAAAGAGCCACATCATCCTCTAAAAAAAAACTGGAAAGAAATCAAATATGATCACAAAATCAGAATCAAAATATTTTGGTTTCCTATTTCTGCTCACCCGAGATTACACCCTAGAGTTAATGTAATATTTGTTTCCTAAATAGAGCTGAGTTTTAGGTTATAAGCCCCTCTAATGACATAGGGAGGGGACGAAAAAAAAAGAAGGAAAGCCAGGCAGAAAAAGAAAGGAGAGAAGGGAGAAAAAACGAGAAAAGAAAGACAAAAAAACACAAGAGAGGCAAGCAGTAAGAGAGAGAAGGGAAAAACGCAGAGAGCAGGGGTTATCTTTTCAACTGTGAAAGTCTTCACAGGAACGAAGTTACAAAAAAAAAAGAGGGAGCGGACGAAACAAAAAGAGGAGAAAAGGGGAGGGAGAGAGAGACCAAAAATAGAGAGGAGAAGTAAAAGAGGGGGCTTTCTTTCATTCGGGGTTACTGGAAGACCTTGACTGAAACGGGGAAAGAAACAAAAAGAAAGAAAGAAAAGAGAGAGCAGAGGCAAAGAAAAAAGAGAGAGAGAGAGAAACGAAAGAAGAGAAACAGGAGAAATAGAGAAGACCAAAATAGAGAGAGAAGAAAGGAAAGAGAAGGAGTCTTTCTATTGGTTACCAGAGGAGAGAAGAAAGGAAAGAGAAGGAGTCTTTCTGTTGGTTACCAGAGGCGAGAAGGCAGAAGCTTTGCCTATTGGCTGGTACGTTATCTTTGGCATTCAAAACAAGCAGGATTTGCAGGTATAAGTTTTAGTTTCTCCTTCCTTGCAGTATTTCAAAGCTGGTGTCTGTTGATTGTTTGTTTTTTAAAAAAAAACATGTTTCTGCTCTTGTCTCGGACGTGCGTTTTTTTTCTGTTTTGGCAACAAGTTGCAAGCTTGCTACTGTTTCGTTCATGACTGTGATTTTTAAAGGGGTGTGTATGTGAGTGTCGTGGGCCTTTCTTTTTTCCTTTTAAATGGGTGTGTATGTGAGGAATTGTAAGCTTTAAAGCTCTTCGTTATCCCCTACCCGTCTTTTCGGTTATATTTTTTTGTTTTTTGCATGCAATAAGTGTGGCAGCTCACATGATTAGGAAATGAGTAAAGGGGTGTGAGTCACGGTTCCTGTCATAATTTCAGTTTCAGAACTTTGTTAATTTTTCGTTCATACATCCTTGTGTCTTATTTTAGAGAATGATGAGTTAGGCTCGTTCAGGCTTCAAATTCAAATTGATGTGAACTGTTTTAGGTTTTTGTGAATTTTGGAATAGATGGGTATATATATATTTTTTTGTTAATTGTGATGTTTGTGTTTAATCTTGTTGTTCGTGTTTTGACAAAATATAAAAATGTTTTCTTGTGTGTTGCATACGGCTAATAACCTAACATGTTTTGAACGTTTTTTTTATATAAAAAATATTGGAAGTTTTTGAAAATGTGTTTTCGCATGGATTTCTTAAACACACCAAAAATTATTAGCTTGCATTTCTGGATTTTACAACATGTTTGTAAAACTCCAAAGGGTATTTGCCAATATTCCAAAAAAAATAAAAAAATCTTATTTTGGGGGGAATTCATCTATTATTCACCGTTAATGTTTGGATAAAGAAATCCCAAAGAGATGAATATCCAAAATATTATTGGGAATAACTTGTTATTATTAACTGTTAATATTTGGATAAAGAAACTCTAAGTTGTAAATATCCAAAATAATTTTCTAGGAATAATAAGTCCTCACACATCCTTAAAAGAAGCCTTGATTATAATCGAAGACATTTTAATTTTTTTTACTCCACAATTTATGAGTCGTGAGAGTATAAAAAATAGGCTTTTAAAACACCCTAGATTTCTAAATTTTTTTGTCCCTCCTCCTTGCGATTTACGAGTCGCAAACTCTTGAAATACTAAGGGAAAAATGAGCTTTTAAAGCACATGGAATCTCCTTGGATTTCTATCTTAATAAATTTAGTTTGAATCAAACCTAGGAAAACTGATGGGATTAGAAAACACCAACACCATAGCAATTATAAAGCAAACCAAACACCAAGCAGCTTACCCTAGGTAGGGCGTACTAGGGGTGCTAATACCTTCTCTTTACGCAACTAGTCCATTGCCTTAGAATCTCTGAAAGACCAGTTAGGATTCTTAGTGACCGAAGGTGGTGACTCCTTTAAACAAAACAACAAAGACCCTGAAATCAATCGAGGATCGCCGCGACGCCGCGCTCCGCCGCGCTCCGCCGCGAAGGTGCGACAAGTCCTGCTTCAAGTTTGATAGAAATAGAACCAACCTAGATGTTATCTAGGTAAACTTGAAAAGGAAGAGGCTAATAACAAACCTCCAAAAGATAAAAGAGAGAGAGTTCACAGAAATTGTCAACATTCATTCATCATTGTATTCTTTTGTTATGCTAATTTTATTACAAATTCTTATATGATAAAATAACTACCTATATTCTCTCTTCTGGCCACACGTGGTATTCTTTCTTAACAACCTTTGTACGAATTAAAACATAATGTATTGCTATAAATAAATCTTAAAATCATTTTAATTTCAAAACAAACCCTATGTCCAATGAATGTTCTTCATCCTCCTTAAAATCAAGCTTTGTCAAATTCAACTTTGTGATAATTTTGCCTCATTCAAAACAAACTTTTCTTTAAGAAAGAAATGAGAAAACCTCAAAAAAAGGTCATCAACAAACTCCCAAGTTACATCAGAGAGAGGTCAAAAATTCCAATGAACTAAGACTTGGGCGGCAGCATGGTTACCCTTTTTGACAATCCTCTTATCCAGAATTGCTTAAGGATTGAGAGTAGGCTCATGAGGGAGATTAGGTAAGGTAGTTTGCACCATTTTATTTCTCATGTGTTTCTTCAACTAGGACACATGAAAAACTAGATGAATCATTGTAGAAGGAGGTAGACACTACTTATAGGTCACAATGTCAGTCCTCCTAATCACCTACATAATATATTGATGCTAACTTCTGTGTGTTTCTTTATACAACTTATTTTTTTCCTATAAGATTGTAGTTTAAGGTAGACTAGGTCCCAAATTGCAAACTATCTTTCACTTCTTTTCTTATTGGATAGATATGTTATCCTATATTGAGATTTTAATAAATCATCTCTAATCAATTTAAACATGTTTTCCCTTTTAGCTAGGAAATTGTCCATTAATTCTATAATTAAATCTTTAAAATAATAAAGAATGTCAATTAGTGGAGTTAGCCTATAAAGAACTTCATAAGGGGTAGTTTAAGTAGAAGTATGATAATTGGTGTTATACCACCATTCATATAGGTATAACCATTTGACCATTGTGAAAGCACCTCTTCAGTCATGCACCTTAGTAAATTTTCTAAGAACTTCTTCACTACCTTAATTTTTCTATTAGACTATGTATGGTAGATAATAGAATAATATAGATTCACTCATTGATAGTTAAAAGGAAATTTTTCAAAACCGACTCACGAAAACTGAATCTTTGTCACTCACTATGGTAGCAGGTAGGTCATATAGTTTGTATACATTGTCTATAAAAACCCTGGTCGTAGTGATGGTTGTATAAGGATGAGTAAGAGTCATGAAGCATTCTTGCTAAATCTATCTAATACTATAAAAATAACCTCATTTCCATCAGATTTGGGCAAACCTTCAATAAAATCCATTTTGATATTAATGAATACTGCTTGTGGGATAAGAAGAGGATACAATAACCCTAGAGTGAATACATTTTCATTCTTGTTCTTCTAACAAAAAAGACATTCCCTCACAAACTACCTCACATGCTTCTACTACCTTTTCTAGTAAAATATACCCTTTACTCTCTTTACAATTACTGTGGCACTGGAGTGTCCACCCATGAAAGAGTCATGACACAATGATATTAGCTTATTATATAGAGTAGGATCATTACCAAAAACTATATTTTTCTTCATATTAAGGTGGTTGTTTACCCACTTATAGTAGGGTGGGAAATAGGATCCTTAAAAAGATTCTAGATAATAGTTTGTACAATCTTATCTTTTCCCATAAGGCCCTAACCTTTTCATAATATTGGTGGAAATGGTTGACAATTCTAAAACACATAATTTACCACTAGAAATTATAGATAGGGCATCAACTACCACATTTTCATTGTTTTTCATATACTTAATTTCATAATAAAAACCCAATAGTTTAGCTAGCCATAAATATTAAGAAGGACAAATTACCTTTTGATCAAGTAGATACTTGAGACTTACATGGTTTGTCTTACTCTTAAAATACTTTCCCTATAGGTAGTGCCTCTATTTTTCTATAGCATGTAGGATGGTCAACATTTCTTTTTCATAAGTAAACAGTAATTGCTACCTTGGACCCTAGAACTTGCTAATAAAATCTATAAGATGCCTTTCTTGCATCAATATTATCTTTATGCCCACCCTTGAAGCATCAATCTCCACCATAAATGTCTTTTTTGAAAGCATCAATTCTTTAAGGAATCTAAAGGTAATTGTAGCCTTAACATCCTATTCAAAAGTATTTTTTCAGTAAATTTGTTAGGAATTTACATATGGAGCTATAAACCCTTATAAATTTCTTACAATACTCAATCAATCCAAGAAAGCCTCTAAGTTATTTGATATTGGTGGGAATAGGTCAATCCATTATAGTTTGTATTTTATATAGATTGGTAGCCACCTTTTTATTGGAAATGATATGGCTAAGTATTCCACTATCATTACAAAAGATATATTTATTGTTTTTAGCAACTAATTAATGAGACCTTAAGAGCTCAAACACAATCTAAAAATGTCTTAGGTGGTTAGTAAAAGTATAATTATAGATTAGAATGTCATTAAATAACATAAGAATAAACTTCCTGAGGTTCATATAAAATACTTCATTCATTAAGCTCTAAAAGGTGGTTGAGACATTAGTTAGGTCAAAAGGCACGACTAAAAACTCATAGTAACCATTATAAGTTCTAAATACTATCTTAGATATATTCCCATGACTTATTCTAATTTAATGATAACCTGCCCTCAGGTCAATCTTGGAGAAGATTGTTGCGCCCACTAGTTTCTCTATTAACTCACCAATCAATGTTATATGGAATTTTTTTTTTACTGTAAGCTTGTTGAATGCCCTATAGTCCATACAAAGTCTCTATAAGTTGTTTTTCTTTTTCATTAAGTTTATTAAAGAAGTAAAAAGACTATGGTTATGTTATATAATGCTAGACTCTAGCATTTCTGAAACCATTTTCTCTGCAATATCCTTTTATAACCCAAAATACTTGTAAAGCCTCAAGTTGACAGGTTAAGCTCTATCTTTTAGAGATATAGATTGGTTATGAGGTCTTGGTGGAGATAAGCTTTTAAGTTCCCTAAATATACCTTGATAACAATGACTTTAGAGTTAGAATTCTTTTTAGCCTTCCATGGTAGAGTTAGAATCCTTTTAGCCTTAAGTGAGAGAGTAGCAAACATTGAATGTATCTCGATGTTAACTTCTTGAATTAGCCTTAAACAACACAAGCTAGCCTCCACTGCTTGAGTTGGATTATCTAGAAGGTTATTGATTTATTCAACCTAATGGTTTATAACCTAACATGATTTTCTTCACTAAATGTCACTTCCTGACTATGTCACTAAAAATTCATTTATAACTCCTTGTAATTAAACATAATATTTCCTAACATGGCTAACCATTTTATACCTAACACCATATCATAATTATTCAACTTTTTAGTGAACACATCAACCACAAATTAACCCATTGCATTTTCTATTTGAATTTCTTATATACAACTGTGGAAAGCTTTGTTCTCATATTTGTTGCTTCCATTATCAATAGCTTTATGGTTGTAAGGTTACAATGTAATTTTTTGGCCATTTAAGTGTTGAGAAAATTATGAGTTCTACCAAAGTCCACCATAATAAAAAGTGGATATTTATCCACCCTTCTAATAACTCTTAGAGTGTGAAAACCAATGACTTCTTCTAGAGCATTGATTGAGATGTGTAGGGTAATTTGTTAAGGATTAGGTTTCTCCCATTCAACTCTACCACCATCCTCCACTTTCTTATTTTTATCCATTACAATACATAAAGAGTATAGTTTTTTGTTTTTATATTTATGGCCTGGTACAAATTTTCATCACACCAAAAACATAATCCTTGGGCTTTTATTTCATCTAACTTCTTATTCTTATAGATTTTCTAGGTTTCATAGTTGGTTTGTAATGGAGATTTTGGTAGGAGTGGGTAATATGTTATTTTAAGAAGGTTTATGGTTACCAATAGTCAATGAAGATGGAGGTTTTTAAGGTGTTTGATGGTTGCTAGTTATAGGTTAGACTACTTAGTTAGTGGTTTATAAAGGAAGTTTGGAATAATTCTGGTGGGATCTTTTGTAGCCTAAAGTGTTTTCTTATAAGCATGCTAAGTAAGCTTGTTTTAGGGCTTTAAGTTCAAACATTTTCACTAGATTTATGACTTTCACCTCTAAACCCCCCATGAAAAACAATAAAGCTTACTTCTTGTTAATTTATTTCTTGTTCCATAGCATAACAAAGTCTTTAATGTAAGCCTTTAGATCTCCCATTTGTTTAAGATCTTTAAGTTTTTCTAGTGGATCTTTCTAACCTCCCAAACCTACAGCATATTACTTTCATATATTCACCCCAAGTCACCACTTGGCTACCTTTATTTCTCATGAAGTTTTAGTGCCAGTGAAAGGACATTCCATCAAGATAGTATAGGGTTAACTTAAGCTTCTCAAAATCAGCAACTTCTTCTATGTCAAAACATTAATTTCACTTGTATAACAATTTGTGTACATCATCGCCATCAAAGTTAGAGAAGTCCTGTTTAGATTTATATACCTTGTAAGGGTAGTAGTTACCTTCACAAGTCCAACATGATCTTGTAGTAGATCCTACTTAATTAGAGGTTTAATGATCTTTTATGATACTCATTTTTACTATAGAATGGTTGTAATTTATGTAGAATAGAGCTTTGTTGGTAAGATAACTCACTAATAAGCTTTTTAAGCTTCCCAAACTTGGCTTCATGGGTGGACTTAATATCTTTCAGTTGTTGACCATATATCTCTAATAGTTTCATAATCTATTCATACTTTTGTGATTATTCTTTGCTTGCAGATTTTAAGGATTCTTCTAACCTTTTAAGATCTTAGAATCGAGTGTCATGAGCCATAACCCGCATCCAAATATTAGTGGCTCTTATACCACTTTCTACAAGTTGGATTGAAATAGATCCAACCGGGATTCTATCTAGGTGAACTTAAAGAATGAGAGGCTAGCAGCTAACCCCAAGAAGATAAGAGAGAATATTTTGTTAGAAAGAATAGAGAGAGAGAGAGAGAGAGAGAGAGAGAGAGTTCACACAAATTGTCATTATTCATTCATCGTTGTATTCTTTCTTTCATTTTTTCCAATTTTATTACAAATTCTTATGTGAAAAAAAATAACTATTTGTGTTCTCTCTTTTGGCCACACATGACATTCTTTCTTAACAAACTTTATTCTAATTAAAACACAATGTATGGCTATGAAAATAAATCCTAACGGTAATATTGTCTAACAGTCATTTTAATTTGAAAGCAAACCCTTTATCTGGTGAATGTTCTTCCTTCCCTTTATAATTCAGCTCTGCCAAATTCAACCTATGATAAGTTCTCACTCTCTTTAGTTATGTTTTTGGTTATTGAAGTTTTTCTCTCATTAAAAGAGCACTAGAGAGAGAAATTGTAAGGAAAGAAAAAGGAATTCTCTCAACAAAATGGAAAAGGGTGTTAGTTACTTCCTACTAGAAATTTTTTAAAAATGCACTTTTTTTACAATAATACCTTTGATGAGGGAGATATTTTCTGTTTGTTTGGGATTGTTGAGTGTTGAGATTGGAAGTATCATGGTCAAATTGGGTTAGGTTTGTTAGTAATTGGACAGTCGCATGAGATGTGTGATGGGTTAAGAGTTTATCTCATTGTTGATTGGTTTTTTCTCCACTAAATTTCCTGAAATGTTTTTTTTTCTTTTATTTCTAGAATGCCCTTGTTCATGGAAGGTATTTGTTGCTTTATAGTGGGATTTTAGGGTGTTAGAATTTGGGGGTACTATTGTCATTTTCTTAACTTGTGTTTGTTAAAGATGGGCGACTATGAGATGGGCAACGGGAAGGTTTATCTAGACCATTAGATCTTGATTTGACTGATAAAGTAGTTAGCATAATTATCAAACTTGGCTTACCTAAAGGGTTGATCCTATGACCTGTTTATCTAAAACCTAACTTAAGCTAGATTTTATTTTGAACCACTTAGGAAATTGATTTAATTAAACTCATCTTACTTAATCAAAACTCATGTGAAACCAAGCTAATGATTTTTTTTTAATGTTTATCTTGATGTTATTTTAGTTTTTTAAAAAATCATCTTAAATTCTAAAATGATATCATTTAAAAAAAACAATAGATTTAGATTAACCAAGGCTATAGTGATAATTCATAATATTTTATTGGCCTTCTACCCTTAATACTAATACAGAGAAAATCCTACTGATTTTAAAACAAACAAAATGGTGATTTTGAAAATGATAATTGTAGAAATTAATTTTATAATAACTTCCCATTAAACAATACCAATAGTTACTTAACATTATGAATAATTAATAACTACATAATCAGTACTTAATTGTGGGATGTAAGCTAAATTTTTTGTGGTGATCATGTAAACACCATATCTAAATTGAAATAGACTTAAAAGGAAAGACATGCCTTCGCAAGGATCATGTGAAAATCCCAAAAGAGCAAATAGAAGAAGTCACATTCAATTATAATTAATTTTATAGTAGCTATTTATGATGTAAAATTGTCAAGAAATTTATGAAGCAAGATTTGAATATTTAGTC
>Ga0307515_10019626_pt1 | contig 12140 bp, 10 predicted proteins | sample 17_EM_MG_FD_194513 | JGI IMG/M metagenome (GOLD analysis project Ga0307515, IMG submission 194513) | Populus trichocarpa ectomycorrhiza microbial communities from riparian zone in the Pacific Northwest, United States - 17_EM | ecosystem: Host-associated > Plants > Roots > Unclassified | place...
TGCTGACCGAGCAGAGCGCCACCCCGGAGGTGGCCCGGCGGGCCAACCAGCAGCTACGCAACGAGATGCGCGAGCGCGACAACTACTTCGAATACATCGAGAAGGCGGCGGCCAAGGTGCTGCAGTCGGTGCGGCACACCACCGGCCCGCTGTCCCAGCGCGGCATCCTCGACATCGCCGCGCAGCTCGGCTTCTCGTTGCATTACGTGAGCGACCTGCCCGGCTCCGCACGCTCGGTGACCGACCTGCGTAACCGCCGGATCTTCCTGCCGCAGGTGGCCAGCGGCAAGGGCCACGACCCGCGCGCGGTCGTGCTGCAGACCCTCGGGCACTTCGTGCTCGGGCATAACGACCCGGCCGACTACGCCGACTTCCTGCGCCAGCGGGTCGAGGTGAACTATTTCGCGGCGGCGCTGCTGATGCCGGAGAAGTTCGCGACCGACTTCCTGCGCGACGCCAAGGCCGACCGGGCCCTGGCCATCGACGACTTCCGGGACGCGTTCGGCGTCTCCTACGAGACGGCGGCGCACCGCTTCACCAACCTGGTGACCCATCATTTCGGCATCCCGGTGCACTTCGCCCGGGTGCACGAGAGCGGCACGGTCTACAAGGCGTACGAGAACGACGACGTCCGCTTCCCGACCGACGTGACCGGCGCGATCGAGGGCCAGTTGGTGTGCCGCAAGTGGGCGTCCCGCACGGTGTTCGCCGCCGAGGACCCGTACTCGTCGTTCTACCAGTTCACCGACACCGGCTCCGGGACGTACTGGTGCACGGTGCACGTGGAGTCGACCCGCTCGGGCGAGTTCTCGGTGACGGTGGGCACGCCGTACCAGCACGCCCGCTGGTTCCGCGGCGGCGACACGGCCTCGCGTACGGTCTCGACCTGCCCGGACCCGAACTGCTGCCGCCGCCCGCCGGCCGATCTGGTCGACCGCTGGGGCGGGCAGGCCTGGCCCAGCGCCCGGGTCCACTCCCACCTGCTGGCCGCGCTGCCCCCGGGCACCTTCCCGGGCGTCGACGCCCAGGATGTCTACGAATTCCTGCAGCGTCGCGCAGGCATCGAAAATCTTCGTTAGGTCTCTTTACTGTTAACAAGGTTTAACTTATGTTGAGCGCAGTCCCCCCAAGAAGAGGTGCGCCTCATGAGACGAAGAGTCATCCTGCCTGTGCTGACCATCGCCACGGTCGGCGCCTCACTGTTCATCGCCGTGGCACCCGCCTCGGCGCACGGTTACATCTCGTCGCCGCCCAGCCGTCAGGCCAACTGCGCCAGCGGTGCCGTAGCCAACTGCGGCGACATCATCTACGAGCCGCAGAGCGTCGAGGCTCCGAAGGGCTCCATGCAGTGCAACGGCGGTGGCAGCCGGTTCGCCGTCCTCAACGAGAACCGCAACTGGCCCGCCGCCTCGGTCGGGCAGACGGTGACGTTCAACTGGGTGCTCACCGCCCGGCACGCCACCAGCACCTGGGAGTACTTCATCGGCAACACCAAGCTGGCCACCTTCAACGACGGCGGCGCGCAGCCCGGCGCCACCAAGTCGCACACGGTCAGCATGGGTGGCTTCAGCGGGCGGCAAACCCTGCTGGCCCGGTGGAACATCGCGGACACCATCAACGCGTTCTACTCCTGCGTGGACCTGAACATCGGTGGCGGCGGTGGCACTCCGCCCACCACGCCGCCGACCACTCCACCCACCACCCCGCCGACAACGCCGCCCACCACACCGCCGACGGGTGGCACCTGGGCGGCCGGCACGACGTACGCGGTCGGCAGCGTCGTCACCTACGGCGGCGCGTCGTACCGCTGCCGGCAGGCGCACACCGCGCTGACCGGCTGGGAGCCGCCGAACGTGCCCGCCCTCTGGGCCCGGATCTGAGCTATGCGCCGACTCGCCGTCATCCTCCTGCTGATCGGTGCATTGGCCGGGTGTGGCGGCGAGCCGGCGGCACCGCCGCCATCCTCCTTCAACGACACCGACGTGATGTTCCTGCAGATGAGCCTCGACTACATCGGCCAGGGCGACCAGGTGGTGGCCCTGGCCGAGCAGCGGGTCGCCGATCCGCGGATCCGGGCGCTGGTCGTCGAGCTACGCGGCCAGTGGCGGACCGAGGCGGACACGATGCGACGCTGGCTGGCCGGTTGGCAGCGGCCGCCGTCGGCGGACCCCGACGCCGGGGCCCATGCGGGCCACGGCGACCTGCATTCGCTACGACCCGCGGATCTTGCCGAACTGGCCGCGGCCCGGGGCGCCGACTTCGACCGTACGGCGGTGAGCCTGCTCCTCGGGCACCTCCACAACTGCGTCGAGGTGACCCGGATGGAGGCGACGGGCGGGCTGTACCCGCCGGCGAAGGCGCTGGCGGAGACGATGACAAAGCACCGGCAGGACCAGATCCGGCGGATGTTGACCCTCACGGCGTAGCCCGTTCGGCACTGGCTTGAAGCTTCAAATTCGCAGTACCATAGGCGGCGTGACCGCCGAATCCGCCGAGGCGCCCCGCTGGCTGAACGCGGGCGAACTGCAAGCCTGGCTGCCGGTGGGTGGCCTGCTCCTGAAACTGCCGGCCGCCCTGGACGCCCAGATGCAGCGTGACTCGGGCCTGAGCCACTTCGAATACCTGGTGCTGGCGAACCTGTCCGAGGCGCCGGAACGCACCCGCCGGATGAGCGCCCTGGCCGCGTTGGCGAACGGCTCGCTGTCCCGGTTGTCCCATGTGGTCAAGCGGCTGGAGGCGCGCGGCTGGATCGAGCGCAAGGCCTGCCCGTCCGACGGCCGCTACACCAACGCGGTGCTCACGGCCGCGGGCTGGGAGAAGGTCCTGGCCAGCGCGCCCGGGCACGTCGAGGCCGTCCGCACCCTCGTCCTGGACGTCCTGTCCGAGGCCGAGTTGGCGCAATTCGGCGCGATGGCCAAGCGCATCCTCGACCGCCTCGACCCGCTCGAAGCGGGCCCGACCCTGCCGGCGTAAACCGGGTCGCGGCGCCGAACGGCCCGCCGATATTGTCCCTCCCATGGTCGACTGCATCGAACCTCGCCCGGCGCAAGTGGCGGGCGGCCGCGACGGTGGTGGCGTTGCCGTGGCTGAGCTGATCGCCCCGACCGCCCGCCTGCATCAGGCCTGGCTGCGCTCGCGCGACGAGTGGGGCCGGGGCGTGCATCAGGCCGGCGCGGGCCTGCGCCCGGGCGACGAGGTCGATTCCGCGGAGGGCTTCGCGGCCTGGGTGCGCAAGCTGCTGCGGGAGTCGGATCCGGCGATCCCGGCGGCCGAGGGTTGGGTGCACTGCACCTACTGGTGGATCGTCGAGGACGGCGAGGTGCTGGGCGCGATCGCGCTGCGGCACGAGCTGAACGACTTCCTGCTGCGGGCGGGCGGCCACATCGGCTACGGCGTACGCCCCTCGGCCCGCCGCCGCGGCCTGGCGTCGTTCGCGTTGGGCGAGGTGCTGCCGTACGCCCGGAAGTTGGGCCTGCCCCGGGTGCTGATCACCTGCGACGTGGAGAACGAGGCCTCGCGCCGCACGATCGAGCGGCACGGCGGCGAGCTGGAAGACATCCGGGACACCGAGATCGGCCGGCTCCGCCGGTACTGGGTCAGCTTGTCCGGCAGCTGATTTCCATCCCGTCCTCGACCGGGAAGTCCACGGTCACGTAGCCGTGCGCCGGGTCGCGGACATAGGCCAGATAGTCCGCCATGCTCGGGAACGTCGTGTCGTCCGCCACCACCAGCGCGCCCGGCCGCAACCGCGGCTCCAGCAGGCGCAGCACCGGCAGGCACAGGTCCTTCCAGCCGTCCAGCAGGACGAAGTCGATCGGGCCCGGCACGCCGGCGAGGGTCTCCAGCGCGTCGCCGGGCAGGACCGTCGCCGCCGGCGCGACGCCGGCCTCGGCCAGGTTGGCCCGGGCGGCCGCGATCTTGGTCGCGCTCAACTCGGTGCTGAAGACGTGGCCGGCGCCGTTGTCGGTGACCGCCGCGGCGAGATAGATCGTCGAGATGGCGTACGACGTGCCGAACTCCACCACGGTCGCCGGGCGGCTCGCGCGGATCAGCGCATAGAGCAGGTCGCCGCCGCGGGCCGAGATCGGCATGTAGACCGAGTCGAGGGCGTCCGCGCGGTCCTGGGCGGACGCGTCCGCGAACGATCGGCCCGCCGGCCACGACTCCTCGTCACGGGCGGCGGCGTCGAACAAGCGCTCAAGGAGAGCGGTAACGGGGGGATGGGCCAAGGTATTGGGCATTTCCGTAGACTAGACGCAACGTTGCGTCTAGTCTAGTGGCATGAGTCATCGGGGTAATCGACATGGGCGCAGTGAGGAGGCCCGGCAGAGCATCCTCCGGGCGGCCGACGACCTGCTCGTCGAGAAGGGTTTCGCCCAGCTGACGATGGAGGGCATCGCCACCCGGGCGGGGGTCGCGAAGCAGACCATCTACCGCTGGTGGCCGTCCAAGACGGACGTGCTCCTGGACGCCCTCGGCACGGACTATGCCGAGGACCTCAACCCGCCGGACACCGGTGCCCTCCGCGACGACCTGCGCGCCCACCTGGCCCACCTCGCGGACTACCTGGCCCACTCCGACGCGGGTGCCGTCTTTCGCGCGCTCACCGGCCAGGCCCAGCACGACGCCGCGCTGGCCGCCCGGCTGCGCGCGGAGCACCTCACCCAGCAGCGCGCCCGGGATCGGCTGCCCCTGGAACGTGCCGTCGAGCGCGGCGAGCTTCCGGCCGGCTCAGACCTGGACGACCTGGTGGACCGGCTGGTCGGCCCGATCTACTACCGGGTGCTGGTGACCGGCCGGCCCGTACCGCCGGAATTCGTCGATGCGCTGATCCGCGGAGCAGTGGGGTAGCGCGCGGTCAGCCGACCAGGCGGCGTTCCCAGGCCCAGGCCGCGATCTCCACCCGGTTGCGCGCGCCGAGCTTGGTCTGCACGCTGCCCAGGTGGGTCTTCACCGTGCCCACCGAGATGAACAACTGGGTCGCGATCTCCGCGTTGGTCAGCCCGCGCGCCGCCAACTTCACCACGTCCAACTCGCGCGGCGACAGCCCGCCGTCGTCGCCGGTCGGCGCCGGGGGAGACAGGTGCTCCAACAGCCGTACGGTGATGGACGGGCTGATCAGCGCGTCCCCGGACACCGCCGCGCGCACCGCCTCGACCAGCAGGGCCGGGCCCGAGTCCTTCAGCAGGAAGCCGGCCGCGCCGTTGCGCAGCGCCTGGTGCACGTACTCGTCCAGGTCGAAGGTCGTCACGACGACCACCTTGATCGGATCCGCCACGCCGGGCCCGGCCAGCAGCCGCAGGGCCTCGAGGCCGTCCATCCGGGGCATCCGGATGTCGAAGAGCGCGACGTCCGGCCTCAGCTTGCGGGCCATCGCCACCGCCTCGACCCCGTCGGCCGCCTCGCCGACCAGTTCCATGTCCGGCTGCGCGCCGATGATCATGCCGAAGCCGGTCCGTACCATCGCCTGATCGTCGGCAATCATCACGCGGATCACCGCGTCACCTCCTGGTCGAGCGGCAGGGCCGCGTCGACCACCCAGCCTCCGTCGATGCCCGGCCCGGCGGAGATGCGCCCGCCGACCGCGCGGACCCGTTCCGTCAGGCCCACGAGACCGTACCCTGGCGCCTCCCGCTGCGCGGCGGCCCGCGGCGGCGCGCCGTCGTTGGCCACCCGGACCAACAGCCAATCCGGGGTACGGCGCACCCAGACGTCCGCGACCCGCGCCCCCTGCGCATGCCGGCGGATGTTCGTCAGCGCCTCCATCACCACCCGGTACGCCGACGTGGACACCTCGACCGGGATCCCCGCCGTGCTCCCGTCGACGTGCAGCCGGGCGAGCGCGCCGCCCGAGTTGGTGAACTGCTCCAGCAGCGGGCCCAACTCGTCGAGGCCGGCCAGCGGTGCCAGCGGGGCATCGGGCTGGGCGTTCGGGTCGCGCAGCACCCCGACCATGCGCCGCATCGACGCCATCGTCTCCGCGCCGGCCGCCTCGATCTGCTCCAGTGCCAGCAGCACCCGCTTCGGATCCTGCTCGGCGATGAACCGGGCCCCCTGCGCCTGTACCACGATGCCGGTCACGTGGTGGGCGATGAAGTCGTGCAGGTCCCGGGCGAACTCGGCGCGCTGCTCGGCGCGGACCGAGTCCATCGCCCGTTGCCGGGTCGACTCGATCGTCCGCAGGTAGATGCCCGCGCCGATCACCGCCGTCGCGACCAGACCCTGCGCCAGGCCGATGATGACCATGCTGTAGTCGAGGCCGCTGCGCAGCGGCAGGAACCCGACGGCCATGCCGAGGGCGAGGACCGCGCCGACCGACCACTGCGGGTCGCCCCGGCGGCAGACCACGAACAGCACGCCGAGCAGGCCGACCGCCTCCGCGACGCCGTAGCTGCCGCCGGTCGTGACGCCCTCGATCGGGACCACCATGGTGAGCAGCAGCGAGCCGACGGCGAGCACGAGTGCGACTTTCGGCAGACGCGTCGAGCCCTGCCGGTGCTTGGGCAGCCACACCGCGGCCGTCGCCACCGCGGCGAGCACCCGCAGCAGGATCAGCCCGTCCGCCCCGCCCATGCCACTGGCCAGGTCGAACAGGCCGAGGCAGGCCATCACGAACAGGGCGGCGAGCTGTCCGATGCGGAAGATCAGGTTTCGTTGCGTCAACATCGTGACCCAGCGTAACCGCTGGTCAACGGGCCTCCATCGGCCGAAAGACAGATCCGGCCCGGGTGGCGATCCCCGCTGCGGGCCGATGTGCGGTGCTGGCCTCGACCATCAGGCTTCTCCCAGCTTCGCACCGTCCCGCATTCGAAAGGCACATGATGAGAACTCAGTCCGCGGCCGAAGCGCCGACGATGCCGATGGCCGGCCTGAACGACGGCATGACCGCCGTCGCGGCCGTGGACCTGGTCAAGGTGTACGGCAGCGGCGACACCGCCGTACGGGCCCTCGACGGCGTGACCGTCGGCTTCGCCCGCGCCCAGTTCACCGCGATCATGGGACCGTCCGGCTCCGGCAAGTCCACCCTGATGCACTGCCTCGCCGGCCTCGACACGGCCACCTCGGGCCGGGCTCTGCTGGGCGGCACCGACCTGACCGTGCAGGGCGACAAGGTGCTCACCAAGGTGCGCCGCGAGCGGATCGGCTTCGTCTTCCAGTCGTTCAACCTGCTGCCGCAACTGACCGCGGCGCAGAACATCACCCTGCCGCTCGACCTGGCCGGCAAGCGCGCCGAGCGGGGCCTGTTCGCCCACCTCGCCGAGGTGCTCGGCCTCACCGAGCGGCTCTCGCACCGGCCCAGCGAGCTCTCCGGCGGCCAGCAGCAGCGGGTCGCGCTGGCCCGGGCGCTGGTCTCGCGCCCCGAGGTGGTCTTCGCCGACGAGCCGACCGGCAACCTCGACTCGCGCTCCGGCGCCGAGGTGCTGAACTTCCTGCGCAACTCGGTGCGCGAGCTGGGCCAGACCATCGTCATGGTCACCCACGACCCGGCCGCGGCCGCGTACGCCGACCGGGTCGTGCTGCTCGCCGACGGCCGGGTGGCCGGCGCCCTCGAGCACCCCGACCACGCCTCGATCGCCGAGGCCCTGCAGAGCCTGGGGACGCACCGGTGAATGTCCTGCAGACCCAACTGACCGGCGTGGCCAAGCGGCCGGCCCGGCTGCTGCTGACCGGCCTGGCCATGCACGTCGCGTCCTTCGTGGTCTACGCGACCGTGCTCGCCCAGCAGATCACCGAGCGCACCATGCTGGACGGCCTCAGCGGCACGCCCGCCGCGGTCGACCTCGTCATCGGCGGCGAGGGCGTGGGCAACGCGCCCCAGATCACCACCGCCGACCTCGCGAAACTCAAGGCCGTGCCGGGCGTCGCCGAGGCGGTCGGCCGGACCGAGTCCGCGGGCGAGATCGGCGGGCAATACCTCAACATCCAGGCCGACCCGGGCAGCGGCCCGCTCGCGGTCACCCACCTGACCCAGGGCCGGTACCCGTCGGCGCCGAACGAGATCGCGGTCAGCCCGCGCACGGCGGACCGGATGGGCCTGCCGGTCGGCGCCACGCTCAGCCTCTTCACCTCCTGGGACGACGACGGCAAGCCCATCAAGCCGGTCAAGCTCACGGTCACCGGTCTGGTCGACGCCCGCGACGACTACGGCTTCACCGCGTACGCGCCGCAGAGCACCGTCTCCGCGATGCTCCCCGAGGACCTGCTGAGTCAGGTCGACCTCCGGCTCGAACCGGGCACCGACGCCGCCGCGGTGCAATCCGCGGTGGACCGGATCATCCAGGCCGCCCCCGCGCCCAAGGAGGGCTACGACCGGCCGCAGGTGCGCACCGGCGCGGACGTCCGCAGCGCCGAGGCCAACGCGGCCGCCGCCGACCTGAACGCGCTGTTCGCGATCGTCGCCATGTTCGTGGCCATCGCCGTCGTCGCCGCCGGCCTGGTCGTCACCTCCACCTTCCGGATCGTGTTCGCCCAGCGGATGCGCCAACTCGCCCTGCTGCGGGCCGTCGGCGCCGGCCGCGGCTCGATCAGCCGGGCGCTCGCCGCCGAGGGCGCGCTGACCGGCTTCGTCGCCGGCCTGGTGGGCGTGGTCGGCGCGCTCGCCGTCGGCCATGCGCTGCCGCCCGTGCTGCGCGCCTTCGACCTCTCCGTCTCCTCGCCCGGCTTCCCGCTGCCGCAGGCGGTCGGGGTGGTCCTGTTGTCCGTGTTCATCACCGTCATGGCCGTGCTCGCCCCGGCGGTCTCGGCCGCCAAGGTCGCCCCGCTGGAGGCACTGCGCTCGGCCAGCACCACCGGCGGGCGCCGCGACATCGGCAAGGTGCGCTGGGCCTTCGGCCTGCTGCTGGCGCTCGGCGCCGCGGCGTCGGCGGCCTACGTCGCCGCCAACCTGCCCGGGCGCGACCCACAGAACTACAACCCGGAGCCGATGCTGTTCGCGGTCGTCGCCTCCGGTGCGCTCGCGTTCTTCGCGCTGATGGCGCTCGGCCCGGTGCTCGTCGGCCCGCTGCTGTTCGCGGTCGGCTGGCCGCTGCGCCGGCTCGGCCCGGTCGGTCGGCTCGCCGTCGGCGGCGTGGGCGGGGCTCCCCGCCGGGCCGCCGCGGTGTCCGTGGTGGTCGCGCTCGGCGTCACCCTGATCGCCGGGGTCGTGGTCACCGGCGCCTCGGTCCGGGTCCTGGCCGACCGGGAACTGGCCTTGGCGGCGCCCGCCGACTTCGAACTGACCGCCAACGGCGACGACCGGGTGCCGGCCGGGGTGCTCGAGCAGGCCAAGGCCAGCCCCGACCTGGCACACGTGACGCCGTACCGGCGGCTGGGCGAACTCGGGCTCCCGAACGCCGAGATGAAGGTCGAGGCCGTCGACCTGGGCCTGGCGGCACTGCCGACGCTGGGCAAGATCGATGTGGCCGACGGCAGGCTCGCCGACCTCGGGCCGGGCAAGGTGGTGATCTCCGGCTTCACCGCCGAGATGAGCGGGCTGAAGGTCGGCGACACCACCACGCTGACGGCGGGCAAGAAGAAGGCCAAGGTGACGGTCGTCGCCAAGCTGCCTGACTCGGCGCCACTGAACGCGTTCCTGGTGCTGGACCCGAGCGACCTCACCAAGCTCGGCGCGCCGGCTACCTACTCCGGGCTGCTCGCGGATGCGGCGAAGACCGGCGAGGACGGCCGCACCGCCGGCCAGAAGGCCATGCAGCAGCTCACCCAGGGCCGCAGCGGCCTGGGCACGACGGTCCTGGCGGACCAGCGCGACCAGGTCAACCTGGTACTGAACGGCGTGCTCGCGGTGGCGCTGGGCCTGATCGGCCTGACGGTGCTGATCGCGGTGGTCGGCGTCGGCACCACCACGGCACTGTCGGTGGTGGAGCGGGTCCGCGAGTCGGGTCTGCTGCGGGCGGTCGGCCTGTCCCGCGGCGGCCTACGGGCGATGCTCACCGCGGAATCCAGCCTGTACGGCGTCATCGGCGCCACGCTCGGCCTGGCGCTCGGCATCCCGTACGCGTGGCTGTCGCTGGAGTCGCTCGGCGTCAACGCGCCGCTCGAACTGCCGATCTGGCAGCTCGCCGCGGTCTTCGCGGCGCTGGTCGCCTTCACGGCGCTGGCCGGGGTGCTGCCGGCCCGGCGGGCGTCCCGGGTCAGCCCGGTCGCCGCCCTGGCGACCGACGGCTGAGCTACCTGCGGGGCCGATGGCGTAATCCTCACGCCAGCCGATACCCTCACGGCCGATCGGCCGTGAGGGTGGCCGCGCACACCGGGAGTCACGCGTGAGGCAACGGCAACTCGTCGGATTGTGCGCCGGCGCGGCGGTAGCGGTCGCCGGAACCCTGGTGGTGGCGCTGAACTGGCCCACCGACCCGACACCGCAAGCGCTGATCGTGGAGCCGACCGCGGACGCGTTTGTGGAGCCGCCGGTGGTGGTCCAGCCCGCCGTCGACGAGCCCGAGTCGGTCGTTCGCAACGGCACCGGCAAACCCGTCGCGGCCAGCCTGCACACCCTGAAGATCCGCCCCGCCAACGCCCAGGCCCGCAGCGTGGACGTACCGAAGCGGGGCACCAAGCGGTTCAGCCTGCTCGGCATCACCTGGACCGACCCCGACCTGGCGGTGGACGGCACCGTGCAGGTCCGCACCCGGGCGGTCGCGACCGGCCGCTGGGGCGAGTGGCAAACCCTGGAGACCGACGGCACCCTCGGTCCCGACGGCGGCGCCGAGGCGCAGGGCGAGCTCCGCGGCTCCAGCGAACCGTTGTGGGTCGGCCCCTCCGACGGCGTGGCGGCCCGGATCGTGGACGCGGCGGGGACCAGGCCGCTCCCCGCCGGGCTGCGCCTCGACCTGATCGATCCGGGCGCTGCTGTTTCCACCGGGGGTCAGGGTGGCGGCGTTTCCACCGGGGGTCAGGGTGGCGGCGCTTTCACCGGGGGTCAGGGTGGTGGCCTGGAGTCCTCGGCCGTGACGCTGCCGTCCTACCTCAGCCGCAGCGGGTGGGGCGCCGACGAGAGCCTGGTCACGAGCACGCCGACGATCGGAAGCACGGTCAAGGTCGTGTTCGTGCACCACACCGCCGACAGCGCCGGCACGGCCGACTGCGCGGGCTCGGCGGCGCACGTACGCGCGATCCTGGCCTACCACGTGAAGAGCAGAGGCTGGCTCGACATCGGCTACAACTTCCTGGTCGACCAGTGCGGCACCCTCTTCGAGGGCCGCAAGGGCGGCGTCGACAAGGCGGTGGTGGGCGCGCACACGTACGGCTTCAACAGCGACTCCGCGGGAATCGTGGTGCTGGGTACGTACACGCAGGACGGCATCTCCGACGCGGCCCGCAAGACGATCGCCCAGGTCTCGGCCGCAAAGCTGACCCAATACGGCTTCGACCCGGCCACCACCGGGCAACTGCGCGAACGCGCGACAGACGGCAAGTTCCCGGTCAACACGCTGGTGACATTCAACCGGATCGCCGGGCACCGCGACGGCGTCAACACGGTGTGCCCGGGCGACGGCCTCTACGCCCAACTACCGGCGATCCGCATCGAGGCGTCGGCCAAGGTTCTCGCGCTGAAGGCGACCGCGCCAACCGGCGGGGTATCCGCCAACGGCAAGTACTACGTGCCAGGCAAGGCCACCATCTCCTGGTCGACGGCCACGCCATCGGCGATGCTGACAAAATTTGAGGTGCTGGTCGACGGCGTGGCCGCCACGACCCTGGCGGGCACGGCCCGATCCGGCTCGGTGGCGGTGCCGTCGGGCACCCACAAGCTGCAGATCCGGGCGGTCCACGTGAGCGGCAACGCGGAGACCACCCCGGCCGCGACGGTGGTATCGGACCTGACGGTGCCGGTGGTATCGGCGCCGTGGCTGGGAATGCGCGGCGGCACGGTCACCACCACGGCGGTGCCGGTGACGGTGAACTTCAAGGCCAGCGACAACACCAAGGTGACCTGGGTCGGCGGCACAACCCCAGCGGCGGGAAAGCTGCCGACAACGGCGACAACCTGGCCAACATCGGCAAAGCCGGGCGGGGCTATCACCTTCACCGTCGCGGCCAAGGACCTCGTCGGCAACGCCGGCCGGGCGTCGGTAACCCGCACAACGTCGCTGCAGCCGGAAACAACCGCAAAACGTACGGGCACCTGGACGACAAGGAAGGCC
>Ga0307515_10019627_pt1 | contig 12139 bp, 12 predicted proteins | sample 17_EM_MG_FD_194513 | JGI IMG/M metagenome (GOLD analysis project Ga0307515, IMG submission 194513) | Populus trichocarpa ectomycorrhiza microbial communities from riparian zone in the Pacific Northwest, United States - 17_EM | ecosystem: Host-associated > Plants > Roots > Unclassified | place...
AAGACGAGACTCCTTTCAAGCATGGATAGCAAAACTGCAACAAAAATGCAAGAGATGCTTTCGTTTCAATTGAAGCAGGAGCTCCAAAATCTAAAAGAAAGAGAAAGAAGAAAACCTAGAGGTCGACGTTGATCAAGGGAACTCATTTTTTCGTATTTGCCGCACCGTGAGGCTGATTCTTGTGATAGGTGGTGTTTGATGATTTATTAAATTGTGTTTTATATTGTGAGATTTATTAAAAAATTAAGTTTAAAATATAGTTTTTGTGAAGTTATTTTTATATATTTTTTTAATTGAGTTTCATAAAATTTTGTTTATTTTTGTGTTTTAAAAATATCTTTTTTTAAAATTTGAATTTTTTATTTTTTTAATTTAAATTAATGTTTTTGTATTTTCAGATCATTTTGATTCGCTGATATTAAAAATATATTTAAAAAAATAAATTATTTAGATATATTTTAAGTAAAAAACACTTTTGAAAAGCAACTACAACTAAATATTTTATACATGTTTTTTTATTATATATAAATCTCAATTATAATTTTTTACAAAAACATATTTAAATCTAACTAATCAAACATAACCATATTTTTTTTAACTTATTTTTTAAAAATTCCGACTACAAAAGCTACCAGATGTTATGAAAGCATTGATGACGTTCCCAAGCTTTCTTCTTGCTGGTCATTTGGGCAATGATAACAATGGTTTACTTTGGTCCTTTAGGATCGTTAATTGTGATGCCAACCTCTTTCTACTGGCTGTGCAGGACTTCTTGAGCATTCAACTAATCCAGGCGAATGACACGAAGAACCTTTTTCCAGTGGACAATGTCACATGAATCATTCTAACTGGCAGCGAATTGTTGACACTGACGGCCGGCCAGTCTGTAGACTCGACTCTGTACCTACAGGCTACAGCAACAACCAGGTCCATCCCACCCTGACCATTACAATTACAGGTCCCATGAATTTAAAACCCAGCAGAGCTGGAGAGTGATGGGTTCAGTTGGTTATTGAAAGCTGCCGCAAAATTGGCTCCGACCTGATATCTGGTATTGTTTCCTTAATCTGCCAGGCTTTGTTTCCATTCCTCATAAGCCATAAAAGGCTGGTTGGCATAGTTATTGAACGCAATCTGTCAATCGAGTCATTTAAGTTCCAAAAAGAATCCGATTAAAACGGAAAAGAAAGCACAAGAAGCCATGAACGTCTTCATGAATATAACCACTAGATTAATGTCTTTTTTTATTCAAGCTTAGAGTCATGGTATAACAACTATGAACAAAACCATTGAGTATGCTCAGGTCAAATATCTGTATGCTAACAATGATACTGCACCTGACTCATAGCTATGCCTGAGCCTAACATTCAAATCAAAATGTTGCATTTTAAAAGATAAGGAGTCGATAATAACAATACTCGTACATTGTCTGGGTCTCAGCCAAACACCCCAGGCTCGGATTATTCCAAACAACATTTTTAAAATATTTTTTTTGAATTATAATATCAAAAATAATTTTTAAAAAATAATAATAAAATATTATTTTAATGCATTGCCAAGCAAAAAACACTTTTAAAATTAACCGCTACCACACTATCAAACACCCACTTAATCTTGCAAAGATTGACAAGTAGAGACAGAGATATAGGAGCCAGATGAATATGAAATTCTGAGATGCCATTAGACGTAACTGGAAACAGAGATTTACTTCTGCTGGGAATCACAGCCTAACAACAAAATTTTCAGAATGGCTATGGTACTCCAGTTTGCAAGAGCAAAAATACATCTAATTTCTAAGGAACAATTTCTCCCCACTTGTTCGAAGAATAAGCACTTCCTTCTTTCCAGGAATTCGCAGAACCTTGCTCCGTTTCTCTTGTAAACATTGAAGCATTGGATATTGAAGTTCCATGAAACTTCACTTCTTGGTTTCAACAGCTGTAGTTGCGTACTGTCTGGCCGCAAATAATGTTAATGTAACTACCTACATACAGCAATCAAATCAGACTATTATGCGCTCTAGAAACATCTTCGACTGGTCCTTGTCTAGGTGACTCGAATCAACTGGCCATGAGAGCTGCTTCAGTTTTGAGATCGCCTATAAAATACACAAGATAGCATTAGGTCAAGTCACTGCCATAAAAGTTATCTCATGAAATTCATGATAAGGACTCATGAACCTCTGAAACATTAGAATATTTCTCATAATGAGCTGAAGTGGGATCTCCAGTTGACCTTGGATTTCTGCTACAACAGTTTATTACTAGAGGAGTCCTTAGTAGATCAAGAGATTTTGCTAGAAATAATGGTTCACGGGAAGCAGAACTTACCTATATTGAATAATTGCCCAGATTACAGTATCTTCCTAGTTCTAAGATATGAATACGTGAGAAAAAATGCCACAACAGCACCAAAAATTATCCCAGCTGTTGTTAACCAAAAAGCAAACTGCAATTCCAACAAAGATGTTATGGCACAACAATTTTAACCAGACCAGAATAGAATAATATGGAATGATGATTTTGAACTTTTGGAAAACGAATATACCACATGCTCTTCAAGATAGGACTTCAAATTCATGCCAAATATACCTGCAGCCAGGGAACATTTCTTATGATAAGCATGCAAAAATAGATTCTCAGATCATTTCCTTCATGGCACTACGTATCATTAACATAATAGCATATGTGACATTATTAGACACATGAGAAATCAGAAACTTGTAGCAGTATTTCAGCATGATCAAGTTTTCTGAGAGATGATTCTGGAGTTAACTGTTTGTTCATCTTTTGGAGTTACCTAAGTGCATGACCTTCCTACTTTACATATTCTCTCACATACTTAATTCCTTGTAAAAATACAACAGTTAATTTTCAAAATACAAGATGTGATTGAGATCCTGCTTGAGAACTAAATCTTCAGTTTTAACCCAACTTCAGCAGATATACCATTTCCAAATCCAATAGCTACCAGCATGAAATGATCATGCTGGTTAGGAAGTGGTGATCAATTTCATGACTTCAATGTTTGTTGGAGTCAGGAATAATCAAGAGAGACAGTGTCTATTTGTAATCAATTCAATAGAAGTACAATATACTAATCAAAGAGATTTAATCATAGTCATTGAAAACAAGTTAAATGCCTGAGGACGAGCAGGATGTTCATATAAAATAAAAAATCATAGTAAAAGAGGCATGATAATAGTTTTCAAGCTGAAGGGCACACCTGCAACTAGAGCACCCACAGCCACACAAAATGTCCCAACCTGGAGAAGTAATTCCACTCTGCTCACCTCAAGCCTCCGCGAGCTGATAAAGAAAGTTTAAAAGTTTGGGTATTCAGAATCTCACAAGTGTGGAACACAATAAATCCCATTAATTATGTATTACTGAAAAAATAACCATAAATCATTGCCAAGGTGAACTGAGCCATGGTTTTGTTTCTTTTCTTTTTTCCCACCATTTCCTTTCCACTTCTTCTTTTATTTTTCCTTCTTATTTTTATGTTGAGGGGTGTTCGGTAATTTACCCTCCAGGCCTCTAGGGCAAGGCTAGCACAATTTTCTTGTGCTGTTCAGCTCGTTTGGCACATGGAAAGTACAATAGAATATTAAGTAAATGTTATGGTGTATATATATCTGCAGTAGGTGGAACAGAACTCAATAGAATATTAAGTTAATGTGAGGTAGTTCAAATGCAATAGCTCTGGTGTTCAATCTCTAAAAATAACAATCAGATAAAATTTTACATATGATTAATACAAAGCAATCGTGTGCCTTTTGAATGGTCTGGCTAAGCTCTACTCGATGCAAAAAATCTGCAAAATTAAAAATTTTCTTTCTGTAAGCTAACTCATATAGAATCTGGCCCTGACTTAATGAGCACCTTAATTCTTTATTTAAGCCAAAGTCATTGTTCTAGGTCCAAGGTACCCACCAAAGGAATAAAACAACTAGTAAAGGAAAGGTGTTGACTAAACAAATGATAAAGAAACAGTCATTGAGTTTCATTCAGCCTAAACACGGGAACCATGACCCAAGTACATTCATGATTTAACTGATTCCGTGTGTCTGAGAAGGTTTAAAGCTTCAAAAAGTGCTTCAAAGATTATCTTCAGTTGAAACAAACAAAGAAAACAACTAAAGTTTAATTGGACTCTAAGACCAAAGCTAACAAAGCAAGAAAAGTCAAAATAATTCAGACCTTAAGTTAACAGCAATGGAATCTTCCATTTCTTTTGCAGAATCAAGAAGTCTTTCTGCCTGACCATGACAAGATTCAGATCTGCAAAATCACAAGATATTGAGGTGCCAGTTTGCATAGTAGACAACGTAACTTCACTAACTGAAAAGATAATTCTGAATGCCCATCAACTTATTAACTGCTCCTTGGAAGATTTTTGTTTTTCTTATTTTATATTCTAGCAACAGTAAAGGCTTTTGTTGATTCTGTAGAGTTGAATGAAATGAAAATATATATTATTTTCCTGGTTAAATCTGAATTGTGATGAATAATAAAACACAACCTCAACAGTAGCACCTATTGACGTTCCTTTGGAGGCCATGTTCAAGCTAAAAGTTAAATACACCAGCCTGCCTCCATTAGAAGGCTTGTTACATAGACCTAGCTAACTCTCTCTGATCATTCCAAAGCTCAAGATATAGACAATACTAGCAAAATGCCAAGCTTTCATTCCAAGGCAACACATATCCTCACATGCTCAAGTAATCAGCATTGAGCTGCATATTATCTATAGAAATGAGTTCACTCTTTTTATATCTACCCACATGACAAAGGCACAAGAATACAAACATAACCTGAGGAATTATTGACACAATCCTGATGCACAGCTAAGCCATCACGTATTCACAGTTTATTTTAAATTGTCAACCTTTATGAACAGTCTACCTTTCTTTGAAACAAATTTAAAGGAGAAAGTGAGAAATGAATTAGTGGAGAGGTTTCCTAAACCTATTATGCATAAATCATATCAAGTATGAGGAACTTATATCAGATATCCTTGCAAAATGGGACTGGGGAAAGACCTCTGAAGGTAATTTTCCAAAAGCATCTCAATTTCTTCCTCCTCTTCTGCAAATGACAAAGATCAATCCCTGGTTAAACCTATTTTAGTAAATTATTTTCCGTTTCTCTGATATAAATCTCTTTTTCCATAAAAAAGAAAGAAAGAAGAAGTAGAAGAAGAATGCAAAATTGGAACATTGCTTATTCAAGTCAAGCATACGGAGCCTCTGTAGGTCTTACCTTCAGCAATTTGCTTTTCTAAGGGAACAGAGCATTCCACAACGTCATTTCCTTTGAGTTTGCAGTTTTTTCCCATTATACATATCCTGCGTATTTCATGTTCGTCCTCCAAAAGATCAAGCAGCATTTGACGAAGAGCCCCTGCCCTTGAACCCAATTCAACCTTTCATGAAAAAGTGAAGGTGTAAGAATTAAAGACCATTTCTTGTCACAACAGTTATGACATTCCAAGTACAGTCAGAAACTGTACCAAGGCTTGCTTGCTAATACGAAGTTCCTCCAGTATATCTGCAGTTAACCGGTTGGGCAAAACCTTGAGTAAAGCTTGAACCTGGAGCAAACAGTAAAGGACCAGGTGTAAAGATTTAGCATGTCAGGAAGACCATAATATGTAACCTAGCAAGCAAGTTGAATAGGTATCCATGCAGAAGCAACGTACAGATCATCGAGGTTTATTAAATGAAGAATGAAGGACTTTGTTCATGTTTTAGTAAAGCAACAAGGGAAAATATTATGCAATCCTGACCCTAGCAATATCAAGTAAAGCATGTTATACTCAAGTATCAACTAAGTGATTAGTTACCATCCCCTTTTTACAAATTTGAATCTCGAGAACTAAATATTTCAGAAACACTTCTGGCAAAACAAAGAATTTTAAAGAGCATCAAGACACACGCAAAAGAAAAAACAACACATAATAAAAGCATACTCACTATGTGCCCATACTCACACGAGGTTCTATATTCATCAGTCTCTGCTCCAAACGTTGTACTCGTGATAGCAATGCTGCTTCAACAACCTAAAAGTTCAACACTGAAGCCACTTCAAAAATATATAGCTTTTCCACAAATCGCAACATATAGACATCAAAACGCATTCATCTAGCAGTGTTAAGAATAAAGAGCACCTCACTGACCTCAAGCTCAAACGGCATGCATGGCCCTCCACTCGAGTTTCTGGGGTTCAACCGAGGCAACAGGGTATCTATAAAAGCTTTTCCTCCTCTCCTAACAAGGACCAGAACACGGAGGAGATTGACCATTGGCTAAACTCAAGCAAAAAGAATAATAAAAGAAATGGAAATAATTTGTGCTGCTGCGGAATAAAAAAATTACCGATTATAGTCAAATATAAGGACACATTCTTGCATTGCTATCGCTCGCAATGAGCCCAGATTGAGTAAGATAGCATGCTCACGAACCTATAAGTTTACCACAATTCAACTGTTGAAGCCAAGCATACACAAAATTCACTGCAAGTAATTAATTAAAAAAAGTAATTACCAGCAAAGAGGGCATTGAGTTTGTCAAAAATAATGATGGATCAACACTGCGAATATCTCTTGGTCGCAGACCTGATGATTTTTAAAAAGATAACAGCATTCTTTAAGGAAATTAATTTAATACCAATCAATTACAAATATATTAAATTAAAAAATTAAAAAAATAATTTTGGCAGTCACCGCTAGACTTGAGTAACTGACGCCTGTTTATTTTCCGAGTGGATACCATTCCATTTGGCTTAACTTCTACAACCTTCAAAACGAAAATCAAAACGATTAGCAGAAACAAAAACGACACCGCACCAAAGGAAAAGGAAAGAAAAAACGCACCTCATAAACATGCTCACGAATCCCAAGGGAGAGAGAGTCACCAAACGACGATGTTGTTGGAATCCTCTTGTTCTGTTGGAGCTGGACTTTAGTGTCTTCTCTGATTTCTGCTTCTTCTCCCACATCAGAGTCAGAGACTAAGCTGTTTTCTTGTTCGTTTCGATCCTCCTCCGTTGATTTGGTCAAACATTTGACTCTGGACGATGATCTCACTGCGATGGGAAGCAGTGGACATAGTTTTCTCTTGTGGATGAGAGAGAGAGGATGAGGTGAGGAGGATGGGAGTGTAGAGTGAGAGAAGAGGAGGTGGTGGTTAGGTAGTGCCGGCGGAAATTGAAGAGATAAAGCCATTGATGTGGTGAGTGAGGTTCGGTCATGGACTGTAACGGAGCTGAAGTGAGAGGAAAGTAGGTGAGAGAGAGAGGATCTGATTGGCTTTTTAGCGATAAAATATAGGCTTTTTTGGATTTTTAAATTATTTTTTAATTAGGTAGTTAGTTAAAAACGACGGTTAGTGCTATTTGTGGCTTAGATTTAGTTTCGTCATTGATCATGTGTTTTTCTCTTTCAATTGCTCAATTTAATGGATTTTTAATGCAAAGAGCTTGAGGAACTGCCACGTGTTGGTTGTTTGGTGTTTGACACTTGGCTTAAGCTTTGTGGTTACCTGTCCACCTCGATTAGCACTATTCGGGATCGGGTTACATTCTCCACAATGATTTGGTATTTAAAAAGATTTAATAATTCTTATGAACGGTTACTCTAATATTTAAAACTATAAAATTAAGAAAAAAAATATCTCCGTAAGAATAATACAATTTATTCGATTAAGTAATTTTTGCATAGACTTAGTATAAGATAGATCAAGCCAATCAAATCATCCTATGTCCTCCGAAGTCCGAACTACGCCCATCAATTTCATTAAATATAGTCCACAACTCCACATGGTACGCTGCCTGCCCACCAAATTCTCCATTAATTTATTAACTAGCACACATTAGGATAATCAAGCTAGAAATGTGAAAAATAAATAAATAAATTCATAGTAGCACAAAAGTCAAAGAGTCTTGTAAAATGTTTGTTAAATACATAAATAGTTGTCATATGATGATAACTAGGAGTGATCTGTCAAGTGATTGTCATCCATGGCAGCTGATTATCAATACAACAATCCCTTGCTGGAGGACTTCCTCTTTCCTCCTTATGATGCCATCCAGCCCAAGCACGTCTCCCCTGCCATCCTCTCACTCTTGGACCAGCTTGTACGTTGTGTTAAGCTTCGGATCTTTCTCCTGTTTTTTTTTTTTTTTGTTCTGGCAATTGTTTTTTACTGTAATTCACTGCATGAATTGAAGATTTTCCTGGAAGTTATGATTCTGTGATATGTGTAGGAGAGTAATTTGGTTGAGTTGGAGACTAGAGGAGAACAAACATGGCCAAAATTGGTGGAACCATTGGAGAAGATTAAAGACAGATTATCTGTTGTTTGGGGGATTGTGAACCATCTGAATGCTGTTATGGATTCTCCTGAACTTCGTTCAGCCATCGAAGAAGTCCAGGTAACTGTGTAATTACCTGTTTCTTTACCATCTTCATATGAATCACGGGCTGTGTTTTTTAGGTTAAAGAAAAAAAAAATGTTTTCTTGCAGCCAGAGAAGGTAAAGTTCCAGCTTAGATTGGACCAAAGTAAACCTGTATACACTGCATTTAAAGCCATTCGACAATCTTCTGAATGGGAGAGCTTGAACGAGGCACGAAAACGCATAGTGGAAGGTATTGCAGCTTAATGAACTACAACTTATCTGGTTTTGGTTTTGTTGGTGTAAAATTAATGTTGAACGTCTAGCATATATGTGTATAGACTAGAATCCACAGTTACAAGCCTAATAAAAAGTCTAAACGAGTCGAACGATCATTTTGACGAAAACAGACTGAATTTTAGATCCAACAGTTGAATTGAGTTGAAACTTGGTCAGCGTATTCTGCACGCTCAGTTCTCTACAGAGTTGGTCCCAATTAGACTTGGAAGTTGCCATGTTGGAATCTTGTTTATTTTTCTAGTTATTTTCGCATTCTTTTTCTAGTTAGGTTTTCAGAGATTTTATTTGATCTGGATTTTCATTATTTAGCTAATGTTTAAATAGTAAATAGTTTTGAATGTTTCTTTTTAGAACAAGTTTAGAATTATTGACAATCAGAATTATTTCTACGTACAGCATTAGCTCTTATTTTTTATATACGCGGCGTAAAAAAAAATTGTTTTACTCTGCAACACAAGGGTTATTTAAACTGTTGTTAATTGTTATAGTCTAAAATATTACGTTCTATACTTTCTGCTCAGTTTTTCCATCCATTGGATGTGCGATGGTTCATTGGTGATGATCTGATCTTTTAGCTCATGGTATAATTCGTTGGCGTACAACATACAGATTCATCATAAACTGCATTTGTCTATGCTTTCCGCAGCTCAAATAAAGGAGGCAGTCCTCAATGGTGTTTCTCTTGAGGATGATAAAAGACAACGCTTCAATGAGATTCAACAGGTGAGTTTCGAAGTTGATGACACACATTACAGCAGTAATGATACAGAAAAAAGACAAGCAAATGAACGAGTTAGCTTTCCTTCTTCAGATCTGAGCTTGAGTCGATCTTGATTCCAGGAGATATTATTTTTCCTTGTCAGCAGTATCAGGAAATTACCTTCTCTGATTATTAGAGCATCATAAGTGGGATAATTCTAAGCTAAACATGTTTGTAGCCTTTAAATCTTCTTGGGGAAATGAAAAGGAATTCAGAAAGTAGTTACCGCTGCAATGTATGTTATTTTTATAGATTTGTGAATATTCCCTGTCATTGAGTTCAGGAGTTGGAGAAGCTAGCACAGCAGTTTGAGGAGAATATTTTAGATGCAACGAACAAATTTGAAAAATTAATTACAGATAAGAAGGACATTGAAGGAATGACAGCTACTGGGCTTGCAATGGCTGCACAAATGGCAGTGTCCAAGGTATACTGTGTCAAAATACTGGCCTGCATTGTTACAACTTGCATTTTGCCAAGTCATTTCTCGCATTTCTTCGTTCTCTTATATGCTTCATACTCTTGAGAATCAAGGGTCACGAAAATGCAACTGCTGAAAATGGTCCATGGATTGTCACATTGGCTGGTCCAAGCTATCGTTCAATCATGCAACATGCAAAGAATCGTTCTTTACGTGAAGAACTATACCGTGCTTATGTCACTCGTGCTTCAACTGGAGTTCTTGACAATACAGAAATCATCAATCACATTTTGAAGCTTAGGTTGGAGAAGGCAAAGCTTCTTGGATTCGATAATTACGCTGAGGTAGGACATGCAGTGTGTGTTAAATGTTCATTCTGCTGATCTTAGTAACTCGGGCATGGTCATTGCAGGTAAGCATGGAAACAAAAATGGCGACAGTTGATAAGGCAGAGGAGCTTATTGAGGAACTTTGTAATGCATGCCACAGTTCTGCAATTCAAGGTAATTGGCTTTTATTCTATTTCCCATTTAGTTCTTATTTAGGAATTCATATTTTTCCATCCTGATTATTCCAGGGTTTCTCTGGGGTTTTACTGTCTAGTACCTAGATAAGAGCACCTGTTGTTATGTTTTAAGATGACCATTTACAGATGATAGAATTTGATATTTAACTTGATAAGATGTTGAACATTGTGAATATTTTTGTCGATGGAGTAACTAACTTTTTATTCTTTGAAGACATGGAAGACCTTGAGATTTTTGCTAAAGGTCCTAATGCTGTGGAAGCCAACCAACTTAGACACTGGGACATCAACTTCTGGAGCGAGAGGCTTCGCGAGTCGAGGTATGACATTAATGAGGTAGATCCCTTCCCTCTTTGTAGCATAAGAAATCAATGTGAATGTGGATGGAAACTTTGTATTCATCTCTTTGTTATGAGTTTTTTTTCCACTTCAAGTAAGGCTAAATGGTGTTCCCTGCTTGTTTTCTTGGCTGCAGGAAGAACTACGTGCTTTTTTCCCACTGTCAAGGGTTATAGAAGGTCTTTTTAGCCTTGGAAAGAAGCTCTTTTGTATTAATATTTACCCAGCTGATGGATTAGCACCGGTAATCGTTTCACATCCTAAAATTGGTTTATGTATTCATGATTTCAACATCAAACTGCAACGTACCTACAAATGCCGTTTGGTTTATGACTCTTCAGGTTTGGAACAATGATGTCAGATTCTATTGTGTCAAAAACTTGTCAGATGTTCCTATAGCGTACTTCTATTTTGATCCATATTCTTGTTCTCATGGGAAACGCGGTGGGGCATGGGTGGATTTGGTTGTTGGTCGCAGTCGTGTAGTTTCACATGATGCTACATCATGCAGGCTACCGGTTGTGCATATTGTGTGTAATCAAACACCACCATTGGCTGGCAAGCCAAGTCTCATGACCTTTCGTGAGGTAGGTTCTGCATTTCATCTTAGCTGGAAAAGTTATATTTCTGTATCTTTTGATATCTGATATCTCATTGTTGATGGCACCAGGTTGAGGCTCTGTTCCATGAGTTCGGTCATGCCCTTCAGCATATGCTGACCAATCAAGATGAAGGTCTTGTTTCTGGTACAAAAGGGATAGAATGGGATGCTGTTGAATTACCTTCTCAGTTCATGGAACATTGGTGTTACCAAAGGTAATGTTATATAAAATAACTATCGTAATCATTCTACTTGCCGTTTCCTTTTCATTTCAACCATTTGTTCGATCCATGCCGCATCAAATTCCATCCTTGCCTTGACTGCCTATAGTCCATACTCGCTGTAACCTTTACTTTTCCAAATGGGAAACTTTAAGTGTGTCCTATTGTTGCAGTATTCAACCTTGTTAATGCTAAGTGATACTCTGCCTTTCGCTTTCAGTTAAAATGATGTGTTTTGCATCCCTATTTCGCAGAGATACTTTGATGAGCATTGCTAAACACTATAAAACTGGAGAGAGTCTACCTGAAGAAATATGTTCCAAGCTCCTTGCAACAAGGACTTTCCGTGCAGGTTCAGAATTGCTTCGTCAGGTAGATGGAATTATACTCGAATTCATTTCCTTACCTTTCTGCTCAACCTATATAGAAACTTCTGTTATTATTTTTATGTATACAACTGGCGTCCGTTCTGTTCTTCAAAGTTTTAATTAAGAGAGGCTGTGCCAACAGCCATTCTACACGATTGTGGCCATCTTTGAAAGGGGTCTAGGAATAAAAGATCAGGCTAAAGTT
>Ga0307515_10019628_pt1 | contig 12139 bp, 3 predicted proteins | sample 17_EM_MG_FD_194513 | JGI IMG/M metagenome (GOLD analysis project Ga0307515, IMG submission 194513) | Populus trichocarpa ectomycorrhiza microbial communities from riparian zone in the Pacific Northwest, United States - 17_EM | ecosystem: Host-associated > Plants > Roots > Unclassified | place...
AAATAAATAAATAATCCTAAAGAAAGCAAATAAATAAAATTAACGAAACTCAATCTCCAATTGAATAAATATTGAAAAATAAAACTTAAAAAATATAAGCTTAAAGAACAAGGAGGAAAAAAAAAAGCAAATCTGGCTAACCTCTCAAACCTAGGTTAATCCCTAAAACCCAGAGCCCATGAAATCATAGACTCGGACTCAGTTAAGAAACTCAATTCCCAACTAATCTAATGTCGAATTATAGAAACAAAAACAATATCAATTTAAAAAATTTATCAAAGCAAAAAAAGAAAAAAAGAAGAACAGGGATCAAATTTGACAAGAAATAAAAAACTTAAAAAGAATGAAATTGTTAAAAAAAATTATTTAAAATAAAATAAATAGCAATCAAAAGAATATGGACTAAATTCAAAAAAATTAATAAATTAAAGGAGATGAAATTGAAAATGAATTATAATTTTACAAATTGTTTAAAAAAAATATTCTAAATATTAAAGAACAAAATCGAAAAAAATTATCAATTTAAAGAATTAGATAAAAAAACCCAACAAAGAACAACATATGAAAAGGACTTGAGATAACCAAGGTCATTTTCAAGACCAGCGCAAAATTTTAGATAAATCAAATGAATAAAAATAATAGAACTCATTTTCAAATTGAATAAATGTTGAAGGATGAAAAAAAAAGCGCTTAAGCAAAAGAAAAAAAACCAAACAAACTCGATGCAAACCTTTTAAACTTGGTCTAATCTCTAAAACTCGCAACCTTTAAAATTTAAACCCGAGTTCAATGAAGAAACTTAATTCTCAACCAATTTAATGTTGAAGGATAAATCGTGAAAAAAAATATTAATTTAAAAAAACTTATCAAGGTAAAAAAAGATAACAATAAAAAAAATAGAAATCAAGTTTGATAGGAAAAAAAAACATGAGAATGAGATTGAGAAAAAAAACAATTTAAAAAAATCTCAAACAAAATAAATAGCAATCAAGAGAATAATAACTAAATTTAAAATAAAAAAAAAGGTTGAAATTGAAAGAGAATTCTAATTTTATAGATTATTGGCACACACACACCTCCCCATCATGGAAGGAGCATCGAGACCTTTTAAACGCCGCGGAAGGTAGGGTTTGGTAACTGATTACCCTGCATGTGTTGCTCAAAGAGCATGGGGTCTGCCTACAATCCTACATGCTGGCACGTGCCAACAAAGTTTATTAAAAATTTATTAAAATACAAAAAGCCCCCTAGTTAAATTGACATTAACAAAAAAAAATCATGCTGAAAAGACCAGAAAAAACCCTAAAAGATAGTTTTATTAATTTTGAACCAAGAGGTGATTAAGTAATTTAACGTTAATAAAAAATAAAAATAAAAACATAAGAACCCCTGAGCTTAAGCCATCCTTTTTTTTTTAGTTCCGAGGGTATTTAAGTGATTTAAATGTTCTAAAAAATTGAGAAAACTTATCTAACACGGATAATTTGGAAATTACATTGAATCATGGTAAAAAGACCGTCAAATCCTGCCCAGGGACAAATTTGTCAGATCACAATTCCATGAATAGTGTTATGAGTCTAGGGATACAGTACAAACTCCTCCTCCTCCTTTAGTTTTTTTTAATTAATTTAATATTAATATTAATCCTCTTTTTAAGTTTTTTACATCCTTGCAGCGACAATCAATGTGGTGAAATCACTTGAAATGCAAGAGGCGTGTGTTTAATGGGAGTCTGGCGCCGCTGTCATCACTAGCATTCGCCTATATACCTTACCCTGCCCCCTACATATTTGAGTTTAAGAAAACAGGCCTAGTTTCTTCTTTCTTTATTATAGATAACAGTTCCACTGCCAAGATTCCATGAATTCTTAAAAAAATTCAAACCCAATAACCCCTCATCAATATACAAACATACACACAAAAAACAAACAAAACAAAAACACGTATCTTATAGGATATATGGAAAACACGCCCAGGCAAATACCAAGCACTATATACTATTTCAAAACCACCCATAATAAACAAGAAAACTGCGAACCCTAATTCCTCAATCTGAAAAGGAACCCTTTTTGAGCAAGAAAAAAAAGAAAGAAAAAGTGCATAGGATCGTTAATCAACAAAAACCAATAAAAGGGTCATAGCCAAGCAACCTAAATGACTTGAAAACAAAGCATTAACGAAATAACCCAACAACAGTTATGCAAGAAATAACAACTAAAACCCTAAAGAAGTACAGTAATAAAGCACCAAGAAGACGAGATTAAGCAAGAACTTACATTAAGAGACAAGCAGAAAATCTGGGTTTTGAAAAGCAGTGAAAGTTGGACAGAGTTCGTGGGTTTTTTCTGTTTTAGGTCTGGAAAAGTGTTGCAGCATATATGGGGAGCGAGAGGGAGACAGAGAGACTGTGTTCTGTGTCTGAGGTGTGTGCGCGTGTATAAGAGGAGTTTCCGTTTTAAGGAGATTTTTGGGTTTTGATTTTGTGGCCCAGATAAAATCTTGAGTTTGCAATGTGGTCCTTGTTTTGACTGGAAAATGATGAAAATAACCCTAGTTGGGTTGGGTTATAACTTATATAATGGGCTAAACAGGAGCATACAACAATCTATACTGTCTAGACAATGAAAGATATAAATTGAGGACTCAGTTGCATGATTAGAGAGAGAAATTGTGATTGATAGGTGAAATTCTGGAAAGCAATAAGCCTACAATTCTGTTTGCAAATGGCACTCTTCCATTCAGTTATCCAGAAAGAAATGCTTCATAGAAAACCTAATCTATTTGCCAGAAATGTTGTCTGCATGAGGCAGTCCTAGTCCTCTGTCTATTTGCCAGAAATGTTGTATGCATGAGACAGTCCTAGTCCTCTGTCAACGTCCAGGACTGACTAGTTTAAAACTAAGTTACCTTTCTATAAATTTTCTTCAAAACCTGAATCTTTGACTAGATAGATTCATGATTTTATAATTAACTCTATATCTCTATGGAATCTAACACCTTGACTCATGCAGAAGACTCAGAGACTTAGTTACTGAAAGGATATTCCTCTGTCAACGTCTAAGACTCACTGGTCAATAGGGCATCCTGACTTGGAGCTGCTGTCTAACTAAGGGTATGCTGTGTGAATGCATACAAAACTACTATAAACTTGAGTTTCTCCATAAAAGGTGAGTGCTTGCCTATCAGGATTTACACACTGTGAATTAGCAAATAGGTTCATATATCGCCAAACTGTTTATCCCTTGAAGGGCACTCTAGGTGTGTACGAGTAAAACATATCAGGAAACAACATTAAAAATCAGACGTAAAAGATGTAGGATGACGATCTGTAAATTTCACAAAGAAATGAGAGGAACTAGGCCCCACAGTTCACCAAGAAGAGATAAACCATGCATGCTTAGAAATGATTGCGCGGATCATTACAAGTGCTGATCAAGGCTGCAGCTTCTCTGATCACTTTCATCTTTATCACTCATTAGAAATGTAACCGGAGATTTCGATACAATCAAGATCAGCATATTGTTATTATTTAACAATGAACTAGATAATTTGCGGGAAAATGTTTTCGCTAATGGATCTAAACATTGCTTACAAAAGAGGAGAAAAACGGTTTCGCTGATGGATCTAAAAGAATGAAAGCATCCCAAGCAATGAAGCAGATGTGAAAAAAAAATAGCAGTGAACTTTGGGTTGGAGGAAGCAATAACATGATTTCCTTTGCACAGATACTCAAAAAAAAAACTGGATCTAACAATAACAAACATGTTTGCAAACTAAAGCATGCATGAGTTGAACTAAAAAATGAAGAAAACAATTGCTATTGATAGCCAAATCATGGACAGCATTAAGATCTAAACATACCGAATGTAATCCTGAAAATTCATTATTGATTGCGAAACTTCTATTGTAACGCTTATTGAAACCTCGAACAGAACCTCAACGGCGGCGCAGCAATTTCCAAACACTATACCTAACAAATTCTTAGCAAAAACTAATTTCAGGTCAAGAAAAGGGATTCCAATCCTTAAATATAAGTCAGCCGATTATACATGTTTATGCATGAATGACAGATATGGTTTCATTCATGAATTAATTACTATCCATGTATGACATATATGGCATTGTTAGAGAAAATTTATGATGGTCAAATCCTGACCAAACATTTTACTATTTCTTACCATCTGTAAAGTGAAATTGTGCGCGTGCCGCACCTAGTTCCCAGATCATATCAGATTTACTGTCCCAACAATCCTTTTATATAGAATAGATTTTATAAGTAAATTTAGCAGAGATTAGATGCTCACACAATCCTTTAAATGCAGATTCACCGAAAGAGTACATGTGAACAAAGAAACAGTATAATAACATTTATGATCTCTACAGGTGTATAATCAGAGCAAAGAGAGAGGCATATATATAACTGCAACGTCCCACTATGCCACTGTCTCTCTACTCCTAAATTATCCATGATAAAATACTTAATGAAAAAATAAGTCCCTGCCACTATTAGGTAGATGGAAAATAAAAAAGTGGATACAGAACTACAACAAGAGAGCATCAAATTTCCTTCACTGTTTCTCATCATCCTTATTATCTTTCGCTGCCTCCTCCTCTGGAGCTGAACTAACAGCATTCATCAGACTATCAAATTTCTCCGACTTCTCCAACACAATCTCAATCTAGAAGTCAAGGAAAAATAATCAATCAGTTACCATAAAGAAAAGGATAATAAGAAAAATTCGTTATTAATTATCATACATGAGAGGATGATGAATCAAATTAAGATTCATAATGAGATTAACCATACCTTAGCCTTCTGAATCTGTCGTCCTTTGTTCTCATCTTTCATGCCAACAGTAGATGTCAAAACCTCTGTTTGGTCCATAAATAAAAATGTTATAAATCAGATATCCTCATCATGAATACAAGACTCGGTATTAGGAGGAGGAAATTCTTACTCTTCTCGATGGCCAGTCCATTGTTCTTCAAAATCTCAGCGATTGTAACAACTGTGGTGATTGCTGTAATAAAATGTAAAATAATTTTTAAACAGACATGATAACCACAATACAAAGTTATTGTTTCCTTCCATCTCTTACAAAGATTTTCCGCTACCTCTATGGAATGGATTTTTGTTTAAAACCAAAAACAGTTCTTACGCTAACATGATTATAAATGCATTTTACATAAATCATTTTCAACTGTTCATTAAAAATGCTCTACATTCGTGTGGTCCTGATAAACCAAAGCTTAGAAGAACCATTTTAGCAACTCCTTCTTTGGTCCTGTTACACTCATGTCTCTACGGTATTCTTCATGATACAGCAACAATTGCTCAATACCAGCTCATACCATTCCGTAGACTGTTAATGGCTTATTGTCGGCAGAAACTCCACCAGAAAGACAAAACTACCACTCCATAGACAAATAAGAAACATAACAAAACTATGAGATGTGGCTTTGTAGAACATACCCATGCCCAAGGCGGAAAGCTCGACCTCATTATACTGCTGCATGTACCTCTGCAACAAAATCACAATGCATGATTAAAATAAAAATCATAAACACAGATCCAGGAGCTGTACAATCTAAAGGAGTATACGAGTCTCAACATTATAATGTTCACATGATCAGTAATCGTTAAGATGTCCTATTAAATCACATTGTAGGCATGATTTTCTTGTAAGAATGACATCACTTCCGCATTAAAGAAGAAAAGGAAAATAATGACAAAATAATCTCAATTTAATTATTTAAGTTTTGTCTACTATCCCATTTCAAAGAGTTGTACCAGATGGATAACCACATAATTAATCCTAACATACGGACGAAGAAGGAAAACTTTAAATCCACTTAAAAAGGATCTAACCACGATTCTTTTATCATATAATTTAAGAGATCTATGACCAGAAAACAAAACCATTTCTACAAGAAAAGTAAAAACAACTCATCTATATATAGGCAGGAAAGTTTCAGATGAGCTATATATGCTATAGCAATTGAATGACAGTAAACTAAAAAGCAGGAAGCTTTTTTTTTTTTTTTGCTACAGAGAGGCATTTACTTGATGCTCCAAAAATTCCCCCATATCAGAGTCTAAAACCATAAAATTTATTGATCACAAAACAATGGAAATGTTGAGCAAAGACACACAAGACTTGATCACTTGAATGATATTGGTAGATTAAAACAAATCCAGTAAGTTCAAAAGATAAATTGAATTGTTTTTAATAAAATAAAAGTATACCAAAACAACTTTTCTACTTAAAATGCAGGATTTGATTATGATCCATAAAAAGTATAAAACTAACTTCCAAAGATCCTATCAAAAGGAAAAGGAAAAGGAAAAGGAAAAAAAATTCCAAACAAAAACATACATGTAAAGATAGAAACAATCAAATTACACATTAATAAATTATACATTATACCAAAACATAAAAAAAACAAAATTAGCAATCCAAAACGTACATTATTGAAAACAAGAAAAGACTACCCAGCAAAGAAAAAGTGGGAACCTTGGCGAGATTGACATAAAAGAAGAGAGGTTTCTTGGTGTTAGACACTTGAATCCTGTTCTTCTTTTGCTGGGCAAGTGCGATTGCTGTGTCATTGTTGACTGTTTCTGTTGTTGGCGTTGGCGTTGGCGTTGGCGTTGGCGTTGGCGTTGGCGTTGGCGTTGGCGTTGGCGTTGGCGTTGGTGTTGGAGTGGGTGCTACAGCCAGAGTCTCCATCGTCATTGTGTGATCACTTTCTTTCTTTATTTCTTTCTTTGGATCGATGACCTTCTTCTTCTTCTTGTTCTTCTCCTTCTGGTCTTGTAAAAGTAATGTTTGTTGTGTTGTTTATAGAGCGGGAAAGTTGGGTGGTGGAATGTCAAGGGGGAGAGGAAAACCGTTATAAATAAAGGGGCGTGAATTTTGGGTCTGTGGCTATTGAGGATTCTGACATTTGTTGGGTTTTTAGCGGTTCTTGACATGGTAAACACAGAAATAGCAGGCTTCTGTATTAGTGCTTCTCGTTAATCCCTTCTTTTTATTTATTGATATATATATATATTCTTTTGGATAATTAACATTAACTATTGATGTTAAAAAAAAATTGTTAATGTTTACATTATTTAATCTGACCCAACATATTAAAGGCAAATAATGTAGATATTATAGGTGAAAATAAATAAAAAAAAACTTGAGATATTAATGTTACGAGTCGGGTAGCTAGTCAGAATTAATTGGTCAGAATTTTTTAAACCTGGTTAGCTCAACCTAATTTGTATAACTTATATAACCAACCAATAAACAATGTAACCTCTCAAAAAAATATTTACACTTAATTAGTTTTCACCACTTCAATTAATTCTACAAAAAAAAGTTCAAATAATAACTTTTGACCACTTCAAAGTTAAGTTTTGGATTAATTTATTGGGCTCAAATCTTAAATTTAATTAAGCTCAACTCATAAAAATTAGTAATATAAGACTAACTAATGAATATTTATAATATCTACATAAAAATTAGTCTAACCCAATATATTCAAGTCCACTCAAATCCAAAAAAAACTGAATGAGTCGGATTTATAATTTATAAAATATCATAAATTAAATTGGATATAATTATAAACTCAAACCTGACCCAACTATATCCAAAAACACCACCCAACATTAACATTAATATTAAAGAATAAATTGAAAAAAATATATATTGTACATCTCCTTACCAAATTTTCCATCCTTGGTCCCTGAAATTTTTATCTTTTCATTTTAATCACTAAATTTTATTTATTTTCATTTACATCCTTCCAAGTCATGTGACATGGTTTTATTTCTTGATATCTACTTCAATTTATATATTCTCGCGTGTCTAATTTGTTGTTAAATATTTCAACGTTGAATTTGAGACTAATTTTATAAAATATAATTTCATGTTATTCATAAAACCAAAATTAAAATATCAAGAATCAAAATTGACATTTCATTAAAAAAATATTCCACATGTTTGTTGTCTTAAAGGTGCAAAAAGGTTCAATTTAGTCCCTCAAGTTTCACTATTTTCATTATTTGATCCTTTTTTTAGGGTTCTTATATTTCATTCTCTATATTAATTTTTTTTCATTTCAATCCTTGAATGTCTAAAGAAAATAGAGAAAGTTGTTGAAAATAAAAAAGGAGAGAGAAAGCTCTCATACAGTCAAATTTCAGTCGCCAATAATTGTTATTTTAGTGATTTTGGATTAATCTTTAAGAGGGGAGCTCAATAAATGTTGTTTTTTTCTTTTGAGTCGTACGTCCAAGCTTGGCTTTTCAAGCTTAAGAATTCTTGGATTTATGTTTTTGGGCCAAGCATTTAGGCCAATCTCTCTGGCCAGACTAGTCTAGCTCTTTTTTTAAAATGCCCTAATGTTTTTCTTAAATTTTATAATAGGATTGACTTTAAATAAATTTATTCAAATCATATTTAATTAATTATTTGATTATGCCTTGGTCTTTAAATAATATTATAGCTTTTATGGTAATATTGACAATTAGATTTTTAAATAATTATATATGAAAATAATATACTTAATTTAAAAAAATATCTTTATAAATATTTAATATAGATAAAACATCTATTAATTATTTTTTATTATAAATTATATATGGTTTTTCTCAAATTTTGTATTTTTTTACATTTCTCCTTGAAATCATTGATTTATTATTTTTCTTTGTTTTTTCATTCAATTTTTTTATAAAAAAAAATAGGATATTTTTTAATTCAAAAGGTATTACTTCTGGAAAAAAAAAAAGACATGTTTTTGTAATAAAAAAAACATTTGTCATGGGGACATCTCGACTAAGTGTTAAAAGAGATAAAAATTAAGAATAAGAATCGTCACTTGGTCTTATGGTAACTAAACATCCTAATTGGTTTTCAGAGAATTTTAGGTAAGGCTATAGTTATGTTAAAAAAAAACAAAAATCACTCTAAAATATAATATTCAAGGTAGGTTGTGCTGTTATTTAATTTTATGATAAAAATATATATTGTACCTATATGCTAATATTTCTCCTAAACTAAATGCTTTTATTTACTAGAGGTAAATTTTTCTAGAGTAGTGATTTGAGATTTATGCTTGACAATGAACCTAATCCTCACTTTTTAGGTTATGAGATTTGAAACAATAATCAAGAGAGACTTGGGTTTGAATTGTTTTCTTTGATTGGGTTCACATGTTAATTCAAAACAACATGCAAATAAATATATGTTCATCATCAGTCAAAATTGAACAAATAAATTATAAATTGTGCTATATATCATAACCCAATTTTTTACACTTCCAAAATATTTTTTCAAAAAAATCAACCATCTTGCCTTACGGTGACCCAAGGATCAATAGCCACCGTGAACCACATTCCTTCACTTCGTTTCTGATCAAAACTTACAGCTCCTCCATCCATAAAACAAAGACTACAATCTTTCATCCACACATAAACACAAGTCACTCTCTAACTCACTACCAAATCCAACTACCATACTGAGCAACCAGCAGTAGTGACGACAACAACAACAATAACTAGCCAATAATTAATAAAAAGAGTTGAGCAGAGGAGGAAAAAAAAGAAAGTCAAAACTTAAAGTGTCTTGATCTCCTTTATTGGAGAGCGTGAAGGAGCATTACTGGTCCATGAGTGAAAAGGATATAGAGGAGCTTCGGACCCACTAGGTCACCTTCTTCCAACAGTGATGACATGGCATGATACACGAGCCACCATTGTTCTAGAGAACTTTTCAACCTCTTTACTACATTTCCAACAGCCCTTTCAACTAGGGGTGTTCAAAATAACCGAGAAAACCGATAAAACCGAAGAAAAATTAACCGAAAAAACCGAACCAAAATGAAAAATCGATTGTCAAAACCATAAATTTTAACAGGTTCGGTTCGGTTTCGGTTTCGGTTTTGAACCAAAAACCGGCACAAACCGAACTGGACCTATAAAAGCCAAAAGTTACAAAAATCTTTGAGGTATAAATAGTTAAATTGTAACCTAACCCTAACAGTTAACATAACTTTACTGCCTCTCATTTGTGTTGCCGCCTTGCCTAGAGAAAAAACCAATCTTCCTCTCAAATAATTCTCAATCTTCCTTTCCCAGTTTCCCAATCTTCCTTTCTGGTGGGTTGTTGAATGAGCTTTCAATGAGAAGATCACATTTTTCAACGTCACATACACATCCAAAGCCAAAGAAAATTGATGTACAATGATCTTTGCCCATCTTTGTCACTTTGCCCATCTTTGTCACCTGTATCTTTTTCTTATTCTTATCTTTCCTCCCTTTTCATTCTTAGCTGTACCTCAGACTCCGCTACTTTGAATTCTTGGTCGAGACTCTTTCTTTCACTCCTGCAACTGGAGGCTCTCCTTTCTAAAGTTGCGAAAGGCGCCCCCCCTCAGAACAAAGCCTCACCCTTCTTTACCCCCTTTAATGAAAAACCATCGCCCTGCTTCCTATTCATTTGTGGGTCGGGACCCGAGGGCTTTTTTTTTCTCAATTTCAAGAATCTCCTAACCGATCTTTCTTGTGGTAAGTATTCGTGAAAATGGCTAAGATCGATGAGATTAATGGCAATGGAAACCATGAAGGAGTTGTTTTGGCTGAGATCGTGAAAATTTTAAAGCCTGATTTAATGTAAACCAATTTTAAAAAATCCAAAAAATAACCTATATATGATGGGATTAGGTTTCCTGATTTTTTACCAAAAAAACCGGATGTAACCGAACCGGTTTTCGGCCCGATTCGGTTAATAATTCATAAAATTTATGTAATTCGGTTCGGTTGGTTTTTTAAGTCTAAACCGAACCGAACCGAACCGTGAACACCCCTACTTTCAACTTGATTTCAATATATATTGGGCATGCCAATCACCTTGGAAGGTTGATCTGTAATCTCAAATTGCTTTTTGAAAAATTGTTAAAATATTATGAAATTTGGGACAAAATGCTCATTGTTGTGTGCATAATTTTTGGATTGATTAGACATTGTTGATTTGGATTGTTGTGTGTTTTTATTTGAGATGATTTGATAATCTTGTGATGAATTGTGAGTTTATCTTAGAGTTGTGATTTCTAATTGAGCATTAAATCTTGATTCATTGATTATGCTTGGATTTATTTTGATTTGTTTGAATTAGCATGAGATTTGAATGTAGTTCGTGAAATTAACAAGACTTGGATTGATTTTTGGTGTTGTTTGATATTGAGTTGATGAATTATGAAAAAATGGTAAGTTTTGAGTTGATATCTTGATTAAAATAGGCAACATTTATCACAACCCTACTTTTTTTTTTTTTGTTTGTTTTTTGTGTTTCTTTTTTGTGTTTTGCCAAACACACATTAGTTTAATTTTTAGATTTTTGAAGGATTATTTTCCAATAAAATACTAGGTGGTGACTCTAAATGTTTAAACCATAAAAGAATAAAAATTCATTATTTTTTCCACACTAAAAAACTGGTACAAGAAGAAGATCATCGCAACACCACACACGTGCGACACTATAAATGAATAAATCACGTATTGGGGTTAAAATTGACTTTTATGAGTCATTGGAGTTAGTTGGGATTGGACCGTAGAGGCTCGCTAATTCATAAAACTCTCATTGCAATTTATAAGTTAATATATTTTTCAATTTGTTTTATAAAACAGAAACATATCTTTTAGGTTCTTAAGATAATATTACTATTAAAAACCATAACTATGCATCCCTGGCTAATTCTAGCTAATTAATATAAGCTATGACGATATGTGTACTCTATCAAATTGGATTTTGGATTTGGATCCTTCAAAACCATTTTCCTTATATTTGTCAAAAAAAACAAAAACAAAAAGATTGAGATTGGACCAAATTCGTTATAACATATTGATTTTCAAATTGGGCCAGGTTAGGCCTTGATTAAGCCCAGTTTGTTATCACTTTGGGGCTCAAGATTTATCACTTTGTGCTACAATAGTTGTAATTCTTCAATTGCATATGTTCTTGAAGCCCCCACACATGGATTTGTGATTAAAAAATTGCAGATCGAGTTCATCGTCCCAATCGAGCCACAGAGAAGGATCTGGTGAGCAAGAGAAGGTCCCTTTTTGTGAACAAATTCGATAATTCCATGGATG
>Ga0307515_10019629_pt1 | contig 12139 bp, 12 predicted proteins | sample 17_EM_MG_FD_194513 | JGI IMG/M metagenome (GOLD analysis project Ga0307515, IMG submission 194513) | Populus trichocarpa ectomycorrhiza microbial communities from riparian zone in the Pacific Northwest, United States - 17_EM | ecosystem: Host-associated > Plants > Roots > Unclassified | place...
TGCAGCTTCAAAAGCCATTGCAGATAGGTTTGGAAACTGTGCTTCATGGGATTTCCACCAGTGGAGGTATTCTTGATCTGGAATATCCTCAACTGGCTGGGATAAGTAACAGTCCAGCTCATCCCCATTGATTCTTCTCCGCTTTACTGAACTGGAATCTGCTGACCACTGCAAGAAACTGAACTCCGTCTCTGGTGATTGGGCAGCGGGTATTTGCGTACACTCAGAGATGGCTTCGTGTGAAGTCCTTCGATCCTTGTACTGTGTTTTCCATAGTTGTTCGACTTTCGATTGAACAAGTCTCAACCAACTTGGACGCTCACCCCATTCCCTTTTGAAATATTCCATCTTGCGTGCCGGATGCAGAATCAGTGCTGCATGCAGCATAGGGCAGCGGTCTGCAATTTCATAATACTTATTGAGAACTGACCAACCGGAATCCAAGGCAGTAAGCAATGCTTTATCACATTCGTTCTTTGTATGACGGTAGAATATCTATACTTTCTCAGCCAAGTTCAGAACTCAATCTCGCTATACATACCTTGCGTTCCTCCAAGTGGGCTAGCAGTTTGTCATATACACAGAAAACATCATACAATGCCCCATACTGCCGTTTCCCTTCCAGTTCTTTCGTACAAAGCTCAAACGGGCTCAGGATTTCTGCAATTCCTGCAAGATATGACCAGTCATCTGGTTCAATAATATCATGCTCCAGGCCCGGCATTGTATGCTCATCAACCAGATGACCAATAATAAATGAATCCACTGCATCTCTCTAAAACAATGCCCTGCGTATAGCCTGATAGTCACTATTCCAACGTGTATCATTTGGTGATACCAAATCATGTGCAACTGTAAGAGGGAGATTTAATGCACTCACACATGATCTAAACTCATCCCTATGTTGGGGTGTTAATTTGATTGCTGTGATGACATTCTGAAGCTGACCGACTGGTCCCTGCTTCCTCCATTGCTGTTGTTTTTCTTTCTCCTCTCTGAGAGATTGGCTTTTACTGTTCGTTGTTGAGCTGTTGGCATCAATGTCCTTTGCTGCTAGCAGTATATCATCCTCATTATGGGCACCATATAGAAGTGCCTTGACAGCGAGATTGATAACGTGACCAACACAACGTATATAGTGTTCATCAGGGTTCCAAATGATACCCAAGCACCTGAGTTCTTTTGCGATTTCTCAGAGGGCTGTACCATTATTGGCAGCATTATCAAGTGTTGAGTACCCAAACTGTGGTATATCAGCTGGTGGATTTGCATTCCGGATTGAAGTATCTGACCTTCTTTTCAATTCTAAACTCTTGCATCACTTCCCATACCAATGAGGCCTGGTTTTCTCCTGTGTGCCTTCCCACTAATCGACGTAAGCCTAGCATTGTACTCACCTTTGCCCCACTCTCGGATATCCAGTGTCCAACCAATCCCAAATATGCTTTCACATTGCCGCTGCTCCAAAGATCGAAGGAGGTATGAATTGAGCTGCAAGCTTTCGAGAGTTTTTCCGCCAATGAGATCTTCTGTTCCTCATAAAGGCCAAGTATCCATGAACGAATAGTATTTCCAGACCGTGGCAGTGTGGAGGGGATTGCATTCAGATTTGATTCCTAAATTTTATTGAAGCCAGGGTTCACTTGTCAGCCTCTGCAGGCAAATGTAATACTTCAGGTGAAAGGATATCAAAAGATTACTCACAACACTGCAGCAGTAGTGCAAGAGATCTTGAAATTCCTCCAATTCGACAGCCCACAATGGTACATTTCGGCGTGAGATCCACCGCAGCAGCAGCTCTTTGAACACTTCTCGATTGAAATAGACATCTTTGTGGCGGACCCCTGGAGGTGGTGCTGTACCAAAAACCTCCTCAATGACTAGCTGACTATTTTCTAGCAGCTGGGATTCCAAAGTCCCTGGTTTGACATTAATGCCGTGTTCCCTGCGTAGGTGTTTGCCAGCATTTCCTATAGATGTCCGGACATAGTGCATTTGGCCTTGAAGCATTATTAGCCACCTCTACAGCCTTGTTCACGAAGAGCAGTGTACAACTTACAGATGTTACACTCCCAACATTCTCTCCCTTCAAATATAACTTCTTTGCCAAACTTCCAAGATGGGCTACGCAGCTTGTGCTTCGAAGGTTGAACTAGGGCTGATGGCAGGGGTACCGCTTCAATTGGAGGGCGGGTTTGTGTACTTTGTGCAAAGCTTGGTAGTGGGGAGATTTCCGGTCCTGCAAACTGAGTGCTGGAGAGTGAAGAGAGAGAGCTTGAATCGCAGGTTGACATTGGTGATTGTTCTCCCAGCAGCGGCAGGTGCAACTTATAAAGTGTGTGTAGCGATGCCAGTCAACCTAAAAACTCTCATTATGACCTCATCATTCCATCTTCGGCACAAACCTAATATGAGCCGCAGCTCATCAGCCTGACCTACTACCTAACTGCTCCGCGGTTTGGAAGCTGTCATAGAGCTGTCACTGGGCTGAACCGCGGGCGACTAGTCGGCTACTAGCCCGGCCGAACTATTGAGATCACTGGCATCACTCGCTTCGCATAAGCAGCAATCTGTTCAAAGAAGAGATGATAAAGAAGCTTGATTGTATACTGTCTAAGAAAGCAACAGGGCCATATGTATACGAGTACATGTGTGAATGCATGCGTACGCATCTATGTGTAGACCCTTCAGGCCGACAGCAATCTCCGGTCATACAAACTTATCTCTGGCCATACGAGGGTCATCTCCGGCCATAAGAAGGCTGAGACGTATCATACAATACACTCAGCTTACATGCTAGCCCAGTTCTTGCATGTATACTTAGAACATCAGCCTCAGCCTTCGTGGGACCGATACAAGCTGATGGCAGAGTACGAGCTGATGCTAGAATACGAGCGGATGGGACTCGGCCGAAGCCTCGGTGGTACAAGGCTCGGCACGAAGAGCTAGCAGGACTACTGTGTATATATGGGCCTTCAGCCCTCAAGAGAGATCAACAAGTCAATCAACAAGTTACCGAACCATCAAAAGTAACACCAGTGTTCCCCTAGTCCAAAATGCCGCCGCCCAACACATTGTAGTCTGGGATCGGGTAGATATCCGCCCGTCTCTGGCGGACTTTTAGGAACTTGATTCAACCTCTTGGCAATGTTATTGTTCTCATCACCCAAGGTACACTTTTTTAGTAGCAGGAGAGTTTATTTTTTCGAGATACAGATTCATCATACAGTTTTTGGGTCATTTTACTTTACCTCCTACAATTTTGACTGTAATCTTTTGATACGGTTTGTAAAGCCACGTACCGCCACATACGGTGCTGTAAGGATAAGGGTGAAAGTCAATGAATACGGTTCCACATGTGGATTCGAGTGATAGTATGAGTAGAAGTGTAGTAAAGATTATCGCTGAAGATGTCAGAGCCGTGGCAGCTCCTATCACTTACCCGGGCTTCCTAGAAGAATTTGGACGATGCTGGGACTCTTAACGTGCCACACATTTACCACAATTACATTATTATTATTACAACTACCTCCACCGCTAGTACCATCATTATATGATTGTTTCCTACAGCACATGCACACAGAATTTCAGGAAACCTGTAACAGCGCATCACATGTGCTATGACCGGACTCTACATCTTATTCCCCCGACAACCAATCTTATCCTCTAATAACCAGAGAGAGAGACAGCGTAGTGGGATATAAACAACATGTGATGTTAATCACCCTAGAATTGTTTGTGATTTACACCATATTATTGCGTAAATGAGATGACCGTATGAATTGGCCAATTACATTGAGTGTTATGGCTCAATAAGATCGCTCAATGAATTGCACTATAGCTGCCACAGCTGCCACTATAAATTTATCATGGCATTGCCATTAGACCCGATGAACCGGCCTTGGGAAAATGTCACCATGGGTGTCCTTACCGACCTACTGGGGTCAACTGCTTCCGGATACATCAGGATCTCGGTAGTTGCCGATCGATTCACTAAGATGCCATTTACCTGCCGTACCGAAAGGATATCGACACGCCAGAGTAGATATGTACGCTTTTCGAGGATGTGATCTGAAAACTAATCGTACCGGATATCGGATATCATCTCCAGACAGGGATCGCAGTTTACCAGGTGATTCTGGACTCGAGTTTGCGCCTATATCAGTTTCGAGTTTATCGTAGCTTAAGGTCGCCGCAGACACTTGCGAGAATTCATTTTGTCGAACATCGCCTTGGTACGAAACTTTAGTACGCCCGGCTGTGACCCAGTGATAGGAGATTGTTGATATTCGCCTGTCGCCTTTCGTTCAAAGAACGACTTTGAATTTAATGAAGTTACATGTGTACCATATCTGGCGTGACCGAACTACGGGTTCCAATTTAACGCAACGTTAAAATGTATCGGAATTGTAATTTGCAAGGCCCAATCGCAAGAGCTCCAAACTAAGTTCTAGCTATAACACCGATTCACTGTTTTGACCAGTGATGGAGTCACACATTGTGTTGACAGCTTAGCGCTAGTACTTATCGTGCAGGCATTGGAACGGCAAATACTAAGATTTATTTGCCGTCATTACCCAAAACAAAATTTGCACAAGGCGTTAAGAACCGTATCGCAATCATGCAAACATGGTGTGGGCCGATCTGAATAGCCAAAACGTTCCCATTGAGGCAGATTGGTAACGGATCATGCAAAGCCGCGGCTCCATATTAACCATCACGAGCAATTAATAATTACCACCGCTCTTAGATATGTTTTAGCAGGCATATTAAGGTTGGACTATTGTCGGGAATGTCTTTTCCATTTGCAGATAAGTGCAGCGCCATGGTTGCTCGCTGCAGAAGTGATCAAAAAACATTTTCTTTGTACGACCTAAGCAGCAACACACGCGCAGGGGTGATCTCATCCGGCAGGTACCACATATTTGGTTTCTGAACCCGCACCATAAGATTTTTGAGTGTCCATCCCTGTAACCGTAAGTGGTGACAAGAGTTGCGAGCACTTTAAATCTAACGAGTAGCGCCGCTAGTACATTAGTGCAACTAATTTGTTGCTGCCTAGACAACTGAGTTGTTCGTCTGGCAGTTTGCTCGTATGAAAATGCAACGGCACGTTGCCGATGGGTACACCTGACAGAGACTAAACGATTACAGGGATCAGAACCGATTTTGTTCACAATTTCATATGTATATGTGGGGTATCTTGGCTGCTGCCTTCGGGGTGGTATTAGCGCGGGGTGTTTTCTTCTGTTACCGTGGATTCCTACTATTTGATGCTGATGCAGTCTTACATGCATTACCAGTTTGAAAGTCGTATTCGCATTATTCAATCGCATATATGATAACAATGAAGTTGATTCAGCCCGCACTCAAAGCACACTCTCATCTCATTTCCCAAAATGCATAGCAAATCTATCGCAAGCATGAACGTGAAACTAAAACCCGCAACCGGCCGTCTGATTAAGCCCCGTCTTTTTCTCTAATCGTGACAAACTCTTAGTACGAAACTTTCATAATTATGTGTATTTTCACTTCCCGATCTCGGATTTATGATACCTCGTATATTTATCATGCGAGTTTAGGGTCAGTCCTAAAAATCGCTAAAATTAGCAAAAAACGTGCATTTTATTCATTGACTTCAATGCGACCAAGAACCACGACAGCAGTGCCGCAGCAGCACAGCCGTGGCTGTGGGTGGCGGGCAATCCTTGCGATCAACACAGTGCTCTACGACCTTGTCATCTTTTATTAGAAGTGTTCTACATCCTTGCTATTCTCTCTAACAAGAAGCAATCACTAAGTAAGTAGGCATAGTTACTTCAGCATGACGATAGATGAAATTCATTTTTGCCTGCTTGATGGTCCTATACTTAAAGGGTTTGAACTATATAACAGTTGATGTAGTTAGCAACACAAGGCTCGGGGATTGGCTGTTATATACTGCAGTAACTGAGACCAAACCTCGCCTAGTTGCATGATCAGATTCGGTCTTGTAGCATCTGGTTCCCCCCAGCCCCGTTCATGCTGTGTTATTTGCTGTTAATTTATGTAAGGAAAGCCATGTTCCCATTCGCCACAACCCTGAATTGAGGCACCCGGCAGCGATGGTGATAAGGCGATGGCTTATGTCCTGCTTTTATAAGCACTGATCCCACAAACTTGACCGAAGCCGTCTAATCACACCCACTATCAATCTTACTATCAAGTTTCGCATAACAAATCCACAGTACAACAATGCCCAAGCAGCCAAGTGACAAGCGCCCGACACAAAATGCGCCACCTCACAAACGCCTCCGTCGGACTACAGCAGCTTCGGTGGTACAAGTCGGTTCGGAAGTGGCAACGTCCTTTCCGGTTACTGGAGCTGCTGCCGATCCAAGAACGCCTCTACACCAGCTCCCCCGGGGCACTGCTGCTCAGATATCTCAAAATTCCGCGCCTGCAGGCAGAAAAATACCTCGATGTGTCGACCCTGCTGCAACTAGCTGTTTAGCCTCCGGTACCGGCGATCCAGATCGTAGCATCGTTCAAACTGGTAATGCTAGGCCGAAATGTTTTCGAATAACTAATGTACCATCCGATTGGAATAAAGATTGCTTGCTAACTGCTCTCGAAACTATCGACCCATGCCTCAAAGGCCAAAATGCTCAACTTTCCTTCTATCCTGGGTGTTTCGACACTAAAAGCCGGACAGCATTACTCAACTTAAGTACCTGTAGCGCATACTTTCAGCTTCTTAAGTCAAATGAATTCAATTATGCTCAGACACCGGATGAAACCCTTTTGGTGATCGATAGTCACTTTTATGGCTTCACGCCATTAAACACACCGGAAGGCGAAATAATTGCAGAGTTACTGACTCCTAGTCTACCTGAATTCCTTAGATGCTAACTTCGGGCGGTCTCAGTCTCATCGCAGTGACAGGCCTTGCCGGTCATTCCTTCGGGTCATGGAGGAGCCGCGAGACTGGCTATATGTGGCTAAAGGACTTTTTACCGAACGATTTTAAGAACATCAGAGTCATGACCTACGGTTACGACAGCCGCATTATTAGCCCCCAACAGAGCGGTGAAAGGATGACTGACTACCGAAGAAACTTCATCGAACAATTAGAAAATTGTAGAAGTTACGCAAAGGTATACAGGATTTCCTGTAGTATCCGAACAATTAGCTTATACTGGTAACCTGTATTAGGACCGGCCTATTATATTCCTGGGGCATAGTCTAGGGGGAATTTTGATTCTGCAAGTAGGTATACGCTTGCTACTCCAGTAGTTGGGATATCTACTCACAATCGCGGATGGCAGACCTTGATAGAATCAAAGCGTAATCCCCGTTACAAAACAATCCTTGATTCAACCCATGGTATCTTCTTTTTTGGGACCCCTCATCAAGGTCTTCGAACAGATGAATTGGAACGAGTGTTAGACATAGACTCTGAACAAAGACGGAATTTAATCATGCAGCTGAAGACGGGTTCAGAATTTCTGGAAAATCAACAAGAGGATTTCTTACCCATACTGGAAAGACTTAAAAAACGGAAAATTGTCAGCTTCTATGAGACGGTGAAGACGCCATCGGTCAGAAGGGTAATTAGAACTGTATCAGTAATATATAGCTTGGAGAGTTACTTACTTCATTTAGTTGGAATCCGGCAGACTTTCCAGAGGTAGCCCCGAGGTTCAAATGATCCAGCGGTCTTCAGCAGAGTTATTTTGGCCATCGGAACACCGCATTCCAGTCAACAAAAATCATTCAGATATAGTAAAATTTGCTGCACCTGTCGATCCAACATACCAGACGGTTGTTAAACATATGAAGGAGTGTATTGGTAAGTGTATTACGGATGCGAGAAACTTGAAACTAACATTCTTGAAGATCAATTTGGTATCGAGAAAATCCTACGTGCCGCTATAGACAATACACATCCGGACGAGTTCCTATATATGCTATCTGCAGTCAATCAAGAGAAGCACAAATCTCGTACATCATCTCCCAATTGTGAACGGCCTAAGTTTTACTGGATCTTCAAAAATGTCGATTATGAGCGCTGGTGGTCTTCAAGCTCTGCTGTACTCTTGTTGTCTGGGCCGCCTCTTTCTGGTATATCTCAAGCCGCATTGTATATTGTCGATCAAGCAAAGAATACAAAGGGTGAAGCCTCAGGTACCGAGCCTTGCGTGCTTTACTTTTTCTGCTCGACTGCAGCTGGAACAGATTCCATCACAACCGTATTTGTACGTTCACTCCTACACCAAATCGTATCACACACGAGGAAGAAATGGGTTATTGCGACATTTCTTTGCGCTCTTCTTAAAGGGATTCTTAGCAGAAACTCAGCTACGGATATGGAACAGTGGTGGCTTGACGTGGAAAACCCAATAAAGAAAATTCTTAATGTGTCTCAGAGCTGCACCAATGAAAATTGCGACGCTTTAATGGCAGTTTTGGAAGCTCAGCAACTGCAGCTGTACATCATTGTGGCTGGACTGGAAAATGCTAAGGGTGAGAAACGGGAATTTATCAGCAAAGTTCGAGAGATTGTTGAACAGCTGCAGGGGAGAGATTTGATGGTTAAAGCCTTACTAACAGGCCGCGTGGATGACGAAATTAAGGACCTGTTGAGCGGGGTACCCGTTATTGAATATGATAAGGAAAGAAAGGGTTCGTTTATACTCCACTCTTTACTCTGGGTTTGTCTAACTCAAAATAACGCAGAATGCCTTAATTCCTTACGCTTCGATAATATACGCTACAACAAGATTTCGAAAGAGCACAAAGGTTCAATAGAGTGGCTCTGGACTCATGAAGAGTACCAGAAATGGACATTGTCGCTCACCTCTCGCCTTTTTTGTATTGAAGGAAAGCCTGGAAGTGGGAAAAGCACTCTAATGAAATACTTCAAGAACAAACTCCTAGAACGGGAATCAAATGCAAACTCAGCCATAATAGCCAGTTTCTTTTACAGTTATCGAGACGGGGAGAGTCAGACAAGCCATTACAACATGCTTCGATCGATTCTTTACGACATCCTACAACAGGATGAGAGCTTCTTTTATCACTTCCAACCTGAGTTCCGAAGGTATCAGGCCCTGATACGGGGATCTAGTCATGGCGATCATATCGAATTCCATTACGAATCTCTGAAGAATATTCTGCGATCCATAGGAAACCATCCAAGCCAGAAGCAGGTTTATCTTCTCATCGATGCTGTGGATGAATCCAGCGATGAAGAGAGACGGGACGTTCTCCAGTTATTGTACGAACTCTGCTCCAGCGACGGCTGCTGCATTATAAAGGTATTCATCGCTAGCAGACCAGTGGTAGAGCTCCAACCTTTGATTAGAAAGTCACACGCATTTATAAGGATGCAAGATGTGAACAAGCCTGACATACAGAATTTTGTACATTCTTTGCTCGAAGTTGAACTCGAGCTCGAGCTCCCAGAGAACATCTTGCACGAAGCCAAGCGATACATTTTTGAGAATGCTCATGGAGTATTCTTGTGGGTACACTTAGTCGGACACCAACTGGTTGAATATATTGAAAAGGGTTACTCGCATCGTGAGATTTTTGGCTTTCTGAAGAGCCTACCAACAGAGCTAGAAGGTCTTTATCAAAGAATTATCACGAACCTGGAAATGAATGCAGAAAAAGGTCGTGCGGTAGTTGGAAAAAGAATGTTTCAACTGGTTCTTTTCATGCACCGTCCCCTTACAGTATCTGAATTTCAGCATGCTCTCGCCATCGCGGAATTTGCTGATACGGAACTTACTCCCTCGGGTAAATCCTTCCAGGAGGCCCTCATCATCGGCATAGAGAAGCGTATCATCCATTGTGGATGCAATCTTCTGGAAGTCAAGGGTCACAATGGTATATTTTTTATCGAATACTGTTTTAAATGGGAGTTTAATCTGATGTAATGACAGATCCTATTGTTCAAGTGATGCACCAAACTGTCCGGGAGTTCTTCCTGCGGTCGAACGGATTTGTAACAAATTCTACGTACAGAATGGGCGAGGACGATGCTCATAGGATGATAATTACAACCTGCATTAAGTATCTCACTTTTTGTGCTAAATATACTCCAACGGGAAGTGCCGAACTGCCACAAGTTGAGACTTGGAATTCAGAATATATTCAGTCCTACACTCAATATCTTAAAGAGAGGCCGTTGATCAACTATGCGCTTGGCTACCTTAAAGACCACATAAGCAAGTATTCGGAAACTACGGATATCTCATCACTCATATCTGGACTTGTGAAGGACTTAACGGCTCCTACCACTGGATGCTATCTTTTTGAGAATTGGATTACCGTCCATCTGGGTCACACCATTCCTGGCGGCAGAAAATGCAGTATTGCTGAGAATTTTCGGAACGAGACTTTATGGTGTGCGTGCGAAGCTGGATATAGCAATGTAGCGGGAGCGCTACTAATCGCTGGCGCTCATGTCGAAACCAGTCAGCGAGGCGTAACACCTTTAATTATTTCTGCAAGTAAAGGACACGAGGCCGCGGTTCGGCTACTACTGGACCACGACGCCAACATCGAGGCCTCAGATTCCACACAGTGTACCGCATTACATTGGGCCAGCACGAACGGTCACAAGTCCACAGTACAGCTACTACTAGACCGTGGCGCCAACGTTGAGGTCCAGGATTCGAAGCGATGTACCGCATTACACTAGGCGACCACCAATGGACACCAGAAAACGGTAGGGCTACTACTTGATCGTCGCGCAAACACCGAGCCCCTCGATTCCCAGGGATGGACGGCATTACTCCGAGCTGCCGCAAACGGGCATGAGAATATTATGCAGTCACTCCTAGACCATGGAGCTAATATCCAGGCTCAGGATCGTGAGCGGCGGACTGCATTGCACCTAGCTGCCGAGGCAGGGCATGATGCTACGGTCCGGGTGCTACTCAAACAGGGTGCCAATATCGAGGCCCACGCTTCCCGTCGAATAACTGCATTACACCTGGCCGCTGGGAACGGACACAGAGTTACGGCCCAACTGCTCCTTAATGGCGGTGCCAACATCAATGCCCAGGATTCCTACAGATGGATGGCACTGCATCAAGCCGCCGCGAATGGGCACGATGCTACAGTTCAGCTGCTACTCGACTCTGGTGCAGACATCCAGGACCCGGATTTATACCAATGGACGGCATTGCACCGGGCCGCACAGAACGGGCATGAGGGCGGCGTTCAGATACTACTCGACCGTGGAACTGACATCCAAGCTATGGGTCCTTACGGATGGACGGCATTGCACCGGGCCGCACAGAACGGGCACGAGGCCACAGTGCGACTCCTACTTAACCACGGCGCTGACGTGCAGGCCCGAGATATCCGTGGCAAAACGGCATTGAACCGGGCGGCGGAAGCTGGGCATGGGGCCACATTGATGTTACTTCAGGAATGGTCAAAGTAACCCAAGGGAACACTTTTTTGGTGCGGCCTAGTGTAAAGTAAACTACCGTGGTGTGAGATAAGGTGTATAATAGATAATGCGGTATAAATGTAGTTTAGGTTTTGTTTGATTCGCACTACAATACCAAACAGCAATTATGGTGGCGTAATGTTGCCAGTAGTGGAACTTTGCTACTACAGATAGAGTATAATGTTCAAAGAAGAGATGATAGAGAAGCTTAATTGTGTGCTATGTAAGAGGGCCACAAGGCCATATATATGACAGTAGAAGTACGGCTGAATACCATTAGCCCGTATCGGAGTCAACAGTTATCTCCGGCCATACAAGACATCATCTCCGGCCGTACGAAGACTCAGACTTATTATGCAATATGTAAATCGCACTCTAGTACGAATGATAGTTCATGCAGCGTGCATTGTTACTATATGGCTTGGAAGGAAGTCGCCGATATACTGGAAGTCGGCGAATTGACTCACGAGCTGTACACTCATACTCGTAGACGCAGACACGAGCTTTCATCCGCCACTGGTATTTCCAATCATGGGCTTCCATAGACTTCCACACAGTGTTCGCAACCGTCCCGTCCGTCCGTCCGAGAGCAGGACGGAGACGGCGCCGTCTTTTTGAGGCTGGACGGAGACGGACGGAAAGGACGGCCGTCGACGGAGAAGTCTTAGCGCACATAACAAAAATTATAAG
>Ga0307515_10019630_pt1 | contig 12139 bp, 1 predicted proteins | sample 17_EM_MG_FD_194513 | JGI IMG/M metagenome (GOLD analysis project Ga0307515, IMG submission 194513) | Populus trichocarpa ectomycorrhiza microbial communities from riparian zone in the Pacific Northwest, United States - 17_EM | ecosystem: Host-associated > Plants > Roots > Unclassified | place...
CTAATAAATTTATAGATACCTAATTTGTGTATACTTATAACCTACCTACCTTACCCCTTACTAAAGCCCGCGCCCTATAACTCGCTAATAGTAATTATACCGCATAGAAGATTACCTATATAGCATAACTCCACCTAGATATAAATGGGCACTAGGAAGAACTCTAGGCCTATATAACACTACTTACTAACTACCCTATTATCCTTAGAATAAACTAGCTTAAATAATATAACCCTACTATTAACTGGAAGAAGAGAGAAGCAACCTTTAACTCTAAATACTGCAGAGAGACTTGCCTAGGGCATGGCCTAGCCACCTCTATTTACTCCCCAGGATATTAACCCAAGGAACCCCTTATTACCCTACCTATAACCAACTACTACTATATAAGTGCCCTAGCCTTCTACCGCATAGCATATAAGAAAGGCTAGACTATTACTACAGCTTCCTAATTACGACTATATAAGCTTAATAAAGAATAGGACTACGTCCTCTATAGTAATAGAATAGACATAGTTAACCTTTTAGAAGACGACGCCCCTATAGAACTCTACGGACTTTTACCTTTAGACTTTAAGAAGTTTATAAAGCTTAAAAAAGGACTTACTAACAAAGAACTCCGTAAGCTCCTTCCTAAAAGGTACTATAACTTTACTAATATATGCTTATAAAAGAGCGTAGATATACTCCCCCTATATCGACCTAATAACTATACCATTAATATTAAATAAGGAAAAATGCTACTTTATAAGAGACCCTACCTAATATTAAAAGACGAGCTTCTAGTTATAAAAAAGTATATTAACGAGCACCTTAATAAAGGATTTATTCATCCTAGTATATTACCAGCAGCCGCCCCTATCCTTTTCGCTAAGAAGCTAGGAGGAGGTATCTAATTCTATATTAACTATAGAGGACTTAACGCTATTACGATTAAAAACTAATACCTAGTACCGCTTATATGTAAGACCCTTAAGCGGCTTAGTTAAGCCAAAATCTATACTAAGCTTAATATTATTACCGCCTTTAACTATCTCTAAATACGGGAAGGTAATAAATAAAAAACCGTATTCGCATTGCGCTTTAGCCAATTTAAATATACCGTTATACCCTTTAGCGTATATAATGGCCTAGGTACCTTTTAAAGCTATATTAATAACGCCTTACGGGACTACCTTAATAACTTCTACTCTGCGTACCTGGATGATATACTTATTTATAGCAATAACCCCTTTAAGCATACCGAATACGTTTAAAAGGTCCTATAGCGCCTTAGGGACGTAGGACTTTATATTAATTTAAAGAAATATAAATTCTTAGTTATAGAAGTAAAATACCTTAGACTAATTATTACTACTAAGGGTGTCCATATAGACCCTAAGAAGGTATATATAATTACTAAATAGCAAGCCCCTAACTGTATTAAGGACGTATAAGCCTTCCTTAGTTTTACTAACTTCTATCAGAAATTTATATACAACTTCTTAGGCGTAGTAGCACTATTTATAGCAATAATGTAAACGAAGGGCCTTTCTGTAAAAGGAAGAAAAACGTACTTACGCTTTACCTAAACGCCTAAATATAAGAAGGCGTTCCAAGACCTTAAAAATGCCTTTACTAAAGTACTTATCCTAGCTTACTTTATACTAGGATAATAACTCTACCTTAAAACCGACTCCTTAGACTACGTTAACGCAGGCGTCCTTTTTTAGATAGGTGACGACGGTCTCCTTTACCTAGTCGTATTCTACTCGTCTAAGCTTATACTATAAGAGTATAACTATAAAATCTATAATAAAAAACTCCTTATAATTGTATAAGCGTTTAAAGAATTCTAACTAGAACTCTCCTTAGTAGAGCCTAACTAGCCAACTAAAGTCTTTACGGACTATCGTAATCTTAAGTACTTTATAACTATAAAGTAGCTAAACTAACGCTAAGCACGTTAGAATAAGTTCCTCTCTAGTTTTAACTTTAAAATTGTATATAGACTAGGAGTATAAGGTACTAAACTTAATAGCCTAATACGCCGCTTATAAGACCTTCCTTAGTCTAAAAATAACCCCTATAATTAGTTCTAATAATAGACGATTCTAAAAGCACGAAATTTAGCCCTAGGTATACTACCTATGATAGAGCTAATTATACCCCAGCTTTATACTATAGAACTAAAGTTACCTCCCGAAATTAATGAGCTTATTACTACGGCATATAACGCCTCTGTTGACCTATTACTATATTAACTTATTACCGCAAAGACCGCTAGCGCCTATATACTGCCTACTAACCTTTAAAGCTTAGGCTAGATTAATATAGCAGCCTTAGAAGTAAAAGAGAATAGGCTCTATTATAGAGGCTGCCTATTTATCCCTAACTTAAAAAATCTATAACAGCAACTAATCTAAATAGCCTATAACCTCCGATTAAGCGGCTTCCTAGGTAAAAGAGAAACCTATAAGCTTCTTAGCCGATACTACTTCTAGCTAAAAATAATAGACTTAGTTAAATACTTTATAGGCGCCTATTACGGTTATAAGCGCGCTAAGGCCTTTAATATAAAGTACTAAGGACTACTATACCCTCTACCAGTACCTATATGATAATAGGCAGATATCGCTATAGATTTTGTTGTTAACCTACTACCCTATAAACAATACGGCCGTACCTATAAGAATATCCTTATAATAATATACCGACTTATAAAAAAGCGCCACTACGTTCTAACTAAAGGTGTAGCCGTTAGCGACGTTACTAACGCCTTCCTTTATAAAGTTTACCGACTATATAGGCTACCTAACTTAATTACGTCCAACTAAGGCATATAATTTAACTCTAATGTATAGAGACAAATCTGCTAACGCCTTGGCATCTCCGTTAAGATATCTATATCCTTCTACTATAAAACTGCTGGGTAACTAGAAAACGCTAATACCAGCATAAAAGCGTACCTATAATAGGTAGTTGCCTATAGTTAAGATAACTGGGTAGATTACCTCCTACTAGGTAAATTCGCAGCGAATAACTACGTCTTAACTACTATAGGACTTACCCCGTTCTTCGCGAATAAGGGTTATTACCCCTAATCCGGTATAGAGCCACTAGAACCTATTAATAAGAAACTGCTATATAGAAAACGCCTTAAGATGCTACTTACTAACTAGTATACAGACCGTATAAAAAATCTACTTAACTACTATAAGGGAGAAATGGCCTAGGCTTAAGCAAAGTAGGCCTACTTTGCTAACCGTTATAGAACGCCACCACTAGAGATGCGTGTTGGCAACTAGGTATAGCTAAATATACGTAATATCTCTACGCAGAGGCCTATAAAGTCACTTAATTATAAAAACCTTAGCCCCTATCTAATTAAATGAGTTATTAATAGGGGAGCCGTATATAAGCTAGAACTCCCACCTACCCTAGCCACCCGCGGAATATAGCCCGTATTTCACCCATAGCTACTATACCTTTATTAGCCCAACCCCTTACCAGGGTAAACACAGCCTAAACCCCTACTAGTACTAATCTGAGACGAGAACGAAGACGAGAACCATAAGGAGTGGACCGTTAAACGAATTATTAACTCTAAATACTTTGGCAAAGGTAAAGGACAATGGCTTTACTACAGAGCTATATACACAGGATTCGATATAAATTAGCCAGAATGGCAACTATAGGAAGACTTCGAAAATGCAAAGGATCTAATTAGCAACTTTTACTACGCGAACCTATAGAAACTAGGCCTAAGCAGAGACTTTATACCTAATCCTCTATAGGAGCCCTTATAGAGTTAAACCGTTATACATTACTATATAAGGGCAAATTGCCGTTAGATTACCATTAGATTGCGGTAAAGTGCGATTACGTAACCGGAATATCATTAAGATATCTAGGAACTTTAACCGGCGGTTAAAGTTATCTAATTAGTCGGATTCTTAGATGCTAAGCCCTATTACATAACGTTGTTTTAAGCCTTTAGCGATACCCCCCTTTTTTTCTTTTCTATACCTTAAGTGTCTCTTTTATATATATATAGTAACCACAGCGTCGCCAAAGCTCCGCCTCTATAAGAGGGGGGGTAGTGTTATAGAACCCCACCGCAGGGGCCTCTATAGGAGAGCCCCGTGCTCTCGCGTATACCTCGCGTATAGCTTATGTCAGCTACGCGTAGGTATATTACCTCCTTACGCCCTTGACCCTTACGATCGATCGCGCAACGTCTTATAGACTCCTCAAATATATACGCTTTGTAGCCACTACCCCCGTCCCGTAACAGGTTAGTAGGCTTTTAAAATAATATTAATATAGTACGGATATTAATTAACCGGCCAGATCTATTAATTGTTAGAGAATATATTAAATAAGGAAGTAAGAAGTCCTTTAAGAGCTTATACTTTATTATAGACCGCGCGTATACCGCTATATCCGCTAAGTAGAGAATCTAATATATGCTAACTCCCCACCAGATCCTAAAGACAATTATCTTTCTTAATTTAAAAGATATAATATTACTCTGCAGGGACTTAATTCGTTTATAGTTGGTATATTATAGGTACTAAAAAGCGTAGGCTAGAAGAGCTATTTAGCTTTATTATGCATTATTAGCTATTATAGATAAAGATAGACTATATAAGGGGTTTAGAAAGCCTAACTTAGAAATCTATATTCTACTCTCCTTTAACGCGCTTACCTACGGCGCTAATATTCCTAATATTAACTATATTGCGCAGTATTGCATATATAAAGATAAGTCCATTAATATAATATAGCAACGACTTAAATATGGTGCTTGTGGTAGTAGTTAAATAGGTAAGATAATATTTTTAATTAAGGATTGGTATAAAGGTCTACGTAAGGATATTACTAGGCTAGCTAAAAATTATAGTTATACTAAAGCCTTCCAATCTTAGCTAAGTTAACTTAGCTATAAATATTGTATTAAGCGATAGGTACTATAAGAGGACGGGGCTACTAATTTTGCTAGTAATATATCTTTAAGAGTGTCCGTATATAGCGATACTAATTCTAATCCGTCCGTATCTAATATAGGGCAAGAGCCTAGTCTGGGTAGAATATCTATAGTTTTACCTACGGATATTTTACTAGGGAAGCTAGCGCGGCGCCTAAAGACTAAAGCTAAGAAAAGAGTAGCTCTTTTTTATTGTATATATGCTCTTATAAATAAGGAAAAGGGCTGCTTATAAAAGATTATATTGGAGAACTATAAGGAACAGTCTCCGTCCACTAATGGCTAGGGTTATTACTCTAACTATAATCCTACTTTACGGGCTTTTAAAGAGTTTAATATCCGTAAGCCGTATATAAAGGGGATTCTAAGGAAGATATAATAAAAGGCCTTTGCTGTAAGTATAAAAAACTAGTTCTATAACTGGATAGAGAAGAAATATTAGCACGCTGTTTAGAATCTAACTTTAAGCTACGTTATATCCGATAAACAAATTATCGCCCTTTATAGCTGCGCCTGGTATATAACTAGCTATAAGGCGCTTAAGAAAAACCTACCTAATTAGAATTGTAATTAGCTTGGTAATAATCTAAACAAGTTTATTGCCTTTATTTAAGTGGAGGTAGAAAAGGTAAATTAGGTAGAGAGCTAGCTATTAGCGTTAGTAAGTAAATTAAAAGATAGTATAAAGCGGATATTACCACAGTCTAGGGTAGTGGAGAGGCGTATAGTATTAGTAGCTTAACATCCGCAAATATAAGTAGCTCAGCTACCTTAATTGATATCCGCCGAAAATCTGTATGCGGGGTAGCTAATACTATTACCTTCTTAGCTTATATCTAGCAGGAACGCGTAGCTGGTTAGCTTAAACTTTAGCTAGTAGAATACCTTTAGGCTAAGTACACTAACACCCTATAACGGACATTAGTCCTAGTAACGCGATGGTTAGGTTTAGTTTTTAATATAAGGCGGATATCTAGGATCCTAAAGTTAGGCTAGGTATTAACAGCCCTAGGGCAATAATTAGCGTTAGTTATTGTTAGGTATTAAGTATTGGCCTCTTAAATATTAGGGTCTATACTATAATAATAGATATTAACTCCCTATAGCTCCTAGATATCTAAGTCTATACTATAGTATTAGAAACCAGTCTCTAGGGTAGGCTAAGTATTATAGCTTATAAGGTAGCTCCGTATCTTAACCCTTAGAATAATCCAGATATTAGAGCTTATAGCGCAGTATTAGGTCTTAGCCCTTAGAGTAATCTAAATATTAAAGCTTATAGCATAGCATTAAATCCAAATCCTTAGGGCAGTCTAAGTATTAGAGCTTATAGTATAACACTAAGTCTTAACTTTTAGATAAGCCTAAGGTTTAATATTCGCAATATAGCACTAGATCTCTAATTACAAAATTTTCTAAAGTCTAAGATTTATACCATAGCACTAGTTTCTAGGTAGTAGGAAATTTAGAAATTTAGAATTTGCAATATAGTATTAGATTTCCGCTCCTAGAGAATCCTAAGGCTTAGGATTTAAGTTATAATACTAAATCTCCGCTCCTAGGAAACTTTAAGGCTTAGGGTTTATAGGCTAATACTTAATCTCTACCCTCTAAACTAGGCGCAGTTTAGAATTCGCGTGCTAATGCTTAATCCCTACCTTTTAAATTAGGTGCGGCTTAGAATTTATAGTCTAATATTTAATCTCCGCTCTCTAAACTAGGTGTAGCTTAGAACCTACAGCCTAGTGCTTAATCTCCGCCCTCGGCTTTAGATATAACGCAGCTTTAGTAGGTTAGTATTTAATATTCCTTAGCGTTCTACTTGTTTATTAACTTAACTAAGACTAGGGTAGAGCTCTAATTAATATCCAGGTATTAAGTGTTAATCTCTATATACGCATCTAAATAGTTTATTAGATTCTTATTTAGAAAGATACTAGGGTTTATACTAAAAGCTCCTAAAATCCGTAGAACCTATATTATATTAGCTATTTAGTTTAAGTGTCTTATAATCCTCTTAACTAGATATTATCTGTTCTTTTTAGGCTACTATACCTTAAGCCTCTTAGCCAATATTAGATCTACCTCACAGTAAAAAAAAATAAAAGGATGTATCTGCGCACTTTAAAAGTAAGAAATCCGCTTACTAAGTAAACCTAATATCTGCTTATAACCCTTTTCTAGCACCTTAATTAAGCGGTAATTCTATATTAATATTACTTTATAAGTTAACTAAACGGCGCCTACTTACTTTAATTAATAGTAACTTAACTATAAAGGATTTACGCGTTACAAATAAGCGTATAAGAGGTAGTTAATATTTACTAAGGTAAGTTACTATAATAGTAATTATTTGTTAGTAAGCTAATTTAATAAAATCTATAGCGCGGATATTCACCTTAATTAACCCCTGTACTTTTACCTTATAATATCGCACCGTAAACTTTATTATTGTTATTTTATCTACTATCTATTAGCATACTACTATCTATAATGCCTTTTTTTATATCTCTAAATATGTCTAATAGCTATTTAGTTAAGGAACTTAATACACGCGACGTTAATAATAAAATAATTAAGGACGCTTTTAAGGACGCTCTTTTTTTTTACTAATCTTTTAAAATCTTTATTTAGAGAGTAAGCTTTCTAATACTAAATTATGCCTGCAGCTAATATAATTTTAGGAAATATATACTAAAGCACTCTTTATTAGATCTAGTAGAGCACTATAATAAGGTTATTGCGAAATCTGCTAGAAATCTGCTTACCTTTTTACTACCTACCTCTTTACCGCCTACTTTTTTACCGCTTACCTCTTTGCCGCCTACCTTTAAGCCGCTTATTTCTTCGTTGCCTACTACTTCTAAGAAGTTTAATTCTTATTATACTTCTACTTTTTTTTTTAAGAGATAGGCTAATAAAATTACTATGCAAAATTTTTAGTATAAGATAGCCTTTGAATCGTATATGTTAGCTATACTCTTTTAGTATCTTATCTACTAATTTACCTCTTATAGTAACCCAATAGAAATGTTAGAGATTTTAGATAATAATGAAAAGAATAATCTTAATAACGCTAACTCTCCTAAAAGCCTTTCTCTATTCTCTTATAATCTCCACAGCCCTTATAAGCTCCGCAGCACGTAAACGGCCTAAGCTATAACGTTGGATATTAATACAAATAAGCGCCTTCCTATTTAAGTGCCGTTAGTAAATAAATGGTATACCCTAAAAGCTAGTGCTTAGGAGAATATAAAGGAAACTTGCTAGTGAATATATACCTACGTTTAGAATATTAAGGGTAGCTCTAGTATGCTGCGCAATCTGCTATACGCTCTATGCGTTAAGTAAGACTATAAACATCACGTTTATAAGCAGAACTCTAGGCCATATTTTAGAGGTACGTACTTAAGATATTGCTTAAGTGGTAGGTTATATAAAAAGGTATATGCTAATAGTATACTATTATTCTATTAGCTAATATATATATAGGATAGTTTGTTAAGACTAGAGCTAATTATATCTTAGCGTAAAAAACGTACGTAATTAGCTTCTGCTAGTAGTCCAGCTAGAATACCTACTAAGGAGGTATAATATCCGCATTTTAATAATACGGATATTGCTAATATCCGTATAGCTTTATACCTATACTATCCCCCCTTTAAAGACCTCCCCTTCCCTTAAAACTCTTACTTATAGTAATATATGCAGCTGTAGGGGCACCTATTCTGCCGTTGCTTTTCCTACTCTTTTACTAATTCCTAGCACGCCTAGTACTGCTTCTAGTACTACTGCCGCTCCCGCTAGTACGGAGAATATTGGGGTGTGTTTAGCAATTGCTGTTTCTGTATATGTTAATATAGTTTATAAATAGGTGACTAAGATAGTAAAAGATATTTAGGCTATAGATCGCCAGTTAAGTGAGCTTAAAGATTCTCTATATAAGATAAAGAATGGGCTTGCGTTTATAAGGTGTAGTATTATAGCACTTATATATAACGCTGGGTTACTAAATATAGAATTTAAGTAGATACCGGTTGGCTGTTGCTGCGGGTTAGCTATTACTGTGGGTTAACTGTTATTATAGGTCTAGAGTAATAAAATAGTAGCTCTTACCTCTCTGCTACTATATATATAGGAATTAAGTCTCTACCTTATATTTAATAGATGTAATTAATATTATAATATCCGTATAAGCTAAGATAAAGATATCCATATAAGCTAAGATAAAGATATTTATATATCCGCACCGTTAATAATTACTAAGGTAAGTTAATATAGTAGCAATTATTTATTAGTAAGCTAATTTAATAAAATAAGTAACGTGGATATTTACCTTTAATTAACCTCTATACCTCTTCTTCCTCTACTAACCTTCTACCTTATAGTACCGCACTATAAACTTTATTATTGTTGTTTTATCTACTATCTCTTAGTATTCTTCTATCAATAATGCCTTTATTTATATCTATAAATAATATTAATGCGAATAATAGCAGCTAGGTAGTTAAGGAGCTTAATATACGTAAAATAAACGAGGATGCTATTAAGCACGCCATAGTTGCTCCTATTAAGCCTTTGGGCTTTATTTCTAAAGAGTAAGCTTTTTAATACTAAATTATACCTATAGCTAATATAATTATAGAAAATATATACTAAAGCGCTCTTTATAGGATTTAGTAGACGATAAAAATATAGATAGAGCGAAATCTGCTAAAAATCCACGCACCTTTTTACTGCCTGCATTTCCTTTGCCCGTAGACCACTTTACTATCCGCTTTTTTGCTATCCGCCTCTCTACTACTGCTATCTAATACTTTTAAAAGGAGGCTTAATAAGGCTTAGTTATCTTCTTTTCTTAAAAAGTAGGCTAAAAAGGCTGCTAATATAAATCTAAAGGCTAAGATAGCCATTAAATCGTATGTGTTAGTTATACTGTTTTAATATCTTGTCTATTAATTTACCTCTTATAGTGACCTAAACATTTATAAGGTTTCTTTAGAAAGTAAATCTTTAGATAGTAGTAAAGATAAAGATCTTAATAATGCTAACTCTTATAATCTCTATAGCCCTTATAATCTCTATAGTACCACGAATATAAATAAGCGCCTTCCTATCTAAGTGCCGTTAGTAAATAAATAGTATACTCTAAAAGCTAGTATTTGGGAGGATATAAAGGAAAGTCGCTAGTGGATATTAATATACGTCTAGAATATTAAGGGTCGCTTTAATAAGCTGCGTAACCTGCTATATACTCTATATAAGAAGTATAGCTATAAATATCGCGTTTATAAGAAGGACTCTAGGCCTTATTTTAGGGGTATGTGCTTAAGATATTATATAGGTAGTAGGTTATACGGAAAGGTACGTACTAATAGTATACCGTTATTCTATTAGCTAATATATATATAAAAAAGTTTATTAAATCTAGAGCCGGTTATACCTTAGGGTAAAAAATATAATAATAATAATTTATTGCTTAACGTCCGATTTAGATCCCTATTGGGCCTACGCGGACTACTCCTTATATATATATGGGGAGAAAACTCTATTTAAGAAAACCCTGTAATCCATCTCCTCGCCTTTTAGGACTCGCCTATAAAGCGCCTATAAGGTGCCTACGAGTTACCTATAGTACTCTTACTACCTTACTTTTTAATCTTCTTAGGAACTACTACTGCCGTAATAAGTCTATGGACGCGCTTGTATTATAAACTTTACTCTACTACTATAGAGTTATTAGGGGGCGCCCGTTACTCGCCCCCCCGCCCTCTATTACTATTTCCTTTATAACCCGGAACTAGTTTAGTACATTTTAGCTAATAAGCTACTAGGTAACCGCCTTAAGGCCTTTTTATATTAAGAGTAGTGTCTTATAGTTCTCTATGCTAGCTACTAAGAGTATTACTTCTTAGTTAGTGCGTAAGGGGCATAATAGTATTACGTGTTTTAGTGTTTGTCTTAGCTAGCCATATTTGTATTTTGGGTTACCTACTAGGACATCTACCCAGTAGAGCTAGTCTTTTAGTCCTATTATTCCTATTCTTAAGAGTATTACTATTATATTTTCTACCTTTATTAGGCCTTTTCGGAGCCCTAGAGTGTTTACCCCCTATAGCGTTAACTATACTACGGCTTGGGTTCCTCTTACCTTAGTTAGCCTCTGTACCTTCGACTTTTATATACCTCTCTAGCGTTGGTCTAGCTAGTATTGTATTACTATAGATAGTTTCCTAGCGTTCTTTTATGCTCTGCTTTAGCTCCTTTCTCTCTCTTACTGTTATCCTTGCTAGCCTTTTACGCGTTTCCCTTCTTCCTCTATATAGGCCTAGGCCCTAAAGTAGCACCATTCTTCTTCTACTTTCTTTACCTGTTTCTCTAATATATCTTCCCTACTTTAGGGTTATTGGTTTATTCTCCTGCGAGGCGCCCTAGGGTCCCTCTATAGTTTATTTAGGCGTGTTTTGATATACTTTGTAATATTAGAGTTATATTTTTTTTATGCCCTTTATATTGCAGCGGCTTTAATATATAGTTATAGGGGGGGAATATTAGCTTCCTTCTTAAGTAGTGCTGTAGCCGTTTGCTTATATCCGCCTGTTATACTCTAGAGGTAGGCTATTTAGATCTTTTAGAGTAGTTTAAGGAGCGATTTAGGGGGGCCTTTTTTAGATTCTCTAATGACCTAAATACTGGACCTATATATTATGGTTAGCTAGATAACTGCTATATATAGTAGGCGTAACCTCTAAAAGCATAGACCCTATATAGAATTAACGATCTTAGATAATACGCTGTACTGTACTTGGCCCTTATAGGCCGCTTATACTATATATACGCTCTACCAGAGCTTACTATCTACCTATACTCCTAATACTCTTAGGCCCTAAACTGGTTAACCCCTAAAGCCTTAAATGTGAATTATATGCTAGAGATCTATAGATTAGTTACGTTTTCTTATAAAATAGATTAGCTGGTATTTCTCTAGTAAGAATTAAACTCTATATTGCCTTGCCTATTCTATATAAGTATTATAAGCTTTTTCTAGTATTCTGCAATTCTCTGCGGCTATTAACCCGTATATAATTAGGTTTATATTATTAATAAAGCCTATCCCCTAGGTCGCCCCTTTTTTAAAAAAGTTAAATAGGTTGCTTATAAAGAAAAGGA
>Ga0307515_10019631_pt1 | contig 12138 bp, 3 predicted proteins | sample 17_EM_MG_FD_194513 | JGI IMG/M metagenome (GOLD analysis project Ga0307515, IMG submission 194513) | Populus trichocarpa ectomycorrhiza microbial communities from riparian zone in the Pacific Northwest, United States - 17_EM | ecosystem: Host-associated > Plants > Roots > Unclassified | place...
TATAGAGATAAGGTTTTCCAGGGGGAGACCCCCTAGGACCCCCCTATATAGAGCTTTTGCTTGATTTAGAAGTAGCAGTAAGATTAAGGCGCCTTGGTTACTGCTAAATAAGGATCTACTATAGTAACCAAAGCGCCCTACTTAAGCTGGGCTTAAGGATTATATTGGTTACGAATCTAGTATATATTTAGACTGCAGAGCTTTAATATAGAGCCCTCTACGTAGGATCTAATATAGTAGATTATAATTTCAATTTAAAGCTTTATATACTAAATATTTTTAATGCCTAATAACTAAATCGCCGCATAGCTGGAATTAAAGTAAGTCTACTACCCTAACTCGATTAAATATATGTGTAGGAAGAGATATAACTATATGCAGAGATATCTAACATAATTAAGTAACCACGTTATTACCTACCCAGTTCAGACGTACAATGACGTAATAGCTCGGCGATAATGTAATAGCTTAGCGCCGAGTAATAGGAGGGGGGAAGAGGGGGAGAAGATTGGGGGTGGCTCGGCCACTGCAAGAAGGTTATAATATTGGTGTAGTATTAAACTTTAAAAATTGTATCCCGGGAGCTTAATCGACGACCCCTATATAAAATATTAATAATGTTTAATTATAGAGCTTTAAACCGGCAGATCTTTTAGGAATGCCTATTATAAGTAGCTCCGAGTGCAAAATCTAAAATATTTAATAGTGGTGTAAGTATAGGACGGGGGTACATATTTGCGTTCCCAAATGTCATCACGTGACGCAATTTTTAGGTAACGAAAACCGCCGTTAACGTTGCTCGACTAACACCTACTAGAGGTTCCTCCGTCCTTCCTATCTCCTTTCTTACCCGTCTCCTTGTCCGATACTATCTATATCGCCATATTAACTAATAAATCCCTTAGTGAAGATTAGGGAGGGGTATTAGAGCGCCTCTAGCTCTTATAAGGAAGAAGAAAGAAGAAAAGAGGAAGGTATAAAGGAGGGAGTATTTATAGATGGGAGGAGGCCTGTAAACGGGAGATTAGGCAGCTATAATATAGACATTAACGTTGCTCAACTAACACCTACTGGACGCCCCTCCGTCCTTCCTGTCTCCTCTCTTACCTATCTCCTCGTTAGATACTATCTATATCACTACATCAACCAATAGATCCCTTAGTAGGGATTAGGGAGGAGTATTAGAGCACCTCTAGCTCTTATAAGGAAGAAGAAAAGAAGAAAGGAAGGTATAGAGGAGGGAGTATTTATAGACGGGAGGAGGCCTGCGAGTATAGGAGATTAGGCAGCTATAATATAGCCAGTAATGTTGCTCGACTAATATATACTGGAGGCTCCTCCGTCCTTCCTATCCTCTCTCGCCCGTCTCGTCGTCTAATACTATCCATATTACCACGTCGACTAATAGATCCCTTAGTAGGGACTAGGAAGGAGTATTAGAGCACCTCTAGCTCTTATAAGGAAGAAGAAAGAAGAAGAGAGGAAGGTATAGAGGAGGGAGTATTTATAGACAGGAGGAGGCCCTATAAGCACGTGATTTGGTAAGTACTAATAGCACAAAATTCTCATATAAGATGGGCTTAATTGCTTACCAAAATACGGGGTGTCTCTGTCACTATAGTGGCTACTACAGTGGTAGAGACGCCTTAAATATTTAATGTAACTGACTACTAAGGCTGTCAATAAGTAAAAGGTAGGCTACCGATGTGGTGCGAACGATGTAGTTATTAATATCGTTTATAGCCTATTTTTGCTTTTAGTGTACGCGTAGATCGTCCTTATATTTGGCGTGGAGCTAGTTATAGGCAGTAAGCTAGTTTAGGTCTAGCTTTACTATTAATATAGCCATAAATAGTATGTCCCTTAGTATAGGCCGACTTAGTAGTTCTAGCTTTGGAAAATCGTCTTTCTTCTTAGATAGGTCGGTATACTACTATACCTCGTTAGTTTTGGCTATATCTTAGATAATAAAGAACTATTAAATCCAATTAGATGGCTTATTAAGGATAAGGTTGATTTTTAATTTAGTAGAGGTTATTATTTTTAGAATTTAACAGGTCAGGAAGGGTTTAGGTTAGGGTCCAGCTAGCGTTTTAGTAAAACCTTATTTGGACGTTCTAAACTTTTAATTTAATTCATCAGTTTAGATCACCAAAATCCAAAATTTTATCACGGGGAGCGCGATTAATAACCCCTACTAACAGCTCTAACTACGTCTAATTTTTAATTTATAAATCGGCAGATTTATAGGTAACAGTTATTGTAAGTAGCTCTAAGTGTGGTATATATAAAATCTTAACTATAGTGTAAAGAAGTTGTGGCTGCTAATATGCGGTCCTAAGTATTCTTAAAGGTCACGTGACTTCTTATATAAGCGACATTTCCGCCCTTTAAAAAAATTCTAAAATTCTAAAAATTAACTAACGCTACAGATAGCAGTAATATTGATCCGGTAGTACTGCTAATTCTCTCTATATATTATTATATGTATATCTAACAGCTCTAAAAGCAGTAAAAAGGTAGGACGGATAGGGGGGTTAAAATTTAGAAAATTAGATTTCGCGGTTAAGCTGTTTAAAAGTTAGGAAACTAAAACAAATGCCGCATTCTCCGCTTACCTCTAAGCCAGTATATAATTTCCTAATTAGGAAAAGTCGTTTACGAGTAGTTGCTGCTACCTCTATACAAAATCTTCTTGTCGTGCCTCTTTAGTCTTACTTATAGATAACTAAAATCGTTCTATATTAAACCCACGTTTAAATATAAGCCCTAAAAGCTTCTTAACTCGTAAGATTGCTATATAGGTTAGCCCGGCTATTTTATCCTTTTCCTTAACATCTAGAACTACCCAGTTAAGTATTAGGCCCTGGCTTTTATATATAGTAAAAGCAAAAGCTAGAGTAATTGGAAATTAACGCTATAAGTAAGAGCCTTTTATACCCTCCTACTTACGAAGCACGGAAAATATAGGGATAACCTTCTTACTATCCTGCTAAGTAAATAGGGTAGGTCCATTATACCTATCTACCGTAACTAGTAGTAACTAAGGCTAATCCTTTTTAATATCCGTGTGTCCCTTCTATATAATATTTTTAACTATACTAGTAGTACCGTTTACCAAGCCTAGTTCAACCCAGATATTCTATATTAGCATTACTTTCGCGCCAATACATAGGGCTAGATTCTCTATAGTATCGCACTAATTAAGAGTAACTTTCCGCATACCTACACCAGTATTAACTAACTTAATAGCCACCACTAGCTGTAAAAGGTCGTGAAGCTAAATAGCGTTATACTTACCTATAGCAGCGCATATGCTATATAGCCGAATTGCGTTATTAAAGCCCGTAACCTTATTAGTAGATAGGCCCTGCTTATACCTAGTTAAAAGAAGCTTCCAGGTTAAATCACTTATAAAATCACTACGTAGCTCTATAAGGGCGGTCCTAAATACAGAGCTCTTAACGTCATTACCGCCCTACCGCATAACTTAATCTAGGACAGCTGTTTGGTTAATCGCCTTATAGGCTCCCTTTCTATAGCTAGCGAGCTCTGACGGCCTAGTGGGTAGATTACTATATAAGGCCGCCTGACCTACAGGGGGAAGCTAATAGAAATCGCCTACTAGCAAGATGTTTAAGCCTTTAAAGTAGTCGTCATTACGCGTAGGGTAGATTTAACGGAGGCGGCGATTAATCTAGGCCAGATGTACTTGCCCGATTATAGATTTCTTATTAAGGATAAGATAGTAAACATCCTTAAAAGCTTATTATAGAGGCGTAAGACTGGTAGCAGGCAATTCCTTAAAGGGGCGATTTACTGGCAACCTTAATAGTTTATATATAGTTCTACCGTTAATATTAAAGGTAGCTACTCCAATAGGGGCGGCTTAAACTAATGGCGACGGCTTGCTATTAGACATGGCTATATTATAGAGCATAGTAGATAAAACAGTAATAAGATATAACTTGCCGGTTCCTACCTCTCTATTAATATTAATCCGCAATAGGGGGGGGCCAAGGCCCAATTGGATCTGCCTATAGTAATTAACTATAATATTATAGATATAACGCTAACTTAGTTGTAAGGAAAACAGAGTTGCTATTTAGGATAGGCGGCTCCACGGTAGAGGCTATAGCCGTACTTCCTGCCAATAAGTCCTCTTATTAAGCTGCGGGTATATACCCTAATACGTACTCCAGTTGTAGTTATAATTAAGCTCCCTATTACTAAGCCTGTTAGGATCCTTAATTTTAACTCTATTAGTATTTTAAACGCGGGCATGCAGGGCCTTAAAGGACTAGTATAGCTCCAAGTCGTCTATAAAATCGCCCTTAAACTTATTAATATTATCAGTAGTTTTATAATCTTCCTCTAGTTTCCGATTGCAGAAGTAGTTAGGCTAATACTAATAAGAGTTAACGCAAGCCTAATAGGAAGCTATATAATTAGGAGCCCCGAATCTATTAGTATAAGTAGCTACTTCCTTATACTCCCTCTATGGGTAATAAAGAATGAGCTTTACGCGGTAGAACTTAGGATACTGTGGATAAGAACGATCGCCGTTATATTACGGAAAGTACGATATAACTTAAGGCCTTGCTCTTGGCCGACGCTTATAAGTAAAGTGATTAAAATAGAGTAGAAAATTAAGGAAAGTAATGTCCTCTACCCTATCTAGGCGGCGCTTATATTTCTTATAGTTAAATAGTCCGCACCCTCTTAGTTGCCCCTTATTAAGCTTATACGTAGCGCTTCAATCGTCCTCCTAGCGATAGTCTAAAGTTACCATATTCCTAGAGCCTTCGTAAAGGGGAATATTAAGAAGTAGATAGCATACCTCCTACACTAACTAATCGCGTTTAGCAATAAGCTTATTTATAAACCTGGCTATAACCGAACTAAAGGCATAAAGGCTATTAGCGTGCGGCTGTACTAATTAGAGTAACTCCTAGTAGGAAGTCAACTTCTTCTCTTCCTTACTGCAATACTTGCCTATATAGTTAACTATTACTAATATGCTTGTAGCGGGTGACGTATTAATATTCGCCATCCACGCTAATATTATAGCTGCATTATAACCATTAAGAAGCTTATTATTACGCTGTGGATAGAACGTCTAGTGATATGGATTTTAATCCTTTGATATAGCGGCCTTATTACGGTAAGAGCGTGGAAAATAGAAGCGGCACTCCTTTACTCTAGTGGAGCCTTTCTTTAATCTTAAGCAGTAAGATTTGGTGTAATTACGGTGCTATTAAAATCGATTAAGGCAGGCAGTAAGAAGCTTACTAGTATTAAGCTAATCTTTATAGTTAAGAGTAGAAGGATATCGGAGATTAGGAGGCCTAGATTAATCAGGATTGATTATGGATATAAAAGTAGCCCAGTACTTAGCAAAAGCCGCCCTTAATTCACTAGCTAACGGATCTGGCCTTAGAGCTGTTAAACTCTATAAGAAGCTATATATATAGCCACTACCTTATACCTACTACTCATATCGGGACCAAAAGTCAGTGCCATTAAATAGGCCTATAAGCACGTGCTTCCTAAATAGATCAAAGCGGCGATGCAGCCAGTAAGCAGTAATATATAGATTATTATTAAGATTCTAAGAAGCAATCTGGTAGCGCTAAGCCTTATTAGTAGCCTTATATTCGTCAAATAGAGGCATATAAGAGTGTAGATTATGCTAATGTAGATTAGCAGCGCTAAGTGTAAAGAATAGAGACCCGTTTTTAATATTCTTAGTATAAGCCGTAAGCTTATTTCTCTTCTGCTTCTAGTAAGGTCTAGTGCCCTTAAGGTTCTATATATGCCGTATAATCTTATTTAGCAACTAGCCACCCCTATTACTATTTATAAGATTACTAAGCTTATCTAAAGATAGACTATTTTTATTTAATCGGCCGTAGAGGAAGCGGGTGGCGTTAAGGGCTTGCTCTCTTATAATCCGATTAAATACGTAGTAGCGAAATAAGGGGTGGTGGCTAAACTGACTGTCCTGATACTTAAGTATATGCTTGGCGTATATAGCTAGGGTAACTATACGGCTTCGTGGCATGTTAAAATTGGCTTTACTATAAGGAAATAGAGTAGGAAAGGCGCCGCGCATAATAAAACTAGCTGATTGCTTAGAGAGAGGTATCTGTTATATAGTAGGAACCTCTAGGCCCGCTTATAGGTCTTATTAGTATTAAACCTTGCGACCTAAAAGCTTCAATTTATTAAGGTTAGGCACTAGATTAGGAACTAAAGTATCCAGTATATTGTTATTAAATTCGCCGTCTGGTATATTACTGCCAAGCTTAGTAGGTAGAGGATTAACAGCAGGATATTATATAGGAGCAGTAGGGTAAGCCGTCGGGCCACTAGAATTAGACTTTAACTCGTTAATATAAGGTAGCTAATTTAATATAGAGCTATTTTTAGGTAAGCTGGTAAGCTAGGTGCTATATATTTTAACATTATAATAATTAGGATAATTAACCTTTAAAAAGTAAAGCTACTGTACTATAATAGAGCGCCTTATAGTATACCGCTTGGTAAACCGCCAACTTAGGTATTTACTACCCTCTACTGCCGTAGGCCTTACGACCAGTATATTGAGTTTAGTAGGTAGCTATAGTAGCTGCCTTTAATTCTTTAGTATATTCTGGCCAAAGTAGCAGACGTGGCTAGTATAGCAATATTGCTAGCCGCGTATACGCATAACTTATAGATAAACGTATACGCGCGTAATTAGAAGCTCCTCCACCGCGGTAAGTATAGGCAGGAAGCTAGGAACAGGCCCTGGATCGAGCCCGTTACTTTTACTAAATAAGGGAGGAAGGGTTAGATCTTTAAGACTATCGGCGTCCTTAATGCAGGCTTTATATATACCTATATTATCACCCTCCGTAGCTAGGCCTATTTAGAACTACCACTCCTTACAATAACTACACGTCTCTATACATTCAGCCTATAGTATACTCCTAAACTTCTTAATTCGCTCCCAATTAACAGCCGAAATGGGTAGTGGGGCTATAGTTGGAGCTTGCTATAAGGGAGCTTGTCGCAAGGGAGCTTGCCGTAAGGAAGGTGGTATTGGTAGTAGGGTAGGTATTGGCGGTAGAGTAGGTATAGGAGCTAGTTCCAACAAGGACGCATTTAGGCTATTTAGAGTGCCTCTTCTACTATATAGAGCTTTATCTGTGGTATATAGCGAAGGAGTAGGCGAGTATACTTTACCCCGCCGATTAAAAATACGGTGCTCCCGTTATATTACCCTAATTGTCTTCCGCCGTTAAGCTATTTTAGGGGTATCTTAACTGTTCTGGCCGCGAGGTAGGAAGGCGTTCTCGGTATCGTTTTTAGGTGGAGTAGTTTGCTGGCGCCTTATAGGACGGTTCTTAGTAGTAGAACCTAACTCTACAAGAGCTCTCCGCTTATTTAAAATACATTTAGAGGCCTAGAAAAGTAAGTAGAAGTAAAAGTAATATATAAGGAAGACGCGCCTTTAACTAACATAACTGGCACAGCTTTAAAAGCTTCTTTAAAGGGCCGTCTTTAACAAAGTTAAGGCGGGGCTTATAGATATGGCACTTGCTGCACTTAATTACTGTAGGATCTGCCATATTTATAATGTATATAGTGGTATTAATAGAGGTATCAACAAAAAGGAAGACATATTTTAACGTTTATAATATTTTGATATTCGTCATATGGATTCTGCCATAGCTTACCGCGCGCAACATTTTTCCAGCCAATTAGAAGCTAGCTTGGCAAGGTTTAAATTCCAAGACCCAAATATAATAGACCACTTGTACCTCGGGTCAATAAAAAGGGATACTATATTGGCGTCGTCCGTTAAGAGCGATATGTAACTTTAAGATGTAGGTAACCGGCTAACTGGCTTAGCTATTATAGCCTTTTACCTAAATAGGCTTTTCTAATTGGGTAGCTTTTATATTTAGAAATTTGGCAATATTATTTATATAAGTAGTATTTATAAAGGCAAAGCCATTTGCTCTAGTGTTAATAAAGGCGGTTATATTTACTCTATATTTATTTTAAGATACTATATATAAAATAGTAAAATGCTTTCTACCTATTAACTAACTAAAATTAATCTCTTTAAAATCAATAGGGTACCCTAAGGGGGAGTCTTTCCCTATGGCTCTTCTTTTCCCAACTTGTTAGATATTTCTCCTTCCTCTATCTCCTTAATATCGCCTATATCCTTTAGCTTTAGGCAAGATAAAATAAAATAACCTTCCTTATTATAGTTATAGTATATAGCTAAAATAGGGTTAATTAGAGTATTGCGGCGAATACTAGTTAATGGCGTAGTATATAGCTAGTTAGGCATCGCTTACTAGTATATAGTTATAACCGCTTTTAGTATAAGAGCAGTTATAGCTTATCTTCCTACTCTAGCTTTTATAGGTATGGCTAGCGAGTTTTAATTGATATAGAGTTACTTCTACTAATTAGGATGGGCTTTAATCCACTTTAGTTCTAAATTTAATAATAGGTAATAAGCTATAAGTCTATTGTAAGTTAGTAGGTCGTTTAAGGTTATAGCGATCTTCTCTTATAGCCGAATTATTAGCTTATTATATAGATCTAATTAGTAGTTCTTAAGGGGAACCTAGCCTTCTCCTATAAGGTATAGGAATTAAGTCTAAAATTTAGTAAAGAGTTAGTTCGGTTTTATTATTAGGCGATTATAGTTATACTAGGCATCCTATACTTTGTTTAGGTTAATATAAATAGCCACTAAGTGCTATATTATCTTATTAATAGATATAAATCGGATAGGGGAGTCGTCCTTAAACTTGGCTTAAAGGTGCCGTTAGGCGTCCCTAGTGGTTCAACTAAAGAGGTAGAGTATTTTAGCTTCTTTAGAAAGGAAATAGTTATAGTTAATATAGAGCTTTCCTTATACTTAAATCCTCTAATTCTTAAAAGTAGGGTCTATCCTATTAGATAGTAGTAGGGGGTTAAGGAGCTTAACGGACTTTAATTACTTTATTATTATATCCGTACCCCCTAGTATATTATATTTAGTAAAGTAAACGGGTTAGCTAGGGCTTTAAAAAGGGGAAGCTAGGCTATTTTATAGGGCCGTGAGGCTTTCTAGGATCTTTTATAGGGTCTTTTATATATTTCTTACTTTAAGATAATTGGCTTCCTAGCTAGCTATAAGGGCGCGAATCTACTTACGTATATCTATAACGTTATTATTATCTTTAATTTCCAATCCTAATTAGATCTTAGGTTCCTCTTAGGTAAAGGCAGCTCTCTTAAATAAGCTTACTTTAAGTGCCATTATTAGCTTTCTAAAGTTTGTTAGTATTATACGCTTTAGTTTTAATTCTAGGGGTATAGGTCTAGTCCTATTTGGCTTATAAGGTAGGATATTATTTAGGCCTTCCCAGGCAATATAGAGTTGTTTTAGTGTCTAAGTATAGCGCGTTAATACGTTATTGCAGACGAAGTTTCTTTAGGGTAGGATATTATTAAGGCCTTCCCAGGCAAGGTAGGGTAAGCTTAGTATAATATTACGCTTATATAAATGCCTCTAAACTAAAGCTTATAGAATGCTATATTATAAAGATACTAAGCTAAGGAGAAGGGAAAAAGGGGTCGCTAGGACCAATATAAACAAATATATAGGGTAAGCCGCTAAGGCGCTAGCTCCGGGCGAGCCAATTATAGGTCGGCAGAATATGGCAGAATTTAGTAGGTAACGTGCGATAGCGCCGTTATAGTGCATTTACATAATAGAGTAGATTTAGGTTGATTTTAGGGTTAATTTTGGGGTTGATTTTAGGGTTGATTTTAATTTTCATAGGAGGCCCATAGACTTGTCTTGGGTGGGTAGCTGTCTCGTCTAGGTAACTAAGACGTTATACTGCTTAAGGCCTATAGGCTTTTTTAATATAGCGAAATGCAGCGAGATGCAGCGAAATGTAGGCTAAATGTAGGCTAAATGTAGGTGATTTTTTTTTCCTAACGTAGCCGTACCGAGCTTAATTAGAGTAACTTTTAAGAGTTTTTAGATGTAGAGATAAGGATAAAATTGTTAATTTATTTAGAAGGGGTATAGTTAGCCGTATAAATAAAGGCCCTTTTATAAGGCGCTAAAGGACTTAATTAGGATTAAAAGGAAGAAGCCTTACCGCCTTGTAGGCGCTATTAATTAATTCTAAGGTATATATATAGGGTTAAATCTTACCTAGAATTCTTAGAAAGTGGTCCCTATTAATACCCATAATGCTATAAGCTATATATTTATTAACTTTAGCTAAATAAAGGCGCTTAAGTACCGAAAAGATAATAAGATCTAGAGGCTATAGGAAGTAGGTTAAATAAGGTAAAAGATAAATAGGTATAATCTTATAGTTTTAGCAGAACTCTATAAAGTTAATATAAGTATAAAAAGTATATCCGTCTATAATAAGCAATTAATATCTATAGTATTTAATATCTAGACTACTAATTTTAGATGCCTCCTATGCTTCTAATTATTAGGTATATTATTTAAAATATTTAAGCTACCTAAGGCCCATTTCCTTATTTAACCAGCCATTCTCTATTATTCTAATTAAACGGTCTCCTATAGCTTCCTCTGCCGTTTCCTATAGAAAATCTATATACTATTGTTCTTTAAAAATAACAAACGGTGGAATCGTTTGCCTATATATACTAATTACGTCTTATTAGGTAACCCATTCTCTATTACTATTAACTATCCTAAAACCAACAATTCTTCCTTTTAAAATAACTACCTTAGTACTAAAAGCTAAGCCTATTATAAAGCCCGTCTTACCTATATTCTATATATTATATTTATTAATATTATATTTAGTAATAACGTTATAATAGTTAAAAAAGAATCTCTTAATATAGCTAGGATTATTATTAGCAAAAGCTCGTTCTTAATTAATTAAATATATATAGCAACAATAAAGCTCTTCTTACCGTTTTAGGAAATTATATACCTATTTCTTGCCTAAAGGCTCGATTTAAAGGTATTAAGGAAGGTTAATATACTCTCGTCTCCAACTAGCCCTAGACCTAGCACTCAGGCACTCACTACTAATTAGGAGACTTACGATATTCACGGATAACCAAGCGGCAATCCAGGCAGTAGCAAAACCATAGAACCACTCAGGCCAGTACCTAGTCCACGGGGTACGTAAGAGGTTACAAGCAGCACAGATGATGGGTATACAGGCAGTAATACACTGGGTCCCATCACACGTAGACATTAACGGGAATAAACAAGCGGATATACTAGCGAAAATGGCAACGGGGTGGAGAGAGGGAAAGGAAAAGATAGGACTAAAGGCCCCTACCTTTCCATTACTCCAAAGCCTATTATCTGCAGTAAAGAGAACGACAAAGGTAAGACTAGAAGCTTATTGGGCAAGTAAATGGGAGAAAGGAGAGTCTGGGAGAGAACTATATAGACTAGCACCAAAGATCTCAAAACAGAGGCTAAGGGTGCACAGTGGCTTACCAAAAGCCCTCTCTGCCACCCTTACGCAGATCCGGACGGGTAAGGTAGCCCTTAAAAGCTACCTCTATAGAATTAAGCGTGCGCCTAACCCAAGGTGCACGTGCGGGGACGAATAGATAGGGCGACACGTCCTAATCAAATGTCCCAATTTTAAAGAACTGAGGAAAGCAGTCTGGCCGTATAACAGCCAACCTTAGAGCTTCAAAGCAATCTTGAACAAAGTATAGTCAGCAAAGAAGGCAGCACAATATATAGTATAAACAGGCCTCCTAGGGCAGTTTCAGGAGGCCAGGAATAGACTTAAAGTGACCAACTAAGTCTCTCTCAGTGGTAGATGCGTCACACGCGACATTAGCGGAAGACGGACAGTATCACAGCAAGAAAACAGGCCCGTAAAATAGGCCCGGTTCCAATATATGGTACAGAACAGAGGCAATTTGGGCATCTATTACTTTTTAATTATTTTGTCATCTCTCTTATATAGGAACTTACCCTGTAAGACATATCTCTTTAAAACTCGGTGGTTTTAAAGCATACGTTCTATCCTAGGTGGTGGCTTAGGATTTGCCTCTGTAATATAGAAGACCCGGCATAGCGTCGTATAGACAGCTAAAACGGTGTATGATTTC
>Ga0307515_10019632_pt1 | contig 12138 bp, 10 predicted proteins | sample 17_EM_MG_FD_194513 | JGI IMG/M metagenome (GOLD analysis project Ga0307515, IMG submission 194513) | Populus trichocarpa ectomycorrhiza microbial communities from riparian zone in the Pacific Northwest, United States - 17_EM | ecosystem: Host-associated > Plants > Roots > Unclassified | place...
CCTGGAACTTGCGGTCGCGCCCCTGCTTGGCCGAGCCGCCGGCCGAGTCACCCTCGACGATGTAGATCTCGCACAGCGCCGGGTCTTTCTCCTGGCAGTCGGCGAGCTTACCGGGCAGGCCCATGCCGTCGAGCACGCCTTTGCGGCGTGTCATCTCGCGCGCCTTGCGCGCAGCCTCGCGGGCACGCGCGGCGTCGACGATCTTGCTGCAGATGATCTTCGCGTCGTTCGGGTTCTCTTGCAGGTAGTCGGCGAGCGCCTTGCTGACCACGTCTTCGACGGGTCCGCGCACTTCGCTGCTGACGAGCTTGTCCTTGGTCTGGCTGCTGAACTTCGGCTCGGGCACCTTCACCGACAGCACGCAGCACAGCCCTTCGCGCATGTCGTCGCCGGTGACCTCGACCTTGGCCTTCTTCGCGAACTCGTTGTCTTCGATGTACTTGTTGATGACCCGCGTCATCGCGGCGCGCAGGCCGGTCAGGTGCGTGCCGCCGTCGCGCTGCGGAATGTTGTTGGTGAAGCACAGCACGTTTTCGCTGTAGCCGTCGTTCCACTGCATCGCCACGTCGGTCGTGATCGTCGTGCCCTGTTCGCTGACCTTCTCGCCGGTCGCGCCGAACACGGTCGGGTGCAGCACCTTCTTGCCGGTGTTGATGAACTCGACGAAGCCCTTGACCCCGCCAGCAAACGCGAAGGTGTCTTCCTTGTTGTTGCGCTCGTCGCGCAGGCGGATCTTCACGCCGTTGTTCAGGAAGCTCAGCTCGCGCAGCTTCTTCGCGATGATGTCGTAGTGGAAGTCAATGTTCGAGAAGATCTCGAGATCGGGCAGGAAGTGGACCTCGGTGCCGCGCAGGTCGGTCTGGCCGATGATCTTCATCGGTGACACCTCGAAGCCGTCACGCTGCTCCAGCAGGCGGTCTTGCGGGATGCCCTGCTTGAACTCCATGAAGTGCGCTTCACCGTCGCGGCGCACGGTCAGGCGCAGCCATTTCGAGAGGCCGTTGACGCAGCTCACGCCGACACCGTGCAGCCCGCCCGAGACCTTGTAGCTGTTCTGGTTGAACTTGCCGCCCGCGTGCAGCTCGGTCAGCGCGATCTCGGCGGCCGAGCGCTTCGGCTCGTGCTTGTCGTCCATCTTCACGCGCGTCGGGATGCCGCGGCCGTTGTCGGTGACGCTGATCGAGTTGTCGGTGTGGATGGTCACGACGATGTCGTCGCAATAGCCGGCCAGGGATTCGTCGATCGAGTTGTCGACGACCTCGAACACGAGGTGGTGCAAGCCGGTGCCGTCGGAGGTGTCGCCGATGTACATGCCGGGGCGCTTGCGCACCGCCTCCAGGCCTTCGAGGATCTGGATGCTGCCCTCGCCATACGCGGCGCTGTCGGCAGCGTGGCGCGTGGTCTTCTCGGCGTCGTCTTCGGGGGTGTTCTGGGTATCGCTCATCAGGTATTTCACACTCTCATCTGGGGCCGGAACAGACAAATGCCAGCCTCTTGAAAAGCACTCAAGCGGGCCGAAGCCCGCTTGGTCGTTGGTCGCCTACGGGTCGACTGGCCTGCGCGCTAGATGCGCATCGGCATCACCACGTACTTGAATCCGGCCTGCTCGGGCACCGTGATCAGCGCGCTGGAATTGGTGTCCTGCAGCTCCAGCTTGATCATCTCGACGCTCATGTTCGAGAGTGCATCGATCAGGTAGGTCACGTTGAAGCCGATCTCGATCGAATCGCCGCCGTAGTCGATCTCGAGCTCTTCCTTCGCCTCTTCTTGCTCGGCATTGCTCGACGCGATGCGCAAGGTGCCCGGCTCGATGTTGACGCGCACGCCCTTGAACTTCTCGCTCGTCAGGATCGCCGCACGCTGCAGGCTCGCCAGGAAAGGCGCGCGTCCCAGCGTCACCGCATTCTTGTGGTTCTTCGGGATCACGCGGTTGTAGTCGGGGAACTTGCCCTCGACGAGCTTGGTCACGAACTCCATGCCGCTAAAGCTGAACTTGGCCTGGTTGCCGGCGAAGCGCATTTCGATCATGCCCCCGCCCTTTTCGCCATCGACGCCGTCCTTTTCGTCCTTCAGCAGGCGTTGAAGCTCCAGCACGGTCTTGCGCGGCAGGATGACTTCCTGCTTCGGGATCTCGACATCGAGCGTCGCCTGCGCGAGCGCCAGCCGGTGGCCATCGGTCGCAACCAGCGTCAGGCTCTTGCCTTCGGCGACGAACAGGATGCCGTTCAGGTAGTAGCGGATGTCGTGCACCGCCATCGCGAAGTGCACCTGGTTGATCAGCCCCTTCAGCGCCTTCTGCGGCACGCTGAACGACGGGCCGAAGTCGGCGGCCTCCTGCACCAGCGGAAAGTCGTCGCTCGGCAGCGTCTGCAACGTGAATCGGCTCTTGCCGCCTTGCAAGGTCAGCTTGTTCTGGTTCGCGGTGAGCGTGACGATCTGGTCGGCCGGCATCGAACGCAGGATGTCGATCAGCTTGCGCGCACCAACCGTGGTCGCGAAGTTGCCGCCGTCACCGCCGAGCTCGGCGTGCGTACGCACCTGAATCTCCAGATCGCTGGTGGTCAGCTCGAGGTTCTCGCCGGTCTTGCGGATCAGCACGTTCGCCAGGATCGGCAAAGTGTGGCGCCGCTCGACGATGCCGGCCACTGCCTGCAGTGCGCTCAAAACTTTTTCTTGTGCTGTCTTCAAGACAATCATTTGAACCTCTTAACTTGGTCGTAATAGTAGAGAACGCCGGTTTCTGTGGACAACGCCATTTTCGCCTGTTCCGTCAATCACTTAGGGCATGGCAAACCTTGGGGCCGGAGCCCTTGGTTGCGGTCTGCCCGGCATACAACAACTTCGCGAAACGGCCTCGGCCTGTGGACAGGTGCCCAGTTGCCAGAAACTTGTCCCCAGGTTTGTTGCTTGACATCTTCAATCGCTTTCAGCCTTTCAGCGTCTGTTCGAGCACGTGCAGTTGCTGGTTCAGCTCGGTGTTCTTCTGGCGCTCGGCAGCGATCTTGCGCACCGCGTGCAGCACGGTGGTGTGGTCGCGGCCACCGAAGAGCTCGCCGATCTCGGGCAGGCTCTTCTGCGTCATATCTTTTGCCAGGTACATCGCGATCTGGCGCGGCCGGGCGATCGATGCCGGGCGCTTCTTGCTGTACATGTCGGCGACCTTGATCTTGTAGAAGTCGGCCACGGTCTTCTGGATGTTCTCGACGCCGACCTGGCGGTTCTGGATCGACAGCAGATCCTTCAGCGCTTCGCGCGCGAGGCCGATGTTGATCTCCTTGTGTGAAAACCTGGAGTAAGCAAGGATCTTGCGCAGCGCGCCTTCGAGCTCGCGCACATTGGCGCGCACGTTCTTCGCGACGAAGAAGGCCACGTCTTCGGGCATCGGCGTGGCTTCGAGCTCGGCCTTGCGCATCAGGATCGCCACACGCATCTCGAGCTCTGGCGGTTCGATCGCGACCGTCAGGCCGGCATCGAAGCGCGAGGTCAGGCGCTCGTCGATGTCGACCAGCCCTTTCGGGTAGGTGTCGCTGGTCATGATGATGTGCGCGCGCTTGGCGAGCAGCGCCTCGAAGGCGTTGAAGAACTCCTCCTGCGTGCGCTCCTTGCCGGCGAAGAACTGCACGTCGTCGATCAGCAGCAGGTCGAGCTGGTGGTACTTGGCCTTCAGCTCGTCGAAGGTCTTGCGCTGGTAGTTCTTCACCACGTCGGTGATGAACTGTTCGGCGTGCAGGTAGAGGATGCGCGCATCCGGTTTGTCGGCCAGCAGCGCGTTGCCGACCGCGTGGATCAGGTGCGTCTTGCCCAGACCGACACCGCCATAGATGAACAGCGGGTTGTACATCTGGCCGGGTGCGCCGGCCACGTGCAGAGCGGCGGTGCGGGCCATCTGGTTGGCACGGCCGGGCACGAGGGTGTCGAACGTCAGCACCGGGTTCAGGCGGCTGCGCGACGGCACCAGCACCGGCTGGCTCGGGGCGCGGGGCATGTTGAGTGCCTGCGTGATCGACGACGACAGCGGCATCGCCGCTCCGTTGATCGGCCGCGCCGGTGTCGACGAGCTTGGCATTGGCGCGTCGATGCGCGCGGTCAGCGTGATGTCGAGCCGGACCGGTTTGCCGGCCAGTTCGGCGAGCATGGCCTCGATCCGCCCGGCGTACTGGTTGCGAATCCAGTCGAGCTTGAAGCGGTTGGGCACACGCAAGGTGACAACGGCGCCGGCGTCACCCTGGTCGGTGACCTCGGCGGCCGCCAGCGGGCGGATCCAGGTGTTGAATTGTTGTTCGGGCAACTCGGCGGCGAGTCGCTCGCAGCCGCGTTGCCAAAGGTCAGCGCTCATTGTGGAAAACTTCTTCTTGGGAGCGGTGGAATTGTACGTTGCGCGGCACGCGAAACGACGGTTATCCACAGTTTGAAGTCGCGAGTCAATAGCCCCGCAACTGCACGGCCGGCGGTGTAAGTCATTGACCGGGCAGGGGGTTTTTGGTGTAATAGTGGGTTTCCCGAAGCCAAAGTCGGTTCGGGCAGATATACCTGCACATCACGTGTGCCAAGTCAGCTGGACAGATCATGAAACGCACCTACCAAGCCTCCAAAGTTCGCCGCGCCCGCACCCACGGCTTCCTCGTCCGCATGAAGAGCCGCGGCGGCCGTGCCGTGATCAACGCGCGCCGCGCCAAGGGCCGCAAGCGCCTGGCTGTCTGAGGCGCTCGCTTTCTCGTCCGCGCTTTCGTCATTCGCCATCAGCGTTCAGACCGTGATCGCGCACCTCGTGCGGTCCGCAGATTTCGAGCGCGTGCTGCGCACGCGCACCCGGGTGAGCAGCCTGCACTTTGCTGTGCACCATGTGGCTGACCGTCCGAGCACGCCCGCCAAGCCGGCTTCCAAGGCCTCTGCGGCCGAGTTGTCAACAGGTGAGGTCCGGATTGAAACATCGCCTGTGGATGACTTGCCCCGACCGGCGCTCGATGCGGTCTGGCTCGGCACGGTCGTACCGAAGCGCCACGCGCGCCGTTCGGTGACGCGCAGCTTGCTCAAACGCCAGATTCGCGCGGCCGTCACCGGCCATGCCGCGGCGCTGGCCGGCGGCCTTTGGGTGGTGCGCTTGCGCGCGCCGTTCGACCGGGCGCGGTTCGTCAGTGCCGCGTCCGACGAACTCAAGCGCGTTGCCCGCGAAGAGCTCGAAAGCCTGATCGGCAGCGCCGCCCAGCGCGTGGCCGCCGGCGCCTGACCGCGCCGGCCCGCACGCGATGGCGCACTTTCTGTTCACGCTGCCGCAGCGGGCGCTGATGGCGCTGGTGCGCGGCTACCGGCTGCTGCTGAGCCCCTGGCTGGGCAGCTCATGCCGCTTCGAGCCGACCTGCTCGGCCTATTCGCTGCAAGCACTCCAAAATCACGGCGCCGCAGTGGGCACTTACATGACACTGCATCGTCTGGCACGCTGCCACCCGTTCTGCGAGGGCGGCCACGACCCGGTGCCCGCGCACGCGCCGGCACTGTTTCGCCACTTCTCTTCCACCTCGATCGACAAGACCTCCCCATGACCGATATGCGTCGCACCCTGCTGTGGGTGGTGTTCTCCATGTCTCTGTTCTTGATCTACGACGCGTGGAACAAGCACAACGGCCTGCCGTCGTTCTTCAGCCCGGCACCGGCGAAGGTTGCGGCGCCGTCCGCTTCGGCGGCGGGCGGCTTGCCCAAGCCGGCCAGCACCACCGGCGGCGTGGCGGCTGCAACCCCCAGCGCCACGCCAGGCGCCGCACCCGTGGTCGCCGAGCAGACGACCGTCACGACCGACCTGGTCAAGGCCACCCTCAGCGGCGCCGGCGGCACGCTGACGCGGCTTCAGCTGTTGAAGTACCCCGATCACGTGCAGGCCGAGTGGTACGAGCCGCTGCTCGAGCTGTTCGGCCGCAAGGCCGCGCCGGCCGCGCCGAAAGACGTGGTGCTGATGGACGAGACGCCCGAGCGCCTCTACGTCGCCGAATCCGGCCTGATCCCGACGGCAGGCGGCTCCGGCCTGCCGAACCACCACACCGTGATGACGCTGGTGCCCGGCGAACGCACGCTCGCGGCCGGCCAGAACACATTGCAGGTCAAGTTCGAATCGCCTGCGGTCGGCGGCGTGAAGCTGGTCAAGACCTACACCTTCAAGCGCGGCGACTACGTGATCGACGTGAAGAACGAGGTCGTCAACGAATCCGGCGCCGCGGTCTCGCCGCGCCTGTACCTGCAGCTGGTGCGTGACGGCGTGGCGCCGCCGGGTGAATCGAGCGTGTACTCGACCTTCACCGGCCCGGCCGTCGACGACGGCAACAAGTTCCAGAAGGTCGACTTCAAGAGCATCGAGAAGCGCACCCCGGCCGACAAGCCCGATCACACGACCGAATCCGACAGCGGCTGGGTCGCGATGGTGCAGCACTACTTCACCTCGGCCTGGCTGATCGACAAGGCCGACGGCACGAAGCAGCCGCGCGAATACTTCACCGGCAAGTCCGACATGACGAACCCGGCCACCGGCCAGAGCGCGCGTGTCTACTCGGTGGGCATGTTCGTGCCGCTCGGCGAGATCGCCGCCGGCGCCACCAAGACCTTCGACGCGAAGCTGTTCGTCGGCCCGCAGGAAGAAGAGAAGCTCGCCAAGCTCGCGCCGCGGCTCGAGCTGGTCAAGGACTACGGCATCTTCAAGATCCTCGCCGAGCCGCTGTTCTGGTTGCTGACGCAGATCCACAAGGTGCTCGGCAACTGGGGCTGGGCCATCGTCGGCCTGGTCGTGCTGCTGAAGATCGCGTTCTACTGGCTCAACGCCAAGGCCTACGGCTCGATGGCGAAGATGAAGGCGATCAACCCGAAGATCACCGCGATGCGCGAGCGGCTCAAGGACAAGCCGCAGGAGATGCAGCAGGAGATGATGCGCATCTACCGCGAAGAGAAGATCAACCCGCTCGGCGGCTGCCTGCCGATCTTCGTGCAGATGCCGTTCTTCATCTCGCTGTACTGGGTGCTGCTCTCGACCGTCGAGATGCGCGGCGCGCCGTGGATCGGCTGGATCACCGACCTCTCGGCCAAAGACCCGTACTTCATCCTGCCGATCCTGATGACGCTGACCAGCCTGCTTCAGACCTGGCTGAACCCGACGCCACCTGACCCGGTGCAGGCGAAGATGATGTGGTTCATGCCGCTGATCTTCTCGGTGATGTTCTTCGTGTTCCCGTCGGGCCTGGTGCTGTACTGGCTGACCAACAACATCCTGTCGATCGCGCAGCAGTACGTGATCAACAAGCGGCTGGGCGTGCTCGGCAAATAGGCCGATGCTGCCGCGTCACCGTGATCCGATCGTCGCCGTCGCGACGGCGAGCGGGCGCGGCGCGGTCGGGATCGTGCGGGTCTCGGGGGCCGAGCTCTCGGCCTTCGTCGTCGCGCTGCTCGGCCGCGCGCTGCAGCCGCGGTACGCGAGCTACCTGCCGTTCAACGACGCGGCCGGCGCGCCGATCGACCACGGCCTGGCGATCCACTTTCCGTCGCCGCACTCGTACACCGGCGAAGACGTGCTCGAGCTGCAAGCCCACGGCGGCCCGGTCGTGCTGCAGCTGCTGCTCGCGCGCTGCCTCGAACTCGCCGATGCGCACTTGCCCGGCCTGCGCCTGGCGCAGCCCGGCGAGTTCACCGAGCGCGCGTTTCTCAACGACAAGCTCGACCTCGCGCAAGCCGAGGCCGTCAGCGACCTGATCGAAGCGAGCACCGAAGCCGCAGCGCGGTCCGCGGGCCGCTCGCTGACCGGCGCGTTCTCGGACGAGATCAACGCGCTGCGCGACAAACTCATCGACCTGCGCATGCTGGTCGAAGCCACGCTCGACTTCCCTGAGGAAGAGATCGACTTCCTCGAAAAGGCGAACGCCCGCGGCCGGCTGGAGGCGATTGCCGCGCAGGTCGATGCGGTGCTGACACGCGCTCGGCAAGGCGCGTTGCTGCGCGAAGGCATCACGGTCGTGCTCGCCGGCCAGCCGAACGTGGGCAAGAGCTCGTTGCTGAACGCGCTGGCTGGCGCCGAGCTGGCGATCGTCACGCCGATCGCCGGCACGACGCGCGACAAGGTCAGCGGCACGATCCAGATTGAAGGCGTGCCGGTGCACGTGATCGACACCGCAGGCCTGCGTGATTCGACCGACGAGGTCGAGCGCATCGGCGTCGCACGCAGCTGGAGCGAGATCGAGCGCGCCGATGCGGTGCTGCTGATGCACGATCTGACCCGCGTCGGTGAGCCGGCCTACGACGCTGGCGAAGCGCAGATCGAAGCGCGGCTGCCGCGTGCGCTGCTGGGCAGCGATCGGTTGCTGCATGTCTTCAACAAATCCGACGCCGCGCCGGCCGCGCGGCACGCCTCGGAAGGCCTCGTGCTCTCGGCCCGCACCGGCGCTGGCATCGACGCGCTGCGCGCAAAGCTGCTCGCGCTCGCCGGCTGGCACGCGCAACCCGAAGGCCTGTTCATTGCCCGCACCCGCCACGTGCAGGCTTTGCGCGAGACGCGCGCCCACCTCGCCGGCGCGCTCGCGCAGGCGGCGCGCGCCGACGCCGCGCTCGACCTGCTCGCCGAAGAATTGCGCCTCGCGCACGACGCGCTCGGTGAGATCACCGGTGCGTTCACGTCCGACGAACTGCTGGGCGAGATCTTCAGCCGCTTCTGTATCGGCAAGTAAGGTCGCGCCTGCATCCGTTCGCAAGGCGACGAACGGGCGCCTGACGGCGATGAAGGGCACGCCTCGCGCGTTTGGCCGGTTGTGAGCCGCGGCGACGCGCCGCGATAATCGAGCCGACAAGCACGCCGCATGCGGGCGCTGCGCGGAGGAGGAAGATGGAAATCGACGAGCTCGTGCAAGCCATTCAGACGCTCAATGCCGAAGACGCGTTTCGTGCGCGCCTGAGCCTGGAGCAGTGGCGCAGCATCGCGCCCTACCTCACCCGCCACGAGATTCGCGCCGGCGACCTGCTGATCAAGCAGGGCGATGCCGACCGCACGATGTACTTTCTTGCGCAGGGCAGCCTGCAGATCTTTGTCACCGGCGGCCCGCCGGGCAGCAACCGAATCGCGATCCTGCGCACCGGCTCCGTGGTCGGCGAGCCCGGCCTGTTCGGCGACAGCCCGCGCATGGCCAACGTCGAAGCGATGACGCCGTGCGTCGTCTACGCATTGCGAGGCCCGCGCCTCGAAGAGCTCGCGCAGCGCCTGCCGGCGTTGGCGCTGGAGTTGCTGCGCACCGCCGGCGGCGTGATGGCCACGCGCATGCGTGCCAACCTCGCGAAGCAGACGCCGTTCAGCTGACGCGCGGGCGGCAGCTCAGCCGCCGAAGCGCGAACGAGCGATCACGCGCGCGCCAGACGGCGCCGCGCTTTCGACCAGGCAGGCCTCGCCCATCGCGGCGAACTCGGTCGTCAGCGCCGTGATGTTGACCTGGTGCGTGACCCAGACCTCGAAGCGCTGCGGCGCGATCTCGGCGAGCGCTGCTGCAAGCGCGGCCGACTGCTGCTCGCGCGCACTCGCCTCACCGAAGAACGAGTTCAGCGCGGGCCACGGCTCGGCGCGCCGGAACGCGAGCATGCCAGTGTCGAGGCAGCGGCACCACGCGCTGCTGCGCACCCGCGCCGGCACGAGGCCGCGTGCGTTGAACCACGCGCCGATGCGTTGTGCCTGCGCGCGGCCCTCGGCGCTGAGGTTGCGCTGGGTCGAGCAGGCATCGAGCTTGAACTCGGGCGGGTCGCCGATGCCGGGGTCGGTGATCGAATGGCGCAGCAGCACCGCGACCCGGCCTTCGCGCAGGCGTGCGACCAGCGCGTTGTCGTCAGCCGCCGCGCGCGATCGACCCACGCCGACCAGCAACGGCAAGGTCGCGATGATCGCGGCACGACGTTCCATGAACGCTACTTCTTGCTCTTGCCGAGCAGCCGGCCCTCGGCCAGCGCCAGCGCTTCGGGCTTGCCCGCGAGCACCAGCGTGTCGCCGGCCGCGAGCACCAGCGTTTCGTCGGGCTTGACCACCGCGCCGTTGGCGCGCCGCACCGAGACCACCGCAACGCCGACCGCGTGCAGCGCCTGCGCCGCGAGCGTCTGGCCCAGGTGGCTGCCGGCAGTCGGCAGGGTGACGCTCAGCAGACGCGCCGTCTGCAGCTCGTCGGCCGTGTCGTCGTCGGCGCCGTGAAAGTAGCCGCGCAGCAGCCCGTAGCGCGCATCGCGCTGCTCCTGTACGACGCGGATCACGCGCCGCATCGGCACACCGACGAGCGCGAGCGCGTGGCTCGCGAGCATCAGCGAGCCCTCGATCGCCTCGGGCACGACCTCGGTCGCGCCGGCGGCCTGCAGGCGCTCGATGTCGGCGTCGTCGATCGTGCGCACGATCACCGGCACGCGCGGCGCGTGCTCCTGCACGAGGCGCAGGATCTTCAGCGCGGAAGGCACGTCGTGGTAGCTGACGACGACCGCGCTGGCGCGCGCCAGGCCTGCGGCCATCAGGCTCTGCAGCCGCGCCGCGTCGCCGAACACCACGCTCTGGCCGGCGGCCGCCGCCTGGCGCACGCGGTCGGGGTCGAGGTCGAGCGCCATGTACGGGATCTTCTCGCCGTCGAGCAGCCGCGCCAGGTTCTGCCCGCTGCGACCGTAGCCGGCGATGATGATGTGGGCCTCGGCGTTGATCGAGCGCTTCGCGATCGTCGTCATCGCGACCGACTGCATCAGCCAGTCGCTCGAACTCAGGCGCATCACGATCCGGTTGCTGTACATCACGATGAACGGCGTGGCCAGCATCGACAGCACCATGCTCGCGAGCACCGGGCTCTGCAACCTGTCGGGCAGCAGGCCGCCGTCGGTCGCGAGCGCGAGCAGCACGAAGCCGAACTCGCCGGCCTGCGCGAGGTACAGCCCGGTGCGCAGCGCCACGCCCGGCGCCGCACCGAACGCGCGCGCGAGCAGGGTCACGAGCACGAACTTGAACAGCACCGGCGCGATCGTCAGCGCGAGCACCAGCGGCCACTGCACCCACACCGCCTCGGCGTCGAGCTTCATGCCGATCGTGATGAAGAACAGGCCAAGCAGCACATCGTGGAACGGCCGGATGTCGGTCTCGACCTGGTGCTTGTATTCGGTCTCGGCGATCAGCATGCCGGCGACGAACGCGCCGAGTGCGAGCGACAGCCCGGCGTGCTCGGTGAGCCACGCGAGCGCGAGCGTGACCAGCAGCAGGTTCAGCATGAACAGCTCTTCGCTCTTCAGCCGCGCGATGATCGTCAACCACCAGCGCATCACGCGCTGCCCGCCGACCAGCAGCACCGTGAGCAACACCGCAGCCTTCAAGCCGGCGATCGCAAGCTCCTGCAGCAGCACCGCGGGCTTCGAGCCGAGCGCGGGGATCAGCACCAGCAGCGGCACCACGGCCAGATCCTGGAACAGCAGCACGCCCATCACGCGGCGGCCGTGCTCGCTTTCGAGTTCGAGCCGTTCGGCCATCAGTTTGACGACGATCGCGGTGCTGCTCATTGCCAGCGCGCCGCCGAGCGCGATCGAGCTTTGCCAGTTCAAGCCCCACTCGCGACCGGCCGTGATGAAGCCCCAAGCCAGCAACGCATTGCCGACGACGGCCATCAGGATCGTCAACGTGACTTGCGAGAGGCCGAGTCCGAACACCAGCTTGCGCATGCTCTTCAGCTTGGGCAGGTTGAATTCGAGGCCGATCACGAACATCAGGAACACGACGCCGAACTCGGCCAGGTAGCTGACGCGCGCGGTGTCTTTCGCGAGCGCGGTCGCGTTCGGCCCGATCAGCACCCCGACCGCCAGGTAGCCCAGCATCGGCGGCAGCTTGGCCATGCGGCAGATCACCACGCCCGCGACCGCGGCGACGAGGTAGAGCAGCACCAGACCGAGCGGAGACGTGATCATCGGAGGGCAATGTGCAAGGGGCGTGCCGCCGCGGCGGCCTCACAAGGGATCGGCTAATAGAATCGGGCCGATCCTACTGGACGCTCCAAGCCACACAGTGCCTGCAAAACCCGCATTTCCCGACTTCGACGCCGAACGCGCGCTGAAGCTCGCGCGCGAGACCTTCGACATCGCCGCGCAAGCGTTGATCGCGCTGAAGGCGCGCCAGGGCGAGGG
>Ga0307515_10019633_pt1 | contig 12137 bp, 13 predicted proteins | sample 17_EM_MG_FD_194513 | JGI IMG/M metagenome (GOLD analysis project Ga0307515, IMG submission 194513) | Populus trichocarpa ectomycorrhiza microbial communities from riparian zone in the Pacific Northwest, United States - 17_EM | ecosystem: Host-associated > Plants > Roots > Unclassified | place...
TCGTGACGGGCTCGAGCGCGGGTACGCATTCGGCACAGCATCGGGCGGGACTACTGGCTCAACAAGCGCACTGAGCAATAACTGAACGGCGGAGTCGTCTGCGCCAGCATCCAAGGCATGCTTTGGGTGGTGGCAAGAGCCCACAAAGAACACCAGATCTCAACTCTGAACCTCGACCCGCTGTTTTTTGGTCCCATCTCTGTAACCGCCTCGTTGATACGTATACCCAATAACAGTAAACTCATTGTCACTGTCGCCTTGTCGTCAAGTTTATTAGGCTCTCCTTCAGTTCAACGATAGCGCACAGCACGTCAAAAATGATTGGAGACGAGAAACGATCGGCTTATCGCCACAAGAGTACCTCGTATGCTCGTGCGGCGTCCGTCCTTTGAGTGCTCCCGCCGGTGTTCTGCTGTAGGCATACCATACGTCGCTCTCAGCCCAGAGACATTTAGGGAGACCTGAGTTATAGAGCACGGCGCGAGTGTTGGTGAGCACGCAGTGGTACACATCGCAATGGGCAGTGTATGAGACCAACTGCGAGTCCTTTCGACGTGACGGGGTCTGAGGATAGGTATCGGGATGTACATGTGTATGTTCGAGGTGTGTCGCGTACCAGCAAGGCAATCCGAATAGTGGCTTTCATACTCACTACCACACAACAATCGGCTTTGAACGAACGCCCTCCTTCAACACCAGCGCCATCGCTCTTTCACCCAATTTATTCTCCTCGGCGTGACCCTCTGTTTGATGTCACACACTACTCGTCTCACTTATATATCCAACTTGTTCTGGGTTCCGGCCCTAGGCTAACTACCTACTTTCCGATCAACTCTCAAATCTCAGAACGCAGCCCTCTGATCAACGCGTCTACCCGCCCACCTGAAATCACCACTCTACCACACCCTAATTGTCTTTCTATTGCAGGTGTGAGAACACCTGCCTTGATGGGGTCTTACTCCAAGCAACCCAAATAGGGACGTACTCCCTTACAGCGAGACCATTTTCCACCATGTCCTCCGCCGAGATATCGCCTTCGGAAAGGGTGTATGGATGAATTTGATGTACGTCAATCCTATAAGATGGTCGTCGTGACAAATTACCACCCTCGAGGGACATAGACGGGAGGGAGTTCCCATGACTGATTCGAGAACGGAAGCTTGCACACCTTTAAGGGTATTACGTCGTCGTAATTACCTTGCGTTCTTGGAGGGAGTGAGGCGTGAGGACGCTTAGAGGGACTGAAATTAGAGGGCCACCACGGGACGGCCCACAACGTTCTTGTAGTAAATGTAGCTGATTTTGATATACTAATCGGCCTATACCAGATGCGCGCCCTTCCTCCCCATTCATCTAAGGTTAAGTAGGCGTCGTACACTTCTCCTCATTCTCTTCGACCGCGATGCAACAACACTACCAACGAGTCACCCTCTTCCAGGTCTTGAAGTGTGTTGATGAACAGTGGGAGAACCTTGTCGACGTAAGGGACGAGGTCTTCGTCCGCCACGCTTCCCAACAGCCCAATGCTCTCAATTATGTGTCGGGATACGACGGGTTGGGATCTCTGGCTTTGGAAAGAGGGAGTGCGCGTGTGGTTTGATCAGGCGGTCAGTGGCAGAAAGAAGAGCAGTGAGCAGTGAGCACTTGAGCGGTCATGACCCTTCGTTGTCCATTATGTGATGACTTGCGGTTAGTCCTTGTCCCAGTACAACCCAAAAGTAACTGGGACGCACACATCCATACTATGCTCCAGCTCGGTTAAGAGTTGAATGAGCACCTTCCGCAGACTCGGCATGATAGCGCCAGGGGTCATATTCGCCAATCTTCCGATTATCCCCACAGCACGGATGTGAACCGCATATGAATCATCATTGAGGACCATGAACAGCAATCGGACATCGCGAGGTGGCGATCAGAATCCTTATCGAGTCCTTTAAGGACCTGGGCGCCGACCTGGTCGTCTGCATAAGGCACCATCAATACTGATTAAACCGAGGTCGTCATGGAAGAAAATAAAGAATTCCCTCGTACCTTTATCAACGATAACAACCCCAATGAGCGCTTGTAACACCTCAGGGATGAACCCGACGCTCTCATTACTCAGATGATGCACCACCGTCTTATCGCCTCCACCAGGTGCACCCTCCCCGGAACTCGGGCTGGGTCTGCCTGCCTTCTTCCTGCCCTTAGTCTCGTCATTCCCTCCCAGAAGGCCGCAACACCTCTCGCACGCCTTGAGGTGGGGATTACGGTCCTCGTGATTCAGGTAGGGCAGCACGCACGACCGAATGACCCGCGCGAATGTGTGCCCGGTAAAGTTGAACGTTAGCAGGGGTGTCGAGTGCAAGTATGAGGGTAAGGATATCTGTTGAGCGCGCTGGTTGCTGGAAAAGAATGGGTGAACTGAGCGAGGAAAATGATTGAGAAAGTCTCACCGGTTCGGCGGTCGGTGGGGCAGGTATAACTGGTGCCCCAATGACAGTGTACGGTTGTCCAGAAAGGATCGTACATATCCGATCAAGCAGTCAAGCTGTGAGACCGTCAGCCATTTCATACCCTGGTACTGGCGACTCACGCTGCACACTCTTCAGCAATAACGGCACCTCCTTCACAACCACCGCGAGCGCAGCAGTAACATCTTCATTGAAAGTCACCGCCAACAACAAGTCGAGCATCTCGTTGTATTGCCTCAGCAAGTGGGGTCCGACCGCAGACGCGAGGTTTGCAATGCACCCAAAGAGGTGCTTGTCGCTCGCTGGAGTCTTGGGGTTCCCGCGCTTCAGCAGGCATTCCTTGACAATCTTGAGCACATCCTCGATGTAGCTCTTAATTTCAATGTTGACTGCACCGGCAATAGCTCCGAGTGCCCATACAACTAGCCAGACAAACCCACTTGAGTACGCGATTGGTTACAAGTCGGGCAAAAGAACCAAAAACGCACCCTGAGACCGATCGCCACTGCCCTTGATCCAAATATCCAAGTAAAACCTCATCGTTCGTCGGAGATACGACGCCGTAAACCGCACAAAATCGTACCGGGCACACGTCAGGAGGACATGCACGGCGGCAGCTCTGACGCTCGGGTCGCGGTGTCCTTGGAGGTGCAAGATCATCTCGCAGACTTCGTTGTACGTGGGCGACATCCACATAGCGCGGGTGCTATAGAGGTTCTCAAAGATCTGTAAGGTGCCAACTTAGATATGCTTTGGCCGCCACCGCCACCACCGCCGCCCATGGCGAGGGCCATGCCAGGGGACGGGGACCTGGTGTTATTGGAGGAAGAGCTGGCCGTTGAGCGCAAAGCCGAGGATGTGCCCCACTGGTGAAGCAGGTGAGACATCCGAGTCCGGGCGTAGGATGTTGATGCAAGTGCCGAGGAGGACACCGGCTTGCCTGCGTATGCGGGGCTGCGTGGAAGGGGAGCTATCAACAAACTACTCCCAAAAAAATTATAGAGGGAGGTGTGCACTCACCCTCGTATCACAAAGCGGCACGGTTAAGCCTCTCAACACATTATCCACATATCCAAGGAACATATCTGCCACACTGCTGGCAAATGCACTAAGGCCGACAAGACCACCAAACCGCCCCGCCTCAGTGCTCTTCGCGGTCTCAAGGGACATAAAGTCGAGGAGGCGCTGGATTTCGATTTCGATCACCGACTCGACGATGGTTGGGTCGCCGTAGACGAACGGCTTGCCAAAGACGTCGGCAGCGCGGAGCATGACGTCGAACTCGTCGCATGGGAGGACATTCTTGATGTACCGGAGGATCTTGTAATAGTTTTCTTGGTTTTCGGTGAATTCTGAAGAACCCTCTATGTCGATGTTGAGGAGGCCACCTAGAGGTAAGGAGGAATAAGCGAGAAGACTGATGAGCAGTTCGAAAGTGGACTAAGGGAAGAAACGCCGGCAATCGGTCCTTTCAGCACGGTCGCTTCGGCAGACCAGCGAACTAAAGGAGAAGCCCAAAGAGCGTGTTTTGAAGATTCCGCTCACTCGCCAATATACCACCACAAAGATATGTGCAATTAGAGGGTCAACTGAGAAGTGTTCAGAAACAGGTCCGTGGTATCGCCCTGTTGGCTGCTTCGTTCACTCCCGTTTGGGCTCACAGACCAACCCCCATTGCTAAATCGCTTTGGTGATGTGGCGCGTGTGGGTGTGTATCGAAGAACACCGAGATAAAGGAGTGCACAAATGCAAGCGAGGCCGACACCGTCTGCCTCTCACGCCTCAACCGCGATAAAGAAATATCCAACAAACGAGGCTGCACTAGCCGCTAGATACGATTCGCCCCCTGGTAGGAGGCTCACAGAGCGCGTACTGACCGATACACTGTATGTCACCGAGTTTCTCCCACCGATTGGCAGAAGGGGAAGTAAGAGGCTGTATGACCTTGTTGTTAACGTCTGCCCAGAGGCGGGAGATATGGTCAGGAAGGCTGGACGCGATGTTGGTTTGGACCTGGGTTGGAATTGAAATTAGAATGAGCGCGAGTGCATATTTTGGAGTTGAGAAGAAAGAAGAAATAGATACATAAGTGATGAGTTGTACAACGCCTCGCGCGCGGATATGTTTCTCCCTACCAAAACAAAAACCAAAAAAAAAGATTGTCGGTTGTTTGCAATTCGTATTTCGAAGCGGGTGAGGGACGTGTGAGGGTGGGATAGGAACGAGCTCTTGAGATCGGCTAGGATGGCGTGGAGATTCGCCCCCATCGTTTGTGTCCAACTGCCCAAGTGATGGTCGGGCGAAGGTTAGGCATCGGACGGCGGCCGCGATCACGTATCACGTACCGCCGGTACCGGTAATTGTTTGGCCAAACCAAATACATCTTTTCGCGTTATGATCACTCATATTTCTATTCTCCAAGTCAACTCGAACCTGCCCATTTTGGATGGGCTTTCCCGGTATATATACTCTACTAAATAAAACGGCTACGATAAGATTTGGAATGCGAGTTAAGCGTCGTACGTTGGTCGTTAATGATGATAAAATCCTGCATGTGTACCACCGCCGAAGCATGCATGGGTGTATGTCGCGGCAGGATCCATGAATGGTACATTGGTGTACGTGAAAGTACAAGCATGCGTAACGTGGTCCTCCGCCAAAGGAACCGAGAGCCCTGATCTGGTGATGTACTGCAGCAATCAGGCGTACCTTCATGCATCGTCATTCGTGCTCCATTTGGACTGTTCGTGGCGAATCGGCGAATCATGGTTCGTGGCAGCGGGGTTGTCGAACCGAAGCGTTGTTTCTTGTCTTCTTGAACCTTCTCTCCCACGGAACAATCGGCTCGCACACCACCCTACGACATTAACCTCTGATGAAGTTAGGCACGTAACATCAGATATACCACTGGTGGCAGTTGGCCCATTTCTACTTCCTCGGAGTGCACCCACCCTCCCGTCTCTCACCAAACTCGCGAACAAACAGCCAGGAACTCGCATACGGCGTTCTCAACCGGGCTATTCTGTCCTACCAAGTGCCATGGAAGCTCCTCCAAGCTTCGTTCAACCTTGTATCGGACTGCAGAAGACTTAGCTTCGCTCCCTTTGGAGAAGAAGGTGGAAATGCACCTCAAGAAAGGAAGTGTGGCTTGAAGAGGATATATGCCAAGGGGAGGAGGGACCCCTCACCGTAATATGGATCACAAAGAAGGAACCTACTTTGGACCGGAGCATCCTGATGACGCTACTGCAGGAGTCCCCCTTGGTCAGTCTCCTTGAGTTCTTCTAAGGGTAATTTCCGCTAACGAGTATCGCATCGCCGCAAAAAATCAGTTCGCGGACAATAGTGTACCCCCTGTCGCCCGCGTATACTGAACGCAAAATGAAAGTCGAGAAGGGTCACCCCGATCCGATGTCCTTTCTCCTTAACTTGTCCTAGGGTTTTATAAGAGAGGTATTTCTGTACCCGAGGCCATCTCGGTCATCCAAATTCGTCGGGCCTGACAATCAGCCCAGGGATAAACCGGCCTGAGGAATCAACACGCATACAGTCACGCACAAAGAGTACCATAGTACAGTCTTCATTAATCCCCTCGTTTCTGAATGGATTTAGGTTACTTGACCCTCCTAATCCAAGATGGACCCGGGCTCCCTCACCATCCAAGGAGTGGATAGGCGTTCCATCTGCGCCGATTCTGCTTATCTGTAATGGGAGATGATAATTTCACTACACAAACCCTCCTGCCTTACTCACTGGACTCGTTCCTCCTTTCTGATTGTCAACTGCTCTCCCCATCCTCATTCCTATTGGTCATTTATGTTCCTGTCTCCCACTTAATAGCATTTTCTATTCACCATGCATATTCGTTCTACGGAGCATGCGTCCTCCCTCATGTGTGGTGTTATTGTTTTTCCTTTGGATGTATGTGCAGGCCATGATGGCCGTGAGCTTCTTTCTCTTTGCTCTTGGGTAGGTCATACATAATACCTCGGAGGTGATGTTTCCACAATCCAGCCATTTCCCGGATTCTAGCCGTTAGAGTCCTCTTAATCTCAGCTGAATGTGCATATAATTAGTCGGAATCACTTCTAAAATCACCTTGTCACATTCATGGTGCAAGGGTGAGGGAAAAAATATTACAATAGGATACTATGTCAATTAAATCATAATTCGAAAAGCTAATACTTGTCTCCTCACCCTCATAGGAAGTACTCAGTTGCACATGATCTCAAAGCACAAGTCAGAATGTTCCTTGTATGGAAAGTTACAATATTGGAAACTAAATGTATTACTGCAGAAAATCCCAGCAATCAAGCTATGAAAGATCGCCTTGCATGCATAACATTACACGAAGCACCAGCAGGAATGTGGCGTCGAAATGACACAACCCAGTTACTAGATTGCCTCTTGAACGTTTTGAACATTGCTACCAACTGACCTCCAGCAGTCAGATTCTCTGGAAAGTGATAAAAGAAATATGTCGACTGCAGGACTGAGCTGAAAGGATTTCAGTTATGTACTCTCTCCACTTGCAATAAATAGGAACAAAGTAAACACACCCAGCGTTGATTCAGAGCATCGGCCACCTGATTACCCAAAAAATAGATACCCCCTAATCTGACCTGACAGGAAAAGAGGGCCCGGAGGACAGTTGCCTTGATGGGGTCTTTACTCCAAGTATCCCAAATCAGGCTTAGAGGGTCGCGTGGTACTTTCAGAGTCAATGCAATATCATCATTTGACAATACTGGCTTTGGAAGGGCCCATAAGTATTCCTGCAGGGTCTTTTAGCTTCCTGTATCGGTGTATCAGAGCAGACATACCAGAATGAGGTGCTTGATATTGGCTTGGTGAAGCCTTGTAATGAAAGCACGATCGCTTTCCTCCACACCCGTCCACGCTTGTTCAATCTCATCCACCAAATGCCAGCGTGCCCCTGGCTTACGATAAAGTGAGCTAGTTGTACAATTCCTGTGATTTTAACCTACTGAATAGCTGAAATCAGGCCAATCACGAAGTGAATCCAAAAGATATTCCAAAACAGGAGGGATTTTCGGCAGTTCTCCAACAGTGCGAAGCTCTAGTGGACATCCAAATAGAATTGTTTGGCCACTTGGAGCACTTGACTTAGATCCAGGATTTTGATAGTAGATTGGTGAAAACCGGATTGGTGATTGGTGATATGAAGTCTCAATGGCCTCCGTGTGGAGGCTTGCATCAACAAGAGGTTTTATATTCTTGGCTGATGCCCAGAGTGCTGATCCGGAAGAATTGCAAGTGCTTGATACATCCCTGCCAACGAAATTAGTTGTCAGGGCTTCTAGTCCCAATCTCGCTCCTAGGCACACCGAAGATAGTTTGAAAATGACTCCATCACTACGCCTACATCACACACAGCGGTCTGATAATTAGTCCCGTATTCCTGTGCTTGCAAATCAATTAAGACCCGGACGAATAACACTGGCTTGACCTGAACTCGGTCCGAAATTGAGCCGAGGAATTGCTCTTGGCTTCGTCGCTGTTGATGTACTGTTCGGCGATATCTCAAATCTGGCAAATCTAGATCAGGTCGCTGGTGGTCACTCTTCCTCGATTCACCTCGATTGTGATACTCATTGAGTGCTTTATTTACTTTCAGTGTTTTCTCGCTTTCCAGTTTTTCCTTTAGAGCTCTGCCGGAAGCAAACAAATTGGAGAGGTTTTTTTGGACACTGACATCAACCGATTCGACTTTAAGCCACTCCTTGTGTGAAATCGCTGTGGCGGCTTGAGCTGAGTCAACAGTCTCTGTTGATGCGAGTTTGTCTAACTCGATATTTAACATTTCCTGGTGGAAAGGGATCGGTGTCGTGATTAAGAATCAAGGTCCTGTCACTCACGGCCTTGGCGATGGACATTCCTACGGTTTTCATTTGATCTTTCAGGCTTTTCAGCTTTTCCACTCGAGCGTGTAGTTCTGCCGTTGATTTTAGTTTACAATTTCAATCGCCCACCATTGGATTCCAACCTTCTCGAGTACCGTCCAGAAGTTTCTCGATTGTACAATGCCACAATAGCTTGCGTTCAGGTAGAGGGGGTGCCCCTTCAAGCAACGCTTGAAGGCCTGAAATCCTTTCTGGACCATCAGGGCCAGGTTCGTGAACTATCTTACTGTCAGCATACGTTTGTTGCTCCAACTCCACTCTGATAACCGATTTAGTAAGAATTACGAGGCAGCAAGAGAACTGGGTACCTTCTGCGCATGAATCCCTCAAACCACCTGAGACATGCAATCTCCTGATTGACGAAGGGTAAAGCAGGTCTTGGTTCGGCCATGACTGCAAAGGATAGGCTTCAGTTCTTGTTTCGGAGGGCTAGTTGGGCGCGATCAACGTGGGAGGTGGGCAGGTTCAACGTGGGCGCCAATATTCGTAACTTGTAGTTCCCAAAGAGATGGGGAACCGCTATGCGCCTGATATAGATTGAAATTGAATTCCAAGTGCATCACCTGGGTTACTTGGTCCCGAAAGCGGTCGTACCACTTGGGGGATCGAAGGCACTAGCCCTCAGGGGCTGCGCATTGGGTCGTTAGCATGCTCGCTATTCCAAACCAATAATACTGTCGATCCTTCACCTAGTGTCATTTATAATGTAATATATTCGTGTAATCCTGACTGTCTTCCAAGTCGGCGATGAGTTAATTGTTGGCCTCCACAATATTGCACTACACCCTCACCGGAGTTCGACGGGAAAGCAGTCTACTCTAATTCGTGCGTCGTGGATATTCTGTTGCTTTGACTGTCCTCAATATAATATAATAGCGTTCACTCAATTCTTCCTAACTGGCTAACTCCGCCGTGCATGCACAATATCCAAGGCGAGGCGGCCTGAACGAACTTGTGGATGTGCGCGGTCACGGGGGTTGAATGAGTGACTGGATATGTCCGTTAAGTTGCGACAAAGGCCATCGTGTACTGCTTTCGTGCCAATGATGTTAGGATGTATATATTACCTTGTGTATTCTGTGAAATACCCATGTTAGTTACCTGTTTGCATCGCTTGTTACTCACGCCATTTTTGCGCCTGACCGCAAGGTGCAAGCATGTCCCGGCAACGTTATGACCAACCCCTGGGCGCGTCTTTCCATTTCGTTTTCTGACAGAGTCTGTCTCGCATAGATCGTCCAACGGCAACACTATTGTAGGAAATAGAAAATTCCGGATATATGTTTCAGGTTACGTTTCGAGCTCCGGTGCCATGGATACCGGATGGACGGTTATATAAGGGCTTCATGACTCGTCTTGTATCCTCCCGTGTTTGTAGCGAGCTCCAGCAAAAACGAATTTTCTCGTCGTACACGGGTACGTGCGCCGCGCGATATTTCTGACACTATTTCTTCTCGTCAATAAATAGATCCACATGGGCTGACGCCTTCATGCCGAGACAAAATCCGCGTCCTCTCACGTTTACGATAAGGTTGGCTAACGATGCATGTGGGTCCCCACGCGGCCCACAACCTTCTTGTAGTAAGTAAGTGTAGATGAACTGGATATATGGATTGGTCTATATTAAGTGCACCCTCTTCCACCCCATTAATCTAAGGTTAACACAAACGTTATACACTTCTCCTCATTCTCTTCGGGCGCGATGCACTGTACTGAAACAACGGTGGCGACGAGTCACCCCTCCACATGTCCTCTGTTGCCATCGTTGGGTACTGGTGTACATCCTGGCTCTTCTGTTCGTGACCACCGCCACACGTGTCCTCACCCATATCATCGACGCAGGGCCAGAAGCGTGCGGAGAGACTCGAGGCACATAAAGGACGAAAGTGACTCGTTGTATTCGATCCCGGGGTGCTGGTGGCCCCCACGAGCAACAAGTCCAGTCTTGGTCTTACTGAAAATATTGTTCTGGATTTTGCAGTGGTGCGCGTGCTAGGCACGCACAGTGCTAGCCTGTAGACGTCATGTAGCTTGAGGTTATGTATGATGGAAGAGAAAAGGTTACCTATCGGGGAGTCACGGGAGCAGGGCTGTAACCACTGAGCCACTGGACCGAAAATGGAGAAGGAATCATCACTCAAAAGGACTATACAACACCGAAATTCCTTGTCTATTACTACTTCCTTCCATCCGTCAGTACCGGCCGCTCGCACGTATTGCAAGAATCGGGCAGGAGCTAAATTCCATTGGGAGGGCCTGTTGAGAACGCGATAGGAGGATAAAGAACAGTGAGTATAACAGGTATTGCACTACCTGTACCACTCCTCATTGTGTTGAAGGCCGGACGGATCCCTCATACTCTTGCTAGAGGATTCCCGGTGGGGCACCGGGGGGCGGAGCGGTTCACGTCACGCCAAGACAGAGTATAATAGTAAACGGATGGGGATTTTCTCCTTGCACAGTGTTCGTCGTCGGTTCAGGCTTGAGTATAATCATGGTGCAGGCTCGAGCGCGGGTACGCATTCGGTACAGCATCGGGCGGGACTACTGTCTCGACAAGCGCACTGAGCAGTGGCTGAACGGTGGAGTCGTCTGCGCCAGCATCCGAGGCGTGCTTTTGGGCGGCGGCAACAATCCACAAAGAACACTACATCTTAACTCTGAACCTCGACCTGCCGTTTTTGGCCCCATCCCTGTAACCGCCTCGTTGATACGTGTACCCAATAGAAGTAAACTCATTGTCATGGTCGCCTTTTCGTCGAGTTTGTTAGTCTCTCCTTCAGTTCAACGGTAGCGCACAGCACGTCAAATGATTGGAGACGAGAAACGATCGGCTTATCGCCACAAGAGTACCTCATATGCTTGTGCGGCGTCCGTCCTTTGAGTGCTTCGTCGGCGTTCTGCTGTGGGTATATCATACCTCGCCCTCACCCCAGAGAAATTCAGTGAGACCTGAATTTATAGAGCACGGCGCGGGTGTTGGTGAGCACACCAATGGTACACATCGTCATGTGCAGTGTATGAGAGACCTTTTGACATGACGGTGTCTGAGGATAGGGATTGGGACGTGTGTATATTCGACGTGTGTCGCGTACCAGCAATGCAATCCTAATAGTGGCTCGTATACTGACTACCACACAGCAATCGTCATTGAAAGAACGCTATCCGTATCTCAGCTTCAACACCAGCGCCGTCGCAATTTCACCCAATTTATTCTCAGTTTTTTTTCCTTGGCGTGACCCTCTGTTTGATGTCACACACTACTCGTCTCACTCATTTATCCAATTCGTTCTGAGCTCCGACCCCAGGCCAACTACCTACTTTCCGATCAAATCTCAAATCTCAGAACGCAGCCATCTGATCGACGCGTCTGCCCGCCCACCTGAAATTACTGCTCTATCACTCCCTAATTGTCTTTCTATTACAGGTGCGAGAGCAGCTGCCCCGACTCCAAGTAACGCAAATGGGAACCGCCTTACAGCGAGAATATTTTCCACCATTTCCTCCGCCGAGATATCGCCTTCTGAAAGGGTATATGGATGAAACTGATGTATGTCAATTCTATAAGATGGTCGTCACGACGCATTACCATCCTCGCCCTCGAGGGGCATAGACGGGAGGCAGTTCCTACGGCTGATTCGAGGGGATTCCGGAACGGAGGCTTGTACACCTTTAAGAGTATTACGCCGTCGTCATTAAGTTGTGTTCTTGGAGAGAGGGAGGCGTGAGGATGCTTAGAGGGGCGGAAATTAGAGGGCCA
>Ga0307515_10019634_pt1 | contig 12137 bp, 11 predicted proteins | sample 17_EM_MG_FD_194513 | JGI IMG/M metagenome (GOLD analysis project Ga0307515, IMG submission 194513) | Populus trichocarpa ectomycorrhiza microbial communities from riparian zone in the Pacific Northwest, United States - 17_EM | ecosystem: Host-associated > Plants > Roots > Unclassified | place...
TTTAAATAATAATGGTTTTTTTAAAATAGAAAGGAAGTTCCAATGAATATCCTATAATTTACTTCATTTTACAATCTCTATTATTTTAAAAATTATAGTTTATATCCTGAACTTCATAATTTTATAACACTTTACATAACAAAAAAAAATTAATAAAAAATATTAAATTATTTACAGCTTTTTTATTATATTTAATTTAATAATTAAAGAGCCCATGTTACTTTAAAATAATAAAATTATTATAAAAAAAAAACTATCACTCTCTTTGCCAAACATGAAGATAAAACCCTTAACAATCGCCTTTGTTCTCTTCACTGTAGTCTCTAATGCAAGTGCAAATAAAAAGACAATCTGCGGGTCTCGTCCATCACCTTGGAAACTTGTTCCATCCTCTTCCAATGCCTTGTCCTATCCCTTTTCGCCTCTCTATCTCCCTCTTCGAAACCATACTTTCCTCTGGACTGTGAATTAAACTGAAAAATGCAATGCCATTTGACAATATAAGAATACTGCATAACAAACCATCTAGTAGGTAATTCAATAGTAAAAGTTTGAAATTAAAGGGTTTGTTTTTCTTGTAATTCCAGGTTCGAGCCATGTGGTTGCTAATATAATAGCCACTGGAGATTTACATGGTCGTTAACTTCAGGGCCCCTGAGATTAGTTGAGGTACGCACAAATTAGTCCAGATATCCACGTTAATAAAAAAAAATTTATGCTTAACACAACAAAAAATTAGGTGAGGTGACATAGAGATTGTTGAGGGTTTCTTGACTGAAAACAATAAAGAGCCAATAATAGCAAAAATTTATGGAATTCCAACCTCCTATTCTTTTTATCTACACTTGCAGCAGAGTCCAAAGTGTGGAGAACAAAAGAGATTGTTAAGGGTTTCTTCGACTGAATTCAAGCCGGTGGCTAGGGTTTCATGTTTGGTAAAGAGAATGATAGTTTTTTTTTAGTGGTAATTTGTTATTTTAAAAGCAAGAATGGCTATTTACTCATTATATTGAATATAATGGCAAACTAAAGTAATCTAACATTTTTTTGTTGATCTTTTTTGTGTTATGTGAAGCGTTATGAAATTATAAAATTGAGGATATAAACTATATTTTTCAAAATAATAGAGGTAAAGTGTGAAATAAAGTAAACTATAAGATGCTCAAGGTATTTTTTTTTTCTTTGTATACTACATCAAAACTATAAAAATACACCTCAAACAAAGCATTAATTTGATGCATTTTCAGGAGAAAAGTTGATTGAGCCGCCTTACCAAACACATAAAAAGACCGCTTGGTAATGTGATAGCTTTTGCTTTTTGCGCAATCACATTGAAAAACTTATTTGGTTAGTCATATAACTTCTGTGTTTTTATACTAAACTTCACACATATCTTTTTTAACACTGGTTTTTTTTTTTTAAACGGCAACTAAATTTTTTTCTAACTTACTTTAAGTAACATACAATGCTCAAACCTTTCTTCTTGATGCATTGATTCACATATAAATGGTTTTTTTAAAACCTAAAAGAGAAAATAATTTAGTCTTGATTATAAAAAAATAGTCCAATAGATATAAATATGCATGGAAAAGTACTGTAATTTTCCTTACAAAACACTGTGGATTGGTACAGTTTCTCCCCTCATTGTTTTTTTTTCTACTTGAACACATGGTTTTTTTCTTTTTTCTTTTCTTTTTGTTTTTTTGTTATGATTTTTTTAAAAAATTGTTTTTGTCAATTTTTTTTCTTTTTATTTTATCTTTCTATGAGGTTAGCGTGATTTGGGGGTTTGTCAAAGTAACTCAAGTTGCCTCAGTTGCCCCAATTTATGGGTTTGGTGAGGTTTTTTTTTCTTTATTAATTGAATTTGACTTTTTTATAGTCTATTTTTTCTCATATAGTTAAAATTTTTTTTTATAAAATAATTATATTATTAAAATTTATAAAATAATAAAAAATAAAGGATGTTGAGAAATCACTATTCTCCCAACACTCATTACACTATGGATTACAATAGTAATCCACAATGTTTTGCCTTTTCTTTTTGTTATGGCTTTTTTTTTTCAATTTTTTTTTGTTGATTTCATCTTTTAAAATTGAGATTGTTGATAATTTAACTTTGTAATTTTCTTCCTTTTATTTTACCTTCATATAAGGTTAGTGTGGTTTAACCGTTTGTCAAGGTAACCCAGGTTGCCTTCGTTTACGAGTTTGGTGAGTTGTCTTTATTTTTCTTTGTTTTTTTAATTGAACTTGACTTTTTTTTATATAGTCTATTTTTTTCTCATATAATTAAAAAATATTTTTAGAGAAAAGTCATATTATTAAACTTTATAAAGTAACAAAAATTAAGGGGTGTGAGGAAATCACTGTTCACCCACTCACATTGCGCTGTGATGATAATAGTAATCCACAATGTTTTGCTTTCTTTCTTTTTTTCTTTTGATTTTTGTTTTTTGAATTTTTGTTATGATTTTTTTTCAAATTTGTTTTTGTCCATTTCATCTTTTAATATTGGAATGATTGAGAATTTTGCTTCATAATTTATTTCTTTTTATTCTACCTTTCTATAAAGTTAGCATAGTTTATGGGTTTACCAGGGTAACCTAATTTGCCCTGGTTTACAAGTTTGATGAGTATTTTTTTTTTAATTGAACTTGATTTTTTTATCGTCTATTTTTTCTCATATAGTTAAAAAAAATAGTTTCAGAGAAAAGTTATGTTATTAAATTTGTAAAGTCTATGGACTTATTCACAGGTTTGACTGATTGACTTGGTTCGCGGGTCTAATAAGTTTAACTTTTTTTTTTAATTAGTTTTTTTTTAATTTCATCCTTAGATACTGAGTCAATTGAGAATTCAGTTTCATAAACTAGTTTCATTTCGTCTTTTATGAGGTTGTCACGATCAAAAAACATCTCGGTATTGGGTTGATGTTTGATTTCACAATCGTCTATTTTTTTATCATATAATTAAATAAAAAATAGTTTTGAAAAAAAAAATTATAATCTCAGTGAAGTCCATTACCCAGTTCACAGGTTTGACATACTAGCCCGACTTACCCAATTCATAAGTTTGACGAGTTTATCCACCGATATGATATGTCTTTTTTGTCTTTTAATTATTTTTTTATTTTATCATTTAATATTGAATTGGTTGAGAAATAGACTTTATTATGGATTTTTTTGGCTTTCTTTAGGAATACTTGTCTTAAATAAGTGTCTATTTTTAGGTTGATACTCAATTTTGTGAGGATCTATTTTTATCATATAATTAAATTAAAAAAGTTATTAAACCCAATATAGTCTATGACTCGGGTTGCCGGGGGGCCGAGATCGATCCAATCTATCATTGTCTTAATATTTTAAAAAAATTATCATCTTGAATTTTTTTTAAAAGCTAAGTCATGTTTTTATCGATTATCAATGTTGCATTTAGACCAATAAAATCGATCGATTTAAGTCGAGTTAGCTCCTAAATAGTTTAATTGAAAACTTGAGTTAGGTAAAGAGTTGGGTTCATAGACTTCAAAATTAACCCACTTGACTAGGTTTAGTAACATAGTTAAAAAATTCTCCACGCTCTTAATTGTTTTCTTACATTTTAAAAAATAATCGGTTGGACCCGCTGTGGAGTGCAAACCAATATACTAGTGGACACTAAAGGTTAATTTTGGTGTTATCGTGTTTCATTTGACAAGAAAAATTTGATGATGATTATTTTGAACCTTAATATTTTATAAAAAATAAATCAAAGATCAAAAATAAACTTTTTTTCTAGTTTGATCTTATATTCTCGAACTATTTTTATGGTTTTTTAGTTTTATAAATTAGTTTTTTTAAATATTATAAGAGTGTGATTTATTTTTTATTTTTTAATATTAGTAATTTAAAAATATTTTAAAAAAATTAATTTATTTTTAAATAAAATATACTCTTAAAATATATCAAACACAAAAACAAAATGAAAAAATAATCAAGATGGCCACCGAGTCCAGAATATACTGACAAAACTCAACAACGTGCCCATTAATCTTTTTTCCTCCTCCCAATAGACCTACCAACTCTCGCTTTGTCTCTCTTTAATTCTCTACAGATCTGATTTTTAGTGCGCTAAATCTTCATTTCCTTGTAGATTGAGAAATCTCAGATTATCAAAATGGGTAAAAATCCGAACTTGAAACTAAAATCTGATCCTAAATTTTGTAACCAAAATGATTGTTTTGAAGTAAGTGAATCTGATTTTGATTTCTTTGATGTGGGTTTTTGCTTTTCTTGACAGTGAATGAAAATCCTTTCAAGTCTATATTGAAGACACTTGAGAAACCTGGTGGCGAATTTGGCAAATACTATAGCTTGCCTGCTCTCAATGACCCCAGAATTGGTTAGTATTTTTGTACTTTTAGTTTGTTGAGTTTGAGTTTGGTTACTGAGAAAGGATAAACATAGATGAAGTTCGACATTATGTGATTTATGTTTGCCGTTGACTCTGTCAAAGAATGAGAATCTTTTTATTAGGATAAAAGGTTCAGACTTTTTTTTTTTTAATTCTTTGGCTAAAGTTTGAATCTTTTTACTGAAAAGTTGATTTTTTTTTTGACGTGGGATTTTGGATATTGAGTTTAGTTGGTTTTTTGTGTGTTATTGCAGATAGATTGCCGTATTCAATTAAGATTCTCCTGGAATCGGCAATTAGAAACTGCGATGAGTTTCAGGTCAAGAGTAATGATGTTGAGAAGATTATTGATTGGGAGAATACTGCTCCTAAATTAGTTGAAATTCCATTCAAGCCTGCTAGAGTCCTTCTTCAGGTAAATGACATTGGTCATTCGATCAGTGTACTTTTTGATAGAGAAAATACATGCCATTGTTATTGATCGTTGCTATAATTGTTATTGATGTTATGATTCTGTTCTCAGGATTTTACTGGCGTTCCTGCTGTTGTTGACCTTGCCTGCATGCGAGATGCAATGAATAATCTGGGAGGTGATTCTAATAAGATCAACCCATTGGTGAGCTGTTTTCTCTTTGCATCATCAGGATAACTGCCATTTCAATTTATGTAATTTGTTGCTTCTAAGTCGTTTGATATTTTTATCTGCTATGACATGTGCTTGGGTGAAGACATTTTGATTGCCATGTTATTGTTTAAGGAATTAACCAGTGGAATTTGTGTGTGCAGGTTCCAGTTGATCTTGTTATTGATCACTCAGTTCAGGTTGATGTGGCAAGATCAGAAAATGCAGTGCAGGCTAATATGGAGCTTGAGTTCCAAAGAAACAAAGAAAGATTTGCGTTCCTTAAATGGGGCTCAAATGCTTTCCAAAACATGCTTGTTGTTCCTCCTGGGTCTGGTATAGTTCACCAGGTGAGGCAGCTTTTTCAACAGAGCGGTATTGACATTTCATGTTTCTTGAAAAAAAAAAAAACAAATGCTTGGATGCAATCAAGGGGAATGAGCTCTGTCAGTTTAAAAAATGCAATGCATAGGTATGTATTCATATGCAGATGTTTGAAGTTTAACAATTTGATTACCAGGTCAACTTGGAATACCTTGGGAGGGTGGTGTTCAACACAAATGGTTTGCTTTATCCTGATAGTGTTGTTGGTACAGACTCACACACTACTATGATAGATGGATTAGGTGTTGCTGGTTGGGGAGTTGGTGGGATAGAAGCCGAAGCTGCAATGCTTGGCCAGGTAAAAGATTTGTTATTATATTTACATTCGATGTCTACAATCTGGAACGTCTCTAATTGACATAAATGTATTTGCAATCCCCTAACTGATTCCTTGATTCTTTTTCTACCTGCATTCAATTAACCAATGAGAAATTTTCTATTTGCTAGTGCTTTCTATAGCCTTTGTCTCACGCCTGTAATTTTTCTCATCAACAATACATCCAATGTATCTTTCACTTTGCATGCAGCCCATGAGCATGGTCCTGCCTGGTGTGGTGGGGTTTAAGTTATCAGGAAAACTTAGAGATGGTGTCACAGCCACTGATTTGGTTTTGACAGTGACTCAAATGCTGAGAAAGCATGGGGTTGTTGGCAAGTTTGTGGAGTTCTATGGTACACCCTTTGATACTCCTTGTGCATCAATTTGTGTTTTGATCACTATGTAATCTATTTCTTTATCTCACATTAGATTTTTGGCTTTTGCTAATGTCTGTAGGTGAGGGCATGAGTGAATTGTCACTAGCAGATCGTGCTACTATTGCCAACATGTCTCCTGAGTATGGAGCTACCATGGGTTTCTTTCCTGTGGATCATGTCACACTGCAATATCTGAAACTGACAGGCAGAAGTGATGAAACTGTAAGCCATAAAATGATACTGTACTGCATTTAATGTGGCCATTGTATATGCTGACTTGGAAACCTAAATAATGCAGATCTCTATGATAGAATCCTATTTAAGAGCTAACAGGATGTTTGTGGACTACAGTGAGGTAAACAATATATATCACTTCATTGCTTTCTTAGTGTATGGTCATTCAATGTATTTATTATGTTACTGTGAAAAAATTCTCTTTATCTAAATATAATTATGTCATTGTGAATTATTTGGTCGGACCTCAGCCCCAGATTGAGAGAATGTACTCTTCTTATCTAGCATTGAATCTCGAGGATGTTGAACCTTGTATATCAGGACCTAAAAGGTAATTCTTATAAACATTTTTAAATTTTTTTCTTCTTTGTCTGATTGTTATATTCCAATATTTCTCGGTCAATGTCATAATCAGATTATTGCAGGCCACATGATCGAGTTCCTCTGAGAGAAATGAAAGCTGATTGGCATGCATGCTTAGACAACAGGGTTGGATTTAAGGTGAGAATTTTATCAACTTACAAGACTGCATAAAAGGCATCATTTTAGACTCTTTTTTTTTTTTTTTTTGGGGGGGGGGGGTGTTGCAAATGGGTTAGGCGGAAACGGAAGTCATTAAAGTAATAAGGGCAGAAAAGTAATTGAGGAAGTTCCACAATTTGGTTCTCTTCAAAGAATAATAGTAGATTGTTTGTAGTTTGTTTTTATAACATAAGAAGGCAGAAAAGGAGGGGTTCCTTTGCATTTTTATTCAATTGCATCAGCTTACAAATGTCTCAAAAATACATCGAAGAAAAATATGGAAAGATTTTCCAAAATAAACAAGCTAACCCAGTACATTTGCTACTATCCAAAGCATATTTTGCTCTGGTAATAAAATTGTTTGATATCTGTTGTAGCTTAATTTTCCTGCCGTGAACGAAACACCCCCCCTGTCTGTCTCTTTACCTTTTTTCATGGCATTACAGGGATTTGCTATACCAAAAGAATCTCAAAGCAAGGTTGCTGAGTTCAGTTTTCGTGGGACTTCAGCCCAGCTCAGACATGGTGATGTTGTTATAGCTGCTATTACTAGTTGCACAAATACCTCAAACCCTAGTGTCATGCTTGGAGCTGCTTTAGTTGCAAAGAAAGCTTGTGAACTAGGATTGGAGGTTGGATGTTTCTTCTTTTAAACTTTTTTCCTTCAGCTTATGCTATCCTGATTATAACAATATTTAACAGAATAAAGGATACAACTGCAAGATAAAAGGGAACAGTACAATGTTGACCAGACTAAAACAGATGAAGGGAATTATATATTGCCTACTTCGTAGCTAATTCTGGAGGAATTATGTATGTCGTGTTTGATCGGTACTACAGTGTGATTTGGCCAATAATATTGGTGTAACTTCCCTTGTTTCTTTTTTATGTTTTCAAGAGTCTGCGTTGTGAATCTAATAAATTCTGAGCATCTATTCACATCATTTTAAAAGCTTCAGAATGTGAGACTCCAATTTTTTAATGCTGGATTAAACCATTGTTAGTTTTAAAAAAGTTTTTGGATTATGTTAGTATCCTGCACACTTTTACTCCATCCATTAAAACTAGAGAGGCTTAATTTTATCCATTATCTTTTCTACATATTCTATATTGTTGACACGTGAAACTTGAATTACAAAATCACCTGGCTGATTTTCCAAGTATATGGTCTTGTTAGGAGATTATATCACATTAATTATTGAGTTGCTAAGAGATTGTGATTGAATTTGTAAGTTTTTCATTCTTTTATCAGGTGAAACCATGGATTAAGACAAGTCTTGCTCCAGGTTCTGGAGTTGTAACCAAATATTTGGAAAAGAGGTATTGTTTAGAGTCCTGATCTCATGCTTGTAAACTTTATGCGGCTATAGCAATGCATTTCTGATTTCTGCGCTACATCTGCAGTGGCTTGCAGAAGTATCTTAATCAGCTAGGGTTTAATATTGTTGGTTATGGATGCACAACCTGCATCGGAAATTCTGGAGATATAGATGAAGCAGTGGCATCAGCTATCACTGAAAATGGTAGTCTTTTTTACACGCATTTCTTGTCCTGATATTTCTCTAGGAATCATTTGAACTGATGATATTGTTGATTTTGTACTCATTTGCAGATCTAGTGGCTGCTGCTGTGTTGTCTGGGAATAGAAATTTCGAGGGTCGTGTCCATCCTTTGACAAGGGCTAATTATCTTGCTTCACCGCCACTTGTAGTAGCTTATGCACTTGCTGGAACGGTACTCAACTTATATTCTATGTATTTTTTTTTTCTTTAAAAAAAAACTGGACTTGTTACTTCACTTTGAATGGTAGCTCTTCCTGTTGCTTTGTGGTCACCACTTTCCTTTCCAATTGTTGATTTACATGTGCTGGACATTATGTATCTCATGAGGGGGCAATGCTGCAGGTGGGTATTGATTTTGAAACAGAGCCAATTGGTGTGGGAAAAGATGGAAAGAAGATATTTTTCAGGGATATTTGGCCGTCCAATGACGAAGTTGCTCAAGTAAGCTACTCTCCCTCCTATAGTTTGATTTTGAATTGTCTGATTAGGCTACGGATCAGATCTCTCATTGTTTCTTATTCGTGATGGTCTGCAGGTTGTTCATTCTAGTGTTCTGCCTGATATGTTTAAGGCTACATATCAGGCAATCACCAAGGGAAATCCCATGTGGAATCAATTATCTGTTCCTTCAGGCACTCTGTATGCTTGGGATTCCAAATCAACTTACATACATGAGCCACCATATTTCAAAAGCATGACTATGTCTCCGCCAGGACCACATGGTGTGAAGGATGCTTACTGCTTGCTCAACTTCGGGGACAGTATTACAACTGATCACATTTCACCAGCTGGCAGCATCCACAAGGACAGTCCTGCTGCTAGATACCTCATGGAACGTGGAGTTGATAGAAGAGACTTCAATTCCTATGGCAGTCGCCGTGGTAATGATGAAGTGATGGCAAGAGGCACATTTGCTAACATACGCCTTGTCAACAAACTGTTAGGAGGAGAAGTTGGGCCTAAAACAATTCATATTTCCACTGGAGAGAAACTATCTGTGTTTGATGTTGCAATGGTAATTTCTTCTAAGTTACTTCATATACTATCAAGTCCAGTTATGCTTTATGTTTTGACTGAGAAAAGTTGGGAGCAAAAATATCCTGGGTTATGCTTTAACTCAGGGTTATTAATGGTCAGGGCCATAAGACTAAAATGTTGTGATTAGCAAAACAAATAAGTAACTACATTAGATAGCCATGGTCCAAATCAGTGCCGTTCTGGGTTAAGTCTACTCCCTACTGGGGAAACATACAGTATCCATAAATTTTAATCATATGGACGACTTCAATTGCTAGTTTCATATATCTTAGATGCATTGCTTAGGTTAGTGTTCATAAATACTGAACAAAATCATAAAGAATTCATAAACAAGCATCACATTTCTTGTGTTGGGGCCATAATATTGTTTCAATTCTGGTTTTGTTACTTTGGTTAACAGAGGTACAAGAGTGAGGGGCGTGATACAGTTATTTTGGCTGGTGCCGAGTATGGGAGTGGAAGTTCTCGTGATTGGGCTGCCAAGGGTCCAATGCTACTGGTACATTCTCTGCCAGCATCTGAAACCCATCTAATTTCATTAGACTTTTAAGCTTTTATCATAATCCTTTAAATTGTTCCTGGACCAGGGTGTGAAAGCAGTGATAGCCAAGAGCTTTGAGCGAATTCACCGAAGTAATTTGGTGGGAATGGGTATCATTCCACTTTGTTTCAAGCCTGGGGAGGATGCTGAGACCCTTGGCTTGACTGGGCATGAGTGCTACAGCATTGATCTGCCTAGTAATGTGAGTGAGATAAGACCAGGTCAAGATGTTACAGTGGTGACAGACAATGGCAAGTCATTTGCATGTACCTTGCGCTTTGATACAGAGGTAATGATGGAAACTCAACCTTGCTTTTCACCTCAAAATATAATATCATTTATTTCATAAATGCTTCAATTCCTTCATATGCTTGTGCCTAAGTTTAGTTACTTTGGTGTAGGTGGAACTGGCATATTTTGATCATGGAGGCATTCTACAATATGCCATCAGAAACCTGATTCACACCAATCACTGAAACAGCTGAGTATGATTAACAACACGGTGGGTTTGCAGCTCCATATCTGTTTCCAAACAAACCAGTAATTAAAGATTGCGGCAACACAGGATATAATCTCGGTTTTGGGGCGGAGCCGGGTTATATCATTAATAAGTCGAACTGATTCAATAATATCAGTGTATAAGTTGATTCAATAATACCAGTGTCTTGAGACGTGGGTTACATTAATTTGATATATCAGTCAGGTTTGTTTATGTTGATATTCGATGTTCAATTTTGATTTAGTTGCTGGTTTGAAATGTGTATTTCTGATAATCTGGGAGTGGAAAGTTTTATATCATGAAAGATGGGTTTCCCTTTCTTATGTCCAACCCTTCTTTACGAGATATCGTCGTCCTGCTCCTGTCATTGTCAATCTCAAAAGATGGGTTTCTTCTGCTTTCAGTTCCAAGTATGCGTGTGTAGTGTTGGGTTTCATAGAATTCTTTATGGCCCTTTTGTTGCACTCAAGGATGCATTTATTTGACCTTTGGAAGCACGATGTTGCTTTCATATTTCAGTTGCCTTGACCCTAAAAGAGAAACCAACCTAAGCTCAAGCCCTGCTCTGCTCTACCCTCGGGGTAAATAAAGTTGAATGGCCTTAGCTCCATTCACCACAATTTCGGCAAGCCTATAATTGATTAACTCGTTTGCTCTGAAGAATCCAAAGGCACAGTAGTTGTTGGATGATCGAAACTTTAAACAGTTAGTCAACCCATGAGCAAATACAGCCATGTTTTCTCTATGTACGCCACAAAAGGATGCGATGCCTATTGATTTATTTGTTGCAAGTGACACATGAGTGTTCTCTAATGATTCGACTGATGTTCGGGTTATTTGAATTTGAATTTACATTAATGAAGTTCTCAATGATATTTATTATCAGTTCATGAGTTAATTTTGAACTTGAATTTGCATCTCGTCATTGCATAGGAAAATATGTTAGTCATATATGATTTTCATGTTCAAAAAGTATTTTTTTTTTTGTCTAATCATATATGCATTGGAGTTTTCTACATAAAATTATGATTGTATAAGTTTTTAAGCTTTCAAAGTGTTTTTCTAATAAGTCAAAAACATGTGCTGGTTAATATTTGTTTAGTTTTTTTTTTATTTTTATCAAAGTCATTTATTCGACTCTCAATTAAATCATTTTTTTTTCTAGACTTGGAAGGCTGTTCTAAGTATATAATGATAATTGAAACCAAGTATTGAGATCTTTTGACAATATTTGAATTGAAGTCGTTGACTTGGTCTTTTGGAAACCTATAAAGTTTTGTATCTTTTTTTGTGAGTAATGGACTTTATACTTTAATTTTGTTTTATTAAAGTGGTGAGTGATTTGTATCTTTAGAGTGATTAGTTACTTACGTCTGTATCTTTTCGATTTTGTACTTTAGAGTGGTGAGCACAAACTATCATTTGTGTAAGTAACATGTTACTTTATGATATTTATACCATCTCGGTATCAAATTGGTATTAGAGCTTAGGATTTACAATCATGACTTTTCATGGACATTGTGGGTCAAATTCAAAAGGGACATTCATGCTCTTTAAATGGATGAAATGAGAAGACAAATCCAGCAACTAAAGTAGCGTCTTGAACGATATAAGAGTCGAGATGATGATGATGGTGATGATGAT
>Ga0307515_10019635_pt1 | contig 12137 bp, 7 predicted proteins | sample 17_EM_MG_FD_194513 | JGI IMG/M metagenome (GOLD analysis project Ga0307515, IMG submission 194513) | Populus trichocarpa ectomycorrhiza microbial communities from riparian zone in the Pacific Northwest, United States - 17_EM | ecosystem: Host-associated > Plants > Roots > Unclassified | place...
ACCGGATTGTTTTTTTTTTTTTTTTTGTAAATTATTGGCTAGGATGATATTAAACAAAATAGAAAAAACTTTTGTAGGGTTGGGAGGTGTCAATGTCATGGCAATCGTAACTTAAATTGGGTTGCATGATTAGAGGTGGATGACTGGATAGGGATTCAAGTCAGGGAGAATTTAGTCATTTCAAGCCCAATCAATGTGGCCAATTGCCCACTGAATTCCAAAAAACGCACCAAAAAGCAAAGGTGACCTACATGGCCCAACTCATCGTCACCAAAAATGCTGTCGCCATTTTGCTTAGGCTCTCGATAACTCCCCCTCCCTTTTTTTTTTATACTATTCTATTTTGCGTTATTTCCAGATTTATTAGCTTTTCCTCCAAATTTTTTATAAGTTCTTTTTCTAGATTTGGTGGGATTTATCACTCTGCCAGCCTTGTTATTTATTGATGTGTGTGTGTAGATATATGTACAACTAAATTAAGAGAACACGACCCTTTTCATTGTTTTCCTTTTAACCAGCAAAAACAAAAACACTACTGAAGATTCCGCAGCTTAATACTTGAAAAAAAAAAGTTTTTTTTTTAATTTAGATTGACAGAGCTACTCCACCGAATTAAGATAAACAAATTAACCACGGAATATCTTCATAAAATCCTTGCGAGAATTCACCCTATATTTCCTATATCTTCCCGGCCTTCATTTTTCTTTTTTTTCAGGTTGTTGTAATTGCTAGGAGATCACTCCCATGCTAGGTGATTCAAGTGTGCTAGCAAGCTCTAGTGATGTTGCGACCACCGCGACTAGGGTCGTCCCTGAAGGTGGTGAAGTTTGCGAAGTTGGCGATGCAGGTGGTTTTGGTTCAAATTCAACCGAAGAAGATAAGAATATGGGCGGTGATCATGAAGGTGACCGGATGAATTATGGTGCAAACCGGTGGCCTAGACAAGAGACTTTGGCCTTACTGAAGATAAGGTCCGCTATGGATGCAGTGTTTCGGGACTCAAGTCTAAAAGGTCCATTATGGGAAGAGGTTTCCAGGTGATGATTCGTTTTCCTTCTTTTTCCTTTTTCAAGGTGTTCGGTTAAACAAAAGTTTTAAGCTGTAGCTGATCAGTTCGTGCACGTAGATCTGTGAAGTGACTTTTTGCTAAATTTTGGGCACTTTCGTGGATCCTTGGCACAATGATATCTTACAGTTTTCTTGGTATTTGGATTTAGAGCGATAATGTTGGTTGGTTGGTTCACTTTGAGGGAATTCAGTATAAAGAAGAGAAAAATAATGTTAATTATGATGCTCCATGAAGAAATCCTTCGCAGTCATGGTGCTTCCTTTTCATGTCTGGATCTATTTTTTTTTTTTTTTAAAAAAAAAACGTTAATAATAATACATCGATGAAGGTTTCTTTAGTTAATATAGCTTTTGTTTTTAAGAAAAAATTCAACCATTCTGATAAACTAGGGAATTCCCTGTGGTCATAGTTTGTCAGAAGTTCTCTCATCTTTGTTTGGATTTTCTCTCTTCGTTTTCCTTCCATCTTAGTTTGGCTTGGCTTTTTCTTTTTCTTGTGTCTATCTATACTCAATTTATGTGTCAATGTTTCTATATGGTAAATTCAGAGATGAAGTACTTGAAATCTTCTTGACTGGCAGGAAACTAGCTGAGCTTGGTTATCATCGGAGTGCCAAGAAATGCAAGGAGAAATTCGAGAACTTATACAAATACCACAAGCGAACCAAAGAAGGCCGAACTGGTAAATCCGAAGGCAAAACTTACAAGTTTTTTGATGAATTAGAAGCTTTTCAAAATCACCATTCACATTCAGCACAACCGCCAACAATATTGGCACCGCCGCTGCCACCACCAAAAGCTCAAACTCCAACCGCAACAACTGCCACATTGCCGTGGACTAATAGTCCTGCTATCGTCTCTCATGTTACTGTTCAATCGACAACAAACCCTATCGATATCTTGTCTCAAGGCATTGCTACACCAACAACCATCCACAGTACAATTAGTCCGATGCCTTTATCTTCAAATTCCCTGAATCCTTCTCAAGATACTTTACCATCTTCTTTACAAAACCTTGCTACACATCTTTTTTCTAGTTCTACTTCATCATCAACAGCATCAGATGAAAAATTGGAAGGAAGTAGGAAAAGAAAGAGAAAGAGAAATTGGAAGGACTTTTTCCTGAGGCTAACGAGAGATGTCATCAAGAAGCAAGAGGATTTGCAGAAGAAGTTTTTGGAAACGGTAGAGAAATGTGAGCATGAAAGAATGGCACGCGAAGATGCTTGGAGAATGAAAGAGATGGCAAGAATGAATAGACAACATGAAATTTTAATCCAAGAACGATCCACGGCGGCAGCAAAAGATGCTGCAGTTTTTGCATTCCTGCAAAAGATATCGGGACAGCAAAACTCAACGGAAACACAAGCAATTCCACAACCCAAACTAACGCCACCTCCAACACAGCCACCTCAGCCTAGGCCACCACCCACCAGTCTGGAACCGGTTACAAACTTGGTGGTTTCAAAATGGGATAATGGAGAGAATGTTACTGTATCCAGCTCTTCTAGATGGCCAAAAGTGGAAGTTCAAGCTCTTATTAGTCTTAGAGCCGATCTTGATATTAAGTATCAAGAGCATGGAGCTAAAGGGCCTTTATGGGAGGATATCTCAGCTGGAATGCAAAAGCTTGGATATAATAGGAGTGCAAAGAGATGCAAAGAGAAATGGGAGAATATAAACAAGTATTTCAAGAAAGTAAAAGAGAGCAACAGGAAGAGGCCTGGAGATTCAAAAACTTGTCCATACTTCGACCAGCTCGATGCTCTATACAAGGAGAAAAATAAAATGGAGAGCAGAGTCAGCACAGGTTATGCTGTCAAGCCCATTAGCACGATGGAGCCATTAATGGTAAGCCCGGAACAACAATGCCCTTTTGAACAAGCAAACCAGCCTGAGACAATCATTGAAGATAACGAAAGAGATATTAACATCGATCACAATATCGAAGAAGATGATGATGATATGGATGATGATACTGAGGAAGAAGATGAGGGAGTTGGTTTTGAAGTAGTAGCAAACAGACCAGCTTCATTGACCAATGGTGAGTAAGTCAAGGTAGGAAACTTCGTATCAAAATTACACTGTCATGGTACAGACAAAGGGGCTAAAATTTCCAAATTCAATTATGAATCAACACATATCGATCATTCAGAACTGAATTAAGGTGCATGCAGCGCTGAAGCTGTCCGATCGATTGATGAGAATGCAGGTTCTGGTTGCCATGTGAGTACTGGTGCCCACTTTTATTTTTGCCCATATTTGAACACATGGATTCCATTCTATAGTGGAAATTAGAGCAGTTTTTTACTTTATCTTTTTTTATTCAAATTAATAATTAACATTTGTTAATATATATAAAGCTGTGGAGAGATAGGCTGGTTGCCCTCCTTCTTTCGCAAACAATAAATATTTTATGTGGTGTTTGTCTGCATAGGTAGATATAGAGAGAGAGCTTCGCGCAAAGAGCAAATAAACCAGTGTTGTATCTGTCATATTCTGTTCAGTGGTTGTAGATGATCAAAGAGATAGTTTTTACACTGTATACTTCTGTAGCGTGTGACTAATTGGGAGATTATCTCTTAATACCACTTACAAATTAACTTTGGCCAGCAACATGAGAATGAAAAATTAATAAGAGAGGAGAATTAACCCTTTTGAAGAAGAGGGCCCTCCCCAGCAAGGTCCTGCCAGGAGGAATCTTCTAAGTTATCTGCAATTAAGCTTTGTGTGGTATTATTGATGCATATATCCCATGTGTTGACTGTCAACGAAGCCATCATATTGATTACTTCTTGATGATCAGCCAACCTATCATTGATCAGAAAGGTGACCATTATACGTTGAATATATTTCTCATTTACCATGGTCCATTTTCCTTTTGACTTGTACACGCACCATGATTTTTTGCCCAGTTTCTTGGGAGTATAGATCATATATTGCACTGCCCATTAAAGGCGAGGGTCCACAAAATGAGTGGTCATGGTCCATAAGAAGGTAGATGTTCTGTTATATATATAGTTAGGGCATTAAGATTCAAGGGCTCCTGTAGCTATCATTGCACAGGCACAAAACACAAGTCTATCTTTATCCTCAGTAACATCATCATGGCCTGAACCCGCCACCGCTTGGTGCTGAGAAGTTGTGGACTGAACCCGAAGTTGTCACCGTACCGGTGCCTTCCACTGTTAACTCTGTCGAATTTGTCTGGAATGTTACTTTATTTCCCCTATGAATAGAATATTAGTGTCAAATTGACCTAACAGAGGCAATTACAATCTACAGAATGATGATAAAAATATAATTATCGTTAGTGAGATTCATTATTTGTTATAGAGTTATGATTCGCCACCGTTTTACTGATTTTCTCCTTTATTAATTAACCTTTTTTCTTCAATTGAATTTCATTCAAATCTATATACACAGCTACTCCACAGCTCATTCAACCTAGCTATGAATTTTAAGAGGATGAAGTATTTTACTAGAAAATATTCCGTGTATAAAATCTTTTCTCATAGAATCTTAATTTTACATGGAACATATTTTTTATGTCTGGAAAAATACTTTTTTAATTTTTTTAATAGAGTACCCTGTAAAATATTTTATGGGATATTTAATTAACTGAAAAAAATTTGTTGGTAAATTATTTCACATATAAAATCTTTTCTCATTAAATGTTAATTTTACTTGGAACATATTTTCGATATTCGGTAAGATATTTTTTAAATTCTTTTAATTATTTATATTTTATAAAATATTTTATGAAGTTTAATGAATAGGAAACATTTCCTGAGATTCTAAGTTACTTATATATATATAAAAAAAACAGTTGGTAGGTATTTATACATGGTCAAATTCGCAGTCATAAATGGTAGCAAAAAGATAAAAATAAAAATGATAAAATTCAGATTAGTCTGAAATGATTATTATTCATCAAACAAGAATTTTAATAATTTATAATAGTAATGATCATCATGATTTTTGAAAAATAATTAATTTTCTAAGAATATTATTAATAATCAGCATCATAATTATCAAGTAATTTCCAGTAATAATTATTATTATTACCAACATCGTTTTTTCTTAATAAAATACAAAGTTTTAATTACTTTTTTATTTTATCTATTTTTATGAGAAACTTAATTAATGAGAGAAGAAGGTGATAAAGAAGAAAAGAGAGAGATAATATGTTGAATAAAAGTGAAGGAAAGGATGATAATTAAATGTATAATTAAGAGATATATAGAAGGACATACAATAATTAAAGGAACTAGTTTCTTCGTTTTGCACTAATAATTAATTGGTTCGAAAACTGTCCTCCAAAGGCACTCGAAATAAAAAAAAATTTAAAAAAACTACAAACTCTCGGCGAAAACGCATCAATGATTCTATTTTGATTAGCATTAATTAAATTCCACCTAATTAGTGGTAATTGGTTTCATTAAAGTCCCATATCTTGTGATTTTCTCATCTTGCTCGGCCTAGAGATCACATCACGGCCTTAAAATTAAAGCATAAAATCTAGGTATTACGTCGAATAAGCAGCAAAACAAAGAAATTAAAAGATCAAATTAATACTTTATTCAATGATTCTCCCGCCATTTGATGACTAAACTATCCAATTTAACACAATTCTTTATGCCGTTGTGGAAATTGATCAACCTATAGGTCTGTTATAAATAATACAATTCTTTATGCCGTTGTAGAAATGCTTATACACACATTTAATTAAATAAATTAATATTTGTATTTGGCATAAAAAAATAAATATTAAAAAATAAAATTGAATTGAAAAGAAATTAATTTAAAAAAAAAACCTAAAAAAATCAAAAGCAACCCCATAGAAGGACCTAAAGGACAAATCAATTCTATAGAATGACATAAAAAAATATCAAAGTCAACACATTTCAACTTTCAAAATTCGCTATCTATCTTGTTCATGAAACTAGAATAATCCCAAACAAGGCCCATTTAAAAAAATGTTGAACGTCGAAATAAAAAAAGAAAATAAAGCAAAAGAAAAAATGTTGACCCACGTTAATTTTTTAAGCCTGTGACTCAGCAAAAACAGTGAAGCCCAATCTCCAGCAAATTAAACACTAAAAGATGAAACCTAGAGAAAAAAAACTATTACACAAAAAGATCTAAAATTAAAAAAATGAGGGTAAAAATCAAAATAAAAAATAAATAAAAGGGGAAACAAAAATAAGTAAAAATTAAAATACTGAAAACAAAGAGGATTAATCTATGCTTTTAAAAGTGAGAAAAAAATATAAAGAAAAAAATAACCATAAATAAAAAACCACTATACTATCACCGACATACACCACACTAGAACAAAGAGAATGTGGTGGACTTCTAACAAGGCGAGAGGGCAAGTTTGGCAACCAAGAGAGACGCCGCTCATACTAGAATCTTTTTTAATTTTAATATTAATTAATCAACCCAAAAAAACTAATTTGACTTTGATGGTTTCTGAAATAACAAAAAAAAAAATTAAAAGTATAAAACAAGCCCTAGAGCACAATTTATTTTTTTAATTCCAAGGATAAATGTGTCCTTTTTCATTATACGTGAAAAATAAAAAGACTAAAACACCTAAATAATCATATTTATAAATTTTGAATCCAAATAAATTACTTTACTGTTAAAAAAAACTAGAAGTGACAACTACCCTGGGCGCCCAAATAACTATTTGGTCAGGTAAAAAAACCAAAATACTGGCCTTTCATTTAATTCTTGCAAGGATAAAAAAGTTTTTATTTTATGGCAGCAGGGAATAGTTTATTTTATGGCAGTGTTTTTTACGGTATTTTTCCGATGCGAAATATATTTTTGTTTAATGGTCGTTTTATTAACGGTTAGACCATATCCAAACCGTCAAGATGCATCATGGGTCACTGTTAACGGACACAGCACACTCACTACGGACATTATTCCCTACCAAAAATATTATTTTTTGACAGATATTTCCTCGCCAATATTAAGGAATTCCATTATTTCCGTTCGAAAGGTAAATATTTTCTACGGAAATTATTTTTTTAAGAAATAACTAAAAAATTAATTCTTCATCATCAGAATATGAAATTAAGTGTATTATACACACACTTAATTATTATACACGGCGTTGTATATGAACCAAGTACTGGTGATAAGTTGGAGAGGTGGCCCAGCTGATGCAGGCCATCAAATTGTCTCTGAGAGGAGAGATAAAAAAACTTTTTTCTGTGGGTGTGTCCCTATGGAGGTTTTATTGTCTGAAACTGTAACTGTATAACAGATTACGAGTCCTATCCAGAAATAAATATCCAGACCAATCCATGCGTTTTTATTGGACAACATTTGCAGCATTCCTATTCCATCTAGCTGGAGGACATGTCGAGTCAAAAGGAAGATATAGAAAAACATTTTCATATTTTACGCAGAAACAAATCATTTTATTTTTTATTTAATTCTTTACATTTTGAAGCTGGAAAGTGAACATTAATTAATTAAATAATATGTTTCGTGATCATTTTCTCGGCACTGACTTCAAGAGTTGAATTAATGGGAACCGAACGAATGAAGAGAAATTAGAATCTGTATTTAAGGTTATATATATCCTTGATGATTAGATTAACAGCTTGTAAGATTCCTCTCAGGGGACCCTGTTGAAGGTCCATGAGCAGCGTGACAGCATGTGTTGTTGGCATGTTGTGGGAAGGGTCCCCAGTCGGAGCTCGACGGTCGGCTTTGCAGCCTGTACCCCTCCATTTTTGGCTTGCTGCTGCGTATCTATGAACTATATACATCATCGCTCAGATTGAAATAACAGTGACCTGTTCTTTCCAGCCTCTCCGGCCCCCTCATCTCAGCCTGCCGATCAGCATACCCTGAACAGCTAGCTAGCGGAGTTTATAATAATAATAATAATAATAATAATAATAATCTTTCTTCAACAAATAGAGAATATAGAGAATTCGTGATTTTTGAGTTATTAAAACTCTAATACATATCATGTAAATCTTCGAAGGTTTAAATTTAGATAAAGTTTAAGAGTACTCTCTAAATTATTTATATAATATGCATGTACTAATATTTTTATTTTATTTATTTTCCTGGTTTAGATATTGGGCTAATTATACATTAATTATATTTATACAAACAACACAACACACTTAATTAGGTTTACTAATTAATTTGTTATTATTTTGTACATCCAAATATATATTTCTATTAATAAAAAGTCCCATCTTTAAATATAAAGTATTTGTTGAGCCAAATGAAGGAACAAGGACGAACACCATTCACCATTTCTCGCAGTGGCAGTACTACCATGAACATGAATAAAAACTACAACACTAGTCTCTTGTATTTATTAATTCTTTGGAAACTAGTACTGAACCTCTCTCTCTACTTCTTCTTAATTAATTTCTCACTCCCTCTACTTATTATTAATCTTGCAAAAAAATAAATAAATTATAAAAATAATTAATCTCAACGACTATATGCTAGCTACAACACACACCATGTGGGATTTCCTTACAAATTAATTCAGAGTCTTCCATCCCGATTCACGGCTGCCAGAATCCGATGCACTTACCAATATTCCTGTGAATTCTCATAGAGTTGCTTCTTTGGCCTTAAAACTCTCACTCATCCGTGTTCATTGATGTTTGTTTGTTTGCTACAACTTCATAGCCACTAGCTTCATCTTCTTCTTCATCTTCATCATCCATGTTCTTGTCATCTTCGTCGTCATGATTTTGATGATCATCGCTTTCCAGATCTTCCATCTCCGAATCAGGCCTATGTTCTTGTTGTGGAGGAGGCCATTGTTGCTCAGGGCGTACCATCAAAGGCACTGAGTTTTCAGGCTTCATATTGGACGGACCATCAATCTTGTTCTTCTCTTTATACAAAGCATCAAGCTGCTGAAAGTATGGACATGTTTTCGAATCCTCAGGCCTTTTCTTTTTACTCTCTTTCACTTTCTTGAAGTACTTGTTGATATTCTCCCACTTCTCTTTGCATCTTTTTGCATTACGATTGTAACCAAGCTTTCTCATCCTAGCTGAGATCTCCTCCCATAGTGGCCCTTTAGGTCCATTGTCCTGGTACTTGCAATCAAGATTAGTCCTTATCCTAATTAAAGCTTCGACTTCTACTTTAGGCCATCTAGAAGGGCTAGCTGACGTAAAATTCTGATCCCCATTATCTGATTTCATTATCATGTCCACATTAGCCACCGCTTGTGGTAGTGGCGGCGGCGGCGTTGGTACTAGCTGTAATATTGGAGGAGGTGCTGGTGGCTGCGGTGGCTGTGATGGTGGTGGATTATTTTGTATTTGACCCGGATTTTGCTCTTCGGATAATTTTTGCAAAAATGCCATTACCGCAGCATCTTTACTCGCCGCAACGGATCTTTCTTGGGCTAAGATCTCGCGCTCTCTATTGATTCTTGTCATTTCCTGCATTCTCCAAGATTCTTCTCTAACCATTCTTTCATGTTCGCGTCTCTCAATTGCTTCCAAGAACTTCTTCTGCATCTCCTCTTGCTTCTGGATCACCTCCTTCATGAGCCTTTCAAAGAAGTCCTTCCATTTCCTTTTCCTCTTACGACGCTCTTGCAGTTCCACGTCCGAGGATGTCGATGAAGAAGTGGAATTGGAGATGAGATCTGGGGAGAAGTTTGGAAAAGAGGGTGGAGTATTAGTATGAGGAGGATTTGTAGGGTTTGTTGCTTGTGATGGGGGTAAGATTGTAGGGTTTGTTGAAGGAAATGGAGGAACGGTAAGATTTATAATTGCTGAAGTTACAATGCCTTGAGACATGTTTGTAGCTAGTGTTGCTGCTGCTGTTGATGGAACAGTACTGTGAGAAGCCCTAACAATATTAGGAGAAGGATTAACCACTGGCATTGCTATTGCTGTGACTGCTGGAGTAGGTGCTTTGGGCGGTTGTGGGGGCAGCGACAGCGGCGATGATAGTGAAGGAGGACGACTTTCGAAGGCTTCTAATTGATCAAAAAACCTATAAGTTTTGCCTTCTTGTTTACCAGTTCGACCATCTTTGGTTCTTTTGTGGTACTTGTACACGTTCTCGAATTTCTCTTTGCACTTCTTGCCGCTTCGATTGTAACCAAGCTCTGCTAGCTTCCTGGTATATAACAACAGTTGCAACAAAAACATAACTCCATTTCTTGTTTTATCCCATCTCGAATTCAGCAATAAAAACAGAAGATCTTGAAGAATATTCACACATAAAATAAACGTGAAAGTTAAAACAATAAACAACAACTTAAATTGAAAATTAAGAAAGATCAGTGCTTCGATGGACACAGTTTGCTCTTGGATTTACACATTTGTAAGCTGAGTTTTAATTAAGATGAAACAATTCCGTGTATCTTAACACTCCTTCCATTTATGAACCTAGTATTTAATTTAAATTTTGCTTTAAAATGGAACAATTTAGACAACCCACAAATGTCAGAAATCTAATTAATTCTGAACACTTAATTGTTATTGCAGTGTGCGCTGGAGGAAGGAGTTTTTTTTTAAAAAAAAAAAAGCATGAATACAGTCTTCAAGAGTATTATAAATTGCAAAGGACTACTCCTATAAAGAAAACTAACCAAAAAAAAGGAAAAAGAAGAACACAAAAAAGAAAATTGAACTCACGCAGATCTCTATCAATGAAATCCTAAAGCAAGCAAAAAAACCTTATATGAATATGTAGTGGCAGTTCACAAAACAGAAGAGAAAAGAAAACTTTGTAATTAATCTAATTAATGAATACCTGGAAACCTCCTCCCATAAAGGACCTTTAACACTAGCATCACGAAACGCAACATCCATGCCGGACCTTATTTTTAAGAGGGCCAAAGTCTCTTGTCTTGGCCACCGGCTTCCTCCATAACTCCGGTCACCTTCAATTTTTCCTTTATCTTCTTCACCTCCAACATCATTACTGCCTCCTTCATGATTGCCTCCGGTTAACGGAGGAGCTTCCTTATGATCTCCTGCCCCCCCTCCACCACCACCACCACCAGGGGTTGACGTTGTCGTGGTTGCTAGCACACTACTTGAGTCCCCTAGCATAGGACTCTCTTTCTTTCCTTTCTAACTCTCAATATTACAGCTCCTTGGGGGAAAAAAATATACACGAGCTAAAAAAATAGAAGGAAAAAAAAATACATCATCAAAGCAAAAGAGAAGGTTAATTCTCATGAGGGTTTTATGGGAGATGGTTTGTACTGTATGGTGAATTTATTAATTATTTCTGTGGGATCTGCTTGTCTATGTCAAGAAGTTGTTTCTTTTCTATTTTTAATACTACTTGGGCTGGAATCTTTGAAGGATTTAATTTATTTCTTTTTTGTTTCTTTTTCTCTCGTGTAATGTGGGGTGGTAGGGATGGTTGGTTAAAAAGTAGGGTGAGAGGTGTCACTTGGTTTTGTAGCAGTGATAGTAAAGGCACGTAGCACAGAGAGATATACATTGTATACAAATTTATACAATTATGCCACAGAAAAGATAATAAAAATTACAGGAATTTATCAACAGCTGCACTGCACGTGGAGACGATGGTGATGATTTAGGTTTTTTTTTTTTTTTTCAAATTATCACGGTAAACTTGAAAATTTAGGTGAATTATAATTCTTCAGAAAATCAGGTAAAACAGCATAATTTAAACTTGTTGTATTTTGAGAGATGTTCACTAAATATCATTTTTGAAACGCAATAACTATATATTATATTTATAAAGCGTGATATTAACTAAATGTTTGTTAAGAAAGGATCGAGAGGCCGCATCTTATCTTCATAGTACTAACGAAGAAAATAAAGTTCACACCATAGCATATTTAGGTGGTTAAATGTTTGCCGCACTAGACTTAAAACTTTGAAAAATAGGCTAACTCTTAATAATATCATGGCAGAGGACAAGACCACTCAGGCAGGAGCTTGAGCTGGATTCCGTCATGCTAGTAGACATAAATAGATAGATGAGTTATGTTTATATATTTTGAAATTACTTGAATATTGTATTGTTGAATTATTTTATATTCATTTTGCATGTATATATGTTTT
>Ga0307515_10019636_pt1 | contig 12137 bp, 15 predicted proteins | sample 17_EM_MG_FD_194513 | JGI IMG/M metagenome (GOLD analysis project Ga0307515, IMG submission 194513) | Populus trichocarpa ectomycorrhiza microbial communities from riparian zone in the Pacific Northwest, United States - 17_EM | ecosystem: Host-associated > Plants > Roots > Unclassified | place...
CGACGTCCAATGACCACTCTTCAACCATCACGTACCAGTCTCTCCGACGATTCTGGGGTAGCTTTTGTAGATTTCGAGGTTCTGAGCAATATCCTTCCACAACTTTTTGAAGATGGCAGTACTCCCGGTGAAGTGAAGTCCAGCAAAAAGTGGGTGTGAGATGGCCTGGGCAACGACCTCGGCAGGAGGACCTGGGACAAACTGAATCACACCAGGTGGAACGCCGGCCTCCTCCAACAATTTGTACACGACGTAGTTGGAGTACGTCGCGGCGGGTGATGGCTTCCACAACACAACGTTTCCAACGAGGGCCGGAACACCGGGGAGGTTACCACCGATAGCAGTGAAGTTGAAGGGTGAAACTGCGAGGACGAAGCCCTCAAGCGCACGATACTCGACCCGGCTGGGAGCAGTCCTTAAGTATAAATTGATGAGAAACGGTTCAAGAGGACTCACTTCCAAGCCCCTGGCGAGTTTTTTGGTGGTTGTTGCGAATAAAGTTCCTCCACAAACTTCACTCCGAAACGGAAGAAGTCCGTAAGCTAAAGGAGAGCAGTTTGGTAAATGTGTAATGGAGGGTGCTTGAAAAACTACTCGACCTCTGCTGCCGCATCGATTTCAGCTTGCCAAACATTTTTACCCTGTCCAAGCATCGTAGCAGCCATGAGCTTGTACCGATACTTTCCGCTAGCCAACTCCGCGGCTTTGAGGAAGATAGCCGCCCTGTCGTTCCAAGGGAGGGTCTCCCACTCTTCCTTAGCAGCAAGAGCACCGACGATAGCATCGCCGATGACCTTCTGGTCAGCTTCATGATAGTGGCTGAGATGTCTTGCATGATCAGACGGAATTGGTTGTTTAGCGATCTTTCCGGTCTTGACCTGGGTAAGAAGCACCGGAAGAGATCCGTGGTCAGTAGAAGGGAAAGAGAAAACCGAAGAAAACACTCACAGGCTTTCCGTTAACTATACAAGGAACCTCGAAAGGCAATTCTTTCTCCATTTGAGCGAGAGCCTCTTCAAGCCCTTTCCGTTCCACAGATCCCGGACCGTAGCTTCGCTAAGATAACTGTGAGTCCAAAATCAGCCGCGAGATTTGAGAACTCTTTACCATCGGTTCATTGTCAACGGCGGGGATCTTGAAGATAGCCAACTGAGCTGAGGTCATGACGAGTGACTATAGATACAGAGAGGGATATAGGTGAAAACACGAAGTGGAGATCAAGGTCCGAAGCACCCCGAGCACGACATAACTAAGTACGAAGCGCCGAAAACGTCCCGGAACAAATATTACAGACTGACACAAATTATACGGTCGCGGGTAACTCGTCTACCTTCCGTTTCAACTCCTCTAAGAATGACCATGACTCGAGCAGACTCAACGGGCACTTCCTGCATTCCACCTGTTGGAACGATCGGGACAGGAATTCCATGGTGAAGACGACCTCCGTTGTTGGACGAGCACTCAGCTCTTCCGTCGCCCTCTTCTGGAAGTCTAGCCACCACTTCGGGCCTTCAGAGAAAGCACCGTACGGCCCATTGCACTCCATACACTTCACGTCGTCTCTCAACCGCAACAGCTCCTGGGCAGCCTTCGCTCGTGTATGATGAAGAGCCAGGAGCCGATGGTACGAGAACGCCGAAATGTACCTTAATTCCTCCGACAGTGGTGCATCCAGGATATTCATTCCCAGAGTGTGTTTGGAGGCTAGCTTCGCCTCCTCTTCGAGTTCGTAGCGGCTCGCGATGGCGTAAATCCTCGTCGGGGACTGCTCGAGGTAGCACTCGGAGACGAGCTGTCTTCGTAGGTCGTCGATTGCGGGAAGGGCATCGTACTTGACCGCGGCATGGAGTACCAGGATGAGGGTGTTGAGGTCGTCGTCTATGATAGGGTTTGGCACCGGATAGATGAATTGCAACAATAGTTGTAATATTTCCGGGGATTCGGAGACTTCGACGATCGGGATCTTCGTCAATTGTGACTCCTTTGTGGGAGGTTGTGGCAGTGACAGCATTTGATCGAAGAAAGGGGATGCGAGAGAAAGGATGAGACGGTGGACATGAAAGTCTGTCGCCGGAAGGCTAGAGCGTAGGATGAAGTCTGCGGTGGGGTCGTCAAAGTAGTCTATGGCCATGGCGGGGTGGGGAGGTGTGGGAGGAGGTGCTGGCCAGCAACAAAGTTCCAACGTGATTTTAAAGCTTGGTCGAAATAGGTGGCGAGAGCTGAAGAAGGGTCACCGCTTCTAACCGCGAATAATTAAAAGATCTTCTGCCACAAGTGGCTTTCGATTCGAAATGACTGTCAAGGACACAAAAAGGGATGATAAAGGCTAAGAAACCAGGTGGGGGGAAGAGGGGTACTGGAGTTCGCCAGAGGGTCACGTGCCATCAAAACCTAACTTAGCGCCTGCGCCGTTCACGGTCAGAGTCTGGGCTCCTTCTTCTGTCTCCACCGTGTCGCCGGCGCGGGGAGGACGACCTTGACCCCCTGCGACGTTCGCGTGACCGACTACGGTGCTCATTGCGAGAATGTGACCGCTCGTCGACGTCAAAAACCATCCCGTACTCATCCCCAGCCCTGTGTCCGCCACCAGCGCGGTACTTTCTCGTTGGTTCAAGATCTCGGCTTCCTCCGAAGCCCCTTCGAGACGGTAGCTTGACGTCATTCGACCAACCCGTGTTGAGTCTTGCCACTGATTGGGAGCTGGAATGATCGACTTAGCGATAACGATCGGAAGACGTTTGAGATACCCACAAGTCAACCCAGATGCGACGATCATCTACTAGGACATTCTGCATCTTAAAGTACCCCTAGATTGGAGTTAGAATCCGTTCAAGAACAAACGCGCGGAATGAATTGCACCTGTTCAGCGTCATCTCTCTTATCAAATTCAATGAACGCATATTGAAGTGAATCGCCGGTCTTCTTATCCCGGATGACTTGGCAACTAAGAATTGTGCCGAACCTGGAGAAGATTAACTCCAGATCCTCGTCGCGGGTGACCGGGTTCAGTTTGCAGACGAAAAGGACGTTCTCGGGAGGTCGGACGTTGGCGAATGGCAGGTCGCCAACCATTTCGAGGGTGAGTGCAGATGCTCGGGCGGCGTTAATCCTTCTCTGAGCCTCGGCTTCTTCCTCAGGAAGAGTAGCTAGGGGGTCTTCATCCTCGGCAATTCGAGTAGAGTTGTCGGGGGGCTTAGTTGGGATCTCATCGGGGACTTTGAGACCCGGTGGATCCGGGAATGGGTCGTCCAGTATTTCAATGTGCCTGATCCGTACGTCCTTTAGCGGTCGGCCATCCTGGTCCACAAAGACTTCATTGAGTTTTTCGAGTGTATCCAGTCCCTCGACGACGTGGCCGAAGACAGCATGTTTCCCATCCAAGTACTCCACTGGCCCATTCGCAAGAGTGATGAAGAATTGGCTAGCACAGCCCCCCTTCGGCAGGCCCTCAATGGAGGGTGCCACTGCCATGGATACAGTCCCCTTTTCTCTGTGCTTTAAGCGAGGGACTATCTCCGGGGAAAAGTAGCGGGGAGATTTAGAGTCAATGTAGGACCAGATAGATCCGCCCCCAGTCCCCGTAGCGGAAGGATCACCGACTTGGGCAAGGAAATCCTTGGAGACTGGAGGTGGTGATAACATCAGGTTTAATTTACACGACAAAGAAGGGGCCATACTCACCATTGAAGAAAGCGTTAAGATTGTAGTAGTAGACTTTGCAGAGTTTGAGAAAGTTTTCGCATGTTTTTGGGCAAGAATCTACTTCGAGATCAATGACAATGTCGCCCAGAGACGTCTCGAGCAGGACAGACATGACCAAGGACGGTCCGTGAGATGGAGGAAGAGGACAAGTGCGACACAGATCACACGTGACGAGGCGCGTCGAAGCGCGAATGATCCAGTCGAAGAACCACATCTCAACCATCTCCTCAGCATTGTCCTCGGCCCAGGGGGGCAACACGATGGCCACGCTCTTCTCACAGCACTCGTCCAACCCCCTCGAAGTCTCCTCTTCAGATGTTTACAACGCACGCCGCCTCCGCATGCTCCAGGCTTGTGGAGGAGTCGGGTCCTCAGACGATGACTACACGTTAACTCACTCTGGAGAGGGCACCGCGTCTGGTTGGGACGCCAAGGCTCTAAACGGGAAGGCGTCGTTGCAGAAACAACCCGTGCCGTTGATGGTCGACCTGGACGAGGATATGTCCGATGAAGACACGCTCACTTGCGAACCAGGAACGGGCATGGAAGAGGATGAAGAAGAAACTCAGGTCGACGAGCAGGTTGACGATGAGGACGAAGAAGAGAAAACTATCCTCCTCAAACCCCCAGACGAGCAAGAACAAATCGCAGAGGAAATCTTGGATCTCGAGGAGGCCGTACCACAGCTTCGCGAGGACTACAAGATTGTTGACCGGCTCGGCACTGGGACGTTCTCTTCGGTTTACAAAGCTATTGACATGTGGTACCATACGAAGTGGTACAACTCTCCCTGGCTCAACAGACATCCACCCAGCTCGTCAGAGCATTGGCAATCCGAACCTCGACCCAAGGGCAGCAAGGCGTTCGTAGCCATCAAAAGGATCTACGTTACCAGTGGCCCCGATCGTATTCGGAATGAGATTTCTATTATGGACGATTGCCGCGGATGTAGACACGTTTCCCAGTTGGTGACCGCGTTCAGACACTACGATCAAATTGTAGTCGTTATGCCGTACCACAAGAATGACGACTTCAGGGTGAGTGGTTGTCAGTATGCACGATTAGTGAACTCATTTATATATTCTTAGGACTACTACCGGGACCTTCCTCTGGAGGGTATAAAATCATACCTCCGGTGTCTGTTCCGAGCACTCCGTGACGTACATTCCCGCGGCGTAATTCATCGAGACATCAAACCCGCAAACTTCCTGTTCGATCCACGGACAGGTATCGGAACGCTCTGCGACTTTGGGTTAGCTTGTGTAAGATTGAAGGCCTTGTCGTTTGGTACCCTTGTGTCTCTTATGTCTTTTAGCGCATGGTCGAGGGCGGCCAGAAGCTTGGTGCTTGTCTGCACACATGTGCCTCACCCGAACACCCTCATGGTCGTGTTTTCACTTCATCAGAATACGATCGTCAAGCCGTTCGTAAAGCACAGAAGGATGCGAGGGAAAAGAGCAGATTAGCACCGGAAAAGATCGGTTATCCAGAGAAAGATACTCGGTATGTCGACTGTAGAGGTTCATGACAACGGTGTAAATTTCTCGTAGGCCGCATTCGAAGGCGAATCGTGCTGGCACACGCGGTTTCCGAGCACCGGAAGTGCTGTTTAAATGCGGACTGCAGTCAGGAGGTAGGATGTCCTTCATCTCCCTCGATGCCCTGTCACTGACAACGTTCTCTCCCCAGCGATTGATGTGTGGTCCGCCGGCATCATTTTCCTGTTCTTTTTGACTAGGAAATTCCCGTTGTTCCAGTCGAACGACGACGTTGAAGCCCTGATGGAACTTTCCACCATAATTGGGAGGAAAGGGATGGAAAGGACCGCAACACTCCATAGTGCGTACGTCATTTTCCACAGAGTTTTCAGAGTTCACCTTTCGCCCCGAAGGTCGCACGTTCTCCACGAATGTTCCCTCGATACCCGCAGAGGGGATGACCTGGACCCAGCTTTCGGAAAAGCTGAACCCGAACCTCATGGTGCCCAGGAAAGAGTCGCCGCATTTCTACCCCCACCACAAACCCGGGGAAAGCACCTTGGCCGGACCGCCCCAATCTTCCTCTCCATTCTCATCCCATTCATCCTCGATGATCGAACGCGCCAGGAGTTCTTATCGAGTACGGGAACGGTCATCTTCGCCGATCGTCGCCAGCGAAGAAACACACAAGGCGGAGATGGCGCTTGCTTTGGACCTTCTCGAGAAGATGTTGAATCCAGACGCAACAAGACGCATCCAACCGCGCAATGCATTGAACCATCCATTTTTGTCAGAAGAAGCAGAAGGGATCTACGACGACGATGCTTTCCCACATGCATTCGGTGGAGGCGTCTGTGGAGATCTGCATTATTATGACGATGACACAGGTGATATTTGCGTCCAACTCCCGCAAGAGGACGGATCCGTACAAGTAAAGCGTGTGTTATCTGGAGAGGGACTTGCCATTGGAAATTCGCCCTGTGAATTTCATTCTCACCTGGACTTTCCGTGTTAATTATTTTGCAGCTTTCGATGTTTTCGTAGCCCATTACGCATTTGTAACTTATAGACCAGCATCGCACTTTGGCTTTTTTTATTGTTACTTTGTTTTCCTCTGGCAATCCAGTGTTGTCATCCCTCGGGGGTCAGCCACCCGGGCCGGCCGAGGACACAGCGGAAGCCGATCGCTGCGACACGAATTCACATCCGAATATGGAAGGGGGGCCATTCCTCACTTGCACGTCGACTTCGATGTTCTTCAGTCTGTGACTCTCAAATCACTTCATGAGTCACCAGAACGGGCTACAAGCTCTGTTACTCAAGCTTCAGCCCTTGGCTCCTCAGATTCTACCACTCCTCGTCATCCCAATCTTCACCATCGTCGCACTCAGAATCGCCAGGTCCTCAATGCTCGGCACCCTGTTCAACTGGTCCTCATCCAGGGATTCGTCGACCTCACACGAGAGTCAGGATAGAAAGAAGCTGAAGAAGAAGGGAGCTAGGACCCGTGCTGAGCAACTCGGTTTGTTCAACGGGGATGCTCGCCTAGGTACGACCTCTGGCGTCTATTTGTGACGATTTGGAAACCTGATCCCGTCAAACCGAACGGCAGAGAAAGAGACTCGCACAGTCGACGATGGATACTACCCCGGATTGGTCAACATGTCCGGAACATACTGTTTCATGAACTCGGTCATGCAGGTGTGTCTTGGATTGGTAACACAGTCGTATTCCTTGGTTTAACATCTTGATCGCAGGCTTTGGCTTCGCTGTCATACCTACAACCCCAGGTAGAAGATATCTACGCAAGGGCGGTAGCACTCGATGTCGAGACACCCGTCATAGATCCCCTCCGAGATCTTTTGCATGGTGAGTCTCCAAGTCTATGGTCTCCCAGGTCGCTTACCCTCTCTAGCGCTGAACATACCCCGCCCGAATTTGAGGGCCCTCAAGCCAATAGAACTCATCAATGCTCTCTCAATTGACCCGGAAGGCAGGACAAACCCACTACTGTGCTCTCGCGAACACCAGGACGCGCAGGAGCTCTTCCAGTTGGTTTCGGAGTGCATCAAACGCGAGGCTACTGCCGTAGACAAGGAGGCTCTGCGCGATCGGGGTCTCGGAGCCATCTCGGGGAGCAACGGCTCGTCCAGACACAGGAACATAGGTTCTACCGTGTTCGATGGTCTCACCGCGAATAGACGCAGTTGTGTTGTGTGTGGATATACGGAAGCAGTCATGCTCTTCAGCTTTGACAATTGGCAACTTGCTGTCCCACGAGCAGTGAGTGACATCACCTCCCGTCATTCCTTCACTTTACCGAGCTTTTTTTTTTCCATAGCCATTCTGCAACATCTACAACTGTCTCCGCGATTACACTCGGCTGGAAAAGCTTACGGACTGTATCTGTAGAAGGTGTTCCATGCTCGCCACACATCAGAAGCTTCTTGCTGAGGCTGAACGGCTGAAAGCGTCGATGACGATTGACCCCAACCCTTCGTCATCAAAGATGAACCGTGCCCGGGACGCTCGCAAGCTTGAAGTTAGTGTGAGGGCCGCGATTGAGGAAGGGAGGATCGAGGAGGATATACCTGGAGTAAAACTCGAGAAGGTCTACAGCAAGGAATCTACCAAGCAGGTCATGATTGCTCGTGTAAGTATGCTATCCACCTCGTGCGATAGGTGCTGATGTCACGTACCAGACTCCGCATGTCCTCACACTACATCTCAACCGCTCCCTCCACTTCGGACACTACGCCTCCAAAAACACATGTCGAGTGGAGTTTCCTGAGATTCTTGACCTTTCGCCATTTGTTACCTCAGGCCAACTATCAATGAAACCGGACCTCCCCATCTCCTCTCCTCACCAATTGTATCAACCAACTCCGCTCGCGTCTCAATCGCCCCATCGAACACTGTACCAGCTCTCTGCTGTCGTTTGTCACTATGGTCAACACTCTTTCGGTCACTATATCTGTTACAGACGGAAGCCTCGACCCGTCAGTGCCGGAGCGGCCCGCTTCTTTCCACCGAGACTTCCATGCCCATTGGACTGCAGATGTGAGCGATGTGCAAAGTACGGGCCCGTCCGCGTCGATGATGGCTACGATAACAAACGAAAGGCGGGTTATGGTTGGCTACGAATCAGCGATGACTCGGTTCAGGAAGTAGGCTTTGAAACGGTGGCTCTGGAAAGTTCCGCAGCCTTCATGCTCTTCTACGAGAGGATCTTACAGCCGAGGGCGTCCACCACACGTCAGCCGGTAATCAGGGGATCCGAAGAAGCTGTCAGATCAAAGGACACACAGTCTAAGGGACCCAATCCTGTTCATGAGGGTGACACTCGATCACAGAGTGAACTCTCCGGTTCCAGGACCAACGACGTGCAACCCCGAATCGTTAGGAATGTCTCTGCCCCTCGACGGACCGACAGTCCTATGCCACAGCAGAAGCCAAAATCCCCAATTTCGCAGGTCTCAACACCATCACTGATGCGCGGAGGTTCCTACTACAATGCGCACCAGCCCCAAGTGAACGGTCACGTCGGGACGCCAGCCACGACATCTGGATCCTGGTATCGCCCCACGTCACCCACGCCAGGGGGATCACGACCATCACCTCCACCTTCCTCTTCGCATCCGCACTCCCCCAGTAAACCACAATCGCAAGCATCACCACGAGTACCCGTACCCTCTAATGCCGCAATACAATACCAACCTCCACGGCTACAAATATCATAATCTTTTCGCAGGTCTTCCTTAAACTCGTAACCTCATCCTCTCATTGCGACTACACATGTATCTTTAGCTCTACATATCTCATGTTTGCGAATCCAATTGTTGTCCTTTCTGGACCGTGCGGGAACTATACCACTTGGTAATTTCACGCCCGGGCGTCTAGAAACGGTCCAGAGAACCGAGCATGCCGCCCATAAACGTGTCATCTGTTTCGCTCATCTCTCTTGGATCCAGCCCTCTCGAGCTCAGGTCTCACCGGAGGATCGGTTTTCTTTGTTCGGCACTCGACCGTCGGAAGCTCTAAAACTGGGTCGTCCATGCCGAATCAGAGGAACCCTCCGCTCCTGGACCCGCGTGACGTCTGGAGGAAGACCTGGAGAACAAAGGGCGAACTGCCGGTAGAGATCCACTCATTCCTCGAATGCCTACTACATGCTAGTCGAGGAGGAATCAGTGAGTACCACTCCCATACGTGCAGCAGTCTGTTTGATTAACTTTGTTCGTCCTGATTCCAAGGAGCGGGAACATTGGGATATCTTCTCCGTGTCGGAATCAACTTGGCTCTTTTGCTGACGAGAATCAGACGGATACCAGGGTGAGACGACGTGTTTACCTGACCCTAATGGCGGTTAACACCCCCGCTATCGATAGCCACCTCCGTCTCAAGGTGCTGAGAAAGGCCTTGTTTGGGGAGACACCACGTCAACTTGCCTCGTTGCTTGGTAGGGTATTCATACCCAAGCCAATCGATCACTTATGTTAACGCTTTGTCTGCGCCAGGAACGTTTGTGTTCTTGTACCGACTGATCTACAACTCTCTGCCATTGCTGTTGCCACCTCACTGTGAATCTGTTCCCCAGACGAACAACGCGGGGCCGGCGCGGGTTCAAGGAGACAATATACCCCGCAATCTGGAGAAATATGTGGGGATCGACGCGCTGGCTCGGCCGTGGTTCTCCCTGATAGCCGGAACTATCTCAGGGGGGATCGCGATCAGGGCCGTGGACGCGGGACTACGGTCAGGGATTGCCCAGCAGGGCTTCGTTCGGTCAGTCCCCTACACCCGTTTACGCACCATAAACCGATTTGGACTCGAATTAATTCCAGGGGCCTTCAAGTATCCTACAATGTGGCGGCCGAAAAGCACGGGTTCCACGTCCCTCACGGCGCGCTGATTCTATGGGTTATATCATGCGCCCAGATATGCTACGCTTTTACGATGCGACCGGATTCGATCCCCCATGATTACAAAACCTGGATTGCCAAGGCGATCAGGATCCCCTCACAAACGGTAGGGATCAACGATAGTCTCGTCCGTAAAGCAAGGATGGATGTTGGATTGTTGGACAAAGTCATTGCGTTACCTGTGAGATCGTCTTCCCTCCGAATAAGTACCATAACTGACATGAAACCAGCACATCCACCCTGTGAATAAGGCAGAGTTAATGGAGCGCAGAAGGCTAGCGATGTTACCCAACCCTGATTGCGGATCTCGATACGTTCCCTGCGCGGTTCTTCATCCTGGTATCAGGGGATGTTGGAATGTTCCATTCAGAAAGTTCCCCGGAATAATGTGGGGGATTTGGCCGATGTACGCCGCGGTCAACCTCATACCCATCCTACTGTTCCGGTCCAAGACTTTCCTGAAAACGCCGTTACGAACGCTGTTGAAGTCTGTTTTGGGGGCTTCCCGGAGTGCTTTGTATGTTTCCGTGTTGATTCACAGTTACGAGGGTGGGGACGATCCTTCTTCCTGCCCGCATGGCACTTACAGATCGCAGGTTTGTTATGCTCCAAGCATTGGTTATACGAGGTCCTTCACGGAATCGGCTGTTTGCCACCATGGGTTGCAGATATGTTCATCTCCAAGTCCTCTTTTGGATTGATAGGTTTGATAGCTGGACTGGCATTGGTCATTGAAGAACAGCGCCGCCACGCGGAGTTGTTGATGTACATCCTGCCGAGAGCTATGGAGAGTGCGTGGAAGATTGCTGGAGGTTCGAAATACTTTCGGAAGGTAACGAATATGGATGGTGAAGTCATCGTGAGTGCATTTCATCCTTCGTCCTCGATTGGTTTTGATCTCTTTTACTTTTTTTGCGTTTGTTCGACGTAGATGGCTGCTGTTGGGATTGGTATGATTATGGTGTGGTTTTTCCATCAGGCCAACCCGTATCGACGCTGATTCTCGTCACAGAAGGCATACCAATGCGACCCCCAGCATATGTCCGGAGTCATAGGTCGAGCTCTGTATCAACTAGTGGGACCAAATTGATACACATTCCTGTATGTCGATGGAAGTGGAAATAGATCGAAGTTCCGGGCTGGTACCGAAACAGCTTGAGCTTCTGCACTCATTTCTCTGCGACCACTTTACTGTTCAAGACTTTTAATCGAGTTTCACTTTGCACATCGCAAACGCCCAGCACGTGCCGGCATCAGTCGCGTCTGTTTACATTACACAATAGACAAGTGTGGCAAAACAGGCGGTTACCTCTAAACCTCCATCTTGGATCTCTGCATGGCTTCACAGTATCCGTATGTGCCCTACCATCTGACCCGCAAGAACTGTATTGACGACCGACTTGGGTCACAGGGCGCAGCCCTCTAACTTGCAACCTGGCCAAGTTCCGCCCAAGAATGGCGCGATCCCCAATGGACCGAACCATATATCTCTTCCGTCATGTTCACCTCCCCGACCTCCTGGAATCAGCACGTCCCATCCAGTTGATAGATCTGGGACCCTCCAGACGCAAACGCCGAAGACCATCCCCCGTGGGCTGATTTTCTGTCTCGCGGTTGTGCTGCTCGAAACTGTCCTGATGATCAGCCACATCGACCCGCTGGCGGCAGTTGTGGACGTCGAATCTGCCAAGCGGCATGCCTCGATGGAGAATTCCACCCTGGCGGTGGAGAAGGAGAAGGCTGAAGTCGAGAGGGACGTGATGGGACGTGAGAGGGAATTGTGGGAAAAGGCGAGGGAAAATCGTGTTCCCCATGGCGCATTTTGGGAGGTTGTTTGGCCTGCTTGGGATTGTCGTGCGTATGGAAAGCGGGAGTACTGGGGGATACTGCGAAACATGCCCGAAGGATGGAGCGACATGGATGCGTGCATGAACATGCCCATTGAGATCAAAGGTGTCACAGTCAGGCGTCCGTATCGGTGTGTATACACCTGGGAATCCCCACACATCCACGGGTACTGGATGGTAGATTGGGA
>Ga0307515_10019637_pt1 | contig 12137 bp, 6 predicted proteins | sample 17_EM_MG_FD_194513 | JGI IMG/M metagenome (GOLD analysis project Ga0307515, IMG submission 194513) | Populus trichocarpa ectomycorrhiza microbial communities from riparian zone in the Pacific Northwest, United States - 17_EM | ecosystem: Host-associated > Plants > Roots > Unclassified | place...
TCTTCTTAATTCATTTTGGTCCCATCTTTCTCCCTTTTTCTTATTTTAGCCCCTTCTATATATATATATATATATATATATATAACCACATTTTTTTAAAAATTATTATAAACTCCCCCCTTTTTTTGCATACTTTATTCTTAGGCTTCACAGATAAAATCTTTTTACAAAACAGAAACTGGCAGTAATCTAGTTGGTCAAAAAGGTTCTTGATCTGACAATACTGAGCATCCAAATCTAACTGAGAATCTGCTCTAAGAACAATGATCCCTAGGACCTAATAAAGGTGTACGTCAATTTTTCAATGTGTAATGAGTGACAGGATATACCTAGGATGGTCAGATATCGTAAGAAACTGAGTCAGAATCAGAGCCTAAGTTGGAACAAAAAAAAATTACGACAGCAGCAGAACTATTTTTTTAGTGCAAATTCTGAGGGATTTATTCAACCTTAAAGACCAGATAAAAAAAGAACGAATTTAGCATTATGAAGACTCCTGATCAACCTAAGAAAACCTGATGATTTTGGTAGTAAAGGGGAAGGATAAAAAAGAGCAAAAAACAGCTCAAACAAGGTTTCAAAATATTTCTTTCTGTGCCTTTGTCAATCTTTTGGCGAATATGAGCTAAACTCCTACACTCTGTTCAAAAGAGGTATACACCGTCTCCAGCACGTGAGGTCCAAAATTGAGTAACAACAATGGTCACTAGGAACCCTAACTGGTCAACAGAGATTCTATGGTTCGGGACTAGTTACGTAAAAGGGAAAATATTATCACCCCTTAAACATTCTGCCTGAAGCAGACTGGATTGCTGGTTTTGTCTTAAATTGCTAAATGTTTATTAGTTTATGCTATGATAATTTACTTATAATATTCTCGACTCTGGCGCCAATGAATATTTAACTACGGATAATTCCAACTCTGGCGTTGGTAAATATTACGTAGCTATAAAATAAATTTAGATCAATTTTTTTTTATTCCCGACTCTAACACTAATGAATAAAAAAAAATTATTTTATTACACATTCACATATTTTTTATTTTTTATGTAGTTAAATAAAAACAAAAAAAACAATTAAATCAGTATTTTTATTCCCGACTCTGGCGTCAGTGAATAAACCAATAAAATAAATTTTATTTTTCATGCATGCACATATTTTTTTACTTTGTTATTTTTCTATTTTTCTATTTTTTTGGGCTGGGCCCAGTTCAGCCCATGGAGGCTGGGCTGGACCCAGCCAACCCGGCCCGGTCACTGGCCCAAGCCAGTGACCCGGCTGGGCAAAAATCAAAGAAAGCACGCGTGAAGTGATTTCACGCGTGCATGAACATAATAGAGGAATTAGGTTAGAATGTGTGAATTGAAATTCAAAGTAAACAGTAACCGGTGAATTAAAATGAAAAGCGGGGAAATAGAAGCTTACTTACCTGGTAGCTATGAAGATGAAAACGTGATGAAAGATTCGTCAGCTAAGCTTCTTTCTCTTCCCTTCTCCTTTGTTCTTGCTTTTCTCTGATTGGTTTCTTCCTGCCTGTCCCTGTTCTGTGTTTATTTCGTTCTCCTGTGGCCTTCTCTATATTCTCTCTATTCTTGCTATTTTTTTTTTGGTTTCTGTGAATTTGTGCTCTGAAGACGAAGGCGCAGCTGGGGTACGTTGGCTTTTTCTCTGGTTTTTCTTCCCTTGTTTCTGTTTCCTTTGCCTTCTGTTTTTTCCGGTCCCTTATTCTAGGTTTTCTTCTCTCTTTTATAGAGATTCCTCAACCGCTCCCTTTAACCAGTCCTGCCTTTGCAGGACTGTTATTTTCCACGAACGAGATCGTGGGCGAGAGACGTGGTCCATGATTGGATCGAATCCGTTGCAGATTTTCAGCCTGTTGAATCGGGATGGAGAAGACGAACACGGCTGTTCCGCCAGCAACGGCGACGTTTCGGCAGCAATGGACATTTTCATTTTTGACCCCTGATCTTTGGAATTTTAACCGTTGGATCTCAATTAATTAAAAATTCCTTTCAATTTTTTGATTTGGATTAATTTCAATTGAATCCCTAAATTATAACACTGTTTACAAAACAATCCTTAATTTCTGGATTGTTCAATTTGGCCCTTAATTAAATCTTTAATTTTTAATTCTTTCAAAATCATCCCTGAAAAATCAGTCAAAATTCCTAAAGTAATCCAGCAATTTCACTATGGTCCTCGATCTCTTAATTTCATGAAATTTTGCTTCTAATCAACCCACAAATCTGGTATTTCTTTAATCAAACCCCTGATCTTTTTAATCAATTAAATCAAAACTTAACTAAATCCTCAAACTTATCAATTCTTTAATTAAGCACCTGATTTATTAATTAAAATAATTCAAATTTTTAATTAAAGTCTCCAACTTATTAATTCTTCAATTATTGACCAATTGACTCTCAAATTTAATAATTACATCATCTAACTTCAAATTTTGTGTTGTCTTAACTCCATTCTCAAATATATTCTTATCCATTCATTTTGTATTATTTATTCAAAATTGGGTTATGACAGCTTCTATTGGGATGACTCTATAAGAAGCACTGTACAAGTGGAAATGTCGCACCCGATCTGCTAGGATGAAGTAGGAGAAAGGAAACTCTTGGGGCCCGAAATGGTGCAGCTAACGACTAATAAAGTGAAAACTACCAAGCAAAGAATGAAGGAAGTCTATGATAGACAAAAAAGTTATTCGGACAATCGAAGGAGACCACTAGAGTTCCAAATAGAGGATAGAGTATTCTTAAAGGTATCATTGTAGAAGGGCATCATTTGGTTTGGGATGAAATGAAAACTTGCCCCTAGGTACATTAGCCTTTTTGAAATTGTGGAAAGGATAGGGCCAGTTGGTTATCGATTGGAACTATCCGCACATTTAAACAAGATCCACAATGTGTTCCATGTGTCTTTGTTACGAAAGATGAAGGTGGATCCCTCACGAGTGCAACCACCAGTCCCTATTAAAGTAAGAGAAGATTTGACACTAGAGATAAAGCCAGTCAAAATTGTGGATCAAAGTAAAAAGGTGTTGAGGAATAAAATAGAGTAAAGATTATAATAGTTAATATAATAATAATGCAATTAAATAAAAAGATTATGAAAGATATAAGGAGCATGACTCAGATTATGAAAAAGAAAAGAAATGGAGCCAAAGTGCAATTAAGAATAATGGGGCTATAAATACCCCATTTCTTTTTTCTTGAAACCGATAGCACACACTAAGAAAAAGGTGGAGGATTTTAGATTTTCTATCAAAATTTGAGAGAGAGAGAGAGAGAGAGAGAGTAAACTTAGCAAAATTTTACTATCTTATATAAGTTGTTAGGAGAAAGCATCACTTGACAAAAGAATTGGTAAGAAACAAGTGTAGAAATTGTGATGAAAAAAGAGTGGGGGGCTAGCTGAATGCAAGGAGGAAGGGGCTGAAATTTTTCAATCAATTGAGAAGTGAAATTCAAATTATCATCAAGAGGAAATGCACGAGGGACACAACAACAACAAGAGAGTGCGAGCCGAGCTTCTGCAATAGGTAGATGATCTATACTTATACATTTTTACATAACGATGATTTTAATAATTTGTTTGATTCTTGGATTGTAAATCTATGGGTGAACCCACAAAGAGAGGAGATAAAGCGAAATAAATGAGGAATAAAAATGGATTTGACTAATTGGTTTGGTTAAGAACATGAATTATATTATGGGATTGCATTGATAATCGCTTCTTGAACTTGATTAGCCGGTCCCGAGTACGAAGGCTAATGATGTTAGTAAGGTTTACTAACATTGGCATGACCATCCTTAAAAACAAGGGACAGTGGACTTGATTAACTATTTAGGATAAGAATAGTTAATGATACTGACTAATGACATCGATATCGGCATTCATATGAAACTTGATTAGTTATTTCTGGTGTGAAAGCTAATGGTGTCAAGAATCTTGACATCGACATTCCCAGAAATATTCCAATGTGTTATGGAAAAAAATTAATTGACCATTTCGGGTTGCAAATGGTCAATGACATCAATCGTTTGCGTTGATGTTGGCATTATAATGAACTTAATTATTCGGTCCCGACATGGGTGACTAATGACACTAATGAAACTCATTAGTGTTGGCATTTCCTTTCAAGATTTGGGGAAGAAGTATTATGATGGTATCGTTGATGGAGGATGATTGAAAATGTTAATGAAATGGGGTTCGACACTTTAAAGGAATTATCCCTCCAACCCCAAAGAGGTAAATATTGGTTAAAATAGTGGAATAAAAAGGGAGGAGGGAATTATTTAATAATTCTTAAAACAATGCACTTAGAAACATTGGACGGGAATTGTAAGAAATGATGATAATTCATAGCATTGAATATATGTATTTATGTATTATTGTTTTCTCTTCTCTAAAACATTATTGCTTTTAATATAATTATTTTCAAATATTATGTTGTTGCAGGTTCATCATATTCATGACAGGAGCAATATTCCAGATCTTATAGTTTTTGTGTTATATAAAAAAAATTAAATGAACATTGATGTGTTTTGCCCTTCAATAAACTATATGACTTGAATTGTAGTAGCATTCTTTAAAACAATGTCTGAATGTAAAATATATTACTATGTATTTGAAATCATAATGTATGTTTATTTATTTTATTTAAGAATTAAAATTATGTCCAACCTTATAGGATGAATATTTGGAATATTGTGTTTGTAATCTTGAATAATATGATGTTTGAGATGTGGTATGATTGAAATGTGTATAAGTAGTAAATAATGGATGTGTAACTTGATACCTCTTGGTATAAGGGAGACTCTGCTAAAATTTCGATAAAATGTTTAGCAAACTTTGTATGAATGCCAAAAAAAAAAATTCACCATGTTTCTCCCTTTTTATGATTGATGTGGTAGTCCTGGAAATGGGGTTGTTACATCACCAATCATTTTGCTCATTTTATATTAGGGTTTAGATATAAACTTTAATATTTGGAGGTGTAAAACTACACTGTAAAGTATACCCTCAAGAATTAAAAATATAAAGTACAAAATAAATGCGATGTTAAAATTCAGATTTTAGAATGGTTAGGATTAAACCCGATGAGGTGGAGACTTCCTTACGAAGGGAGATCTGCCTTGGACGTTAGACGAGACTAACGAATAGAAACTTGACATAGAAAAACAATCAAACAATAATGTAACTTATCTTAGGTAGGGTGCATTGAGGGTGATGCATATTTTCCTTACACAACCAATCCCTTACTCAAATTCTTGCAAACCATAAGATTCATAGTAATCATAATATTAAGTGGCAACTCCTAAATCTTAATTAATTATAATTTTATCCAAAACCTTTTTCTTCCCAACAATATCTCTCAGAAAGCATTTTAGCACGTCGACATCACCCCGTGACAATTACTAAAAAAAAAAGGGGGTATAGGAAGGTAGTGGATAGAAGACTTTGCTCAGTTTCTATGTCTCTAAACAGTCCCTATATCCCCTATTTATATAAGAGATATGGAAAACCGTTGCTGCTAGAATTAAACTCTGCCATTTTAAACCGTGAAACAGAAATAAATTTTGCCATTTAAAACCATTAAACACGACACATATTCTAGACGTTTTAAGGTTAATATCTAATGTTAAAAAATAAAAATAAAAAATACCCAGGTATTAAACAAGAGAAAAAGTGATCAACAATGTATAAAACCTGATAAATTCATTGTTGGTGAACTGGGGATATTGAAATCGAGATCAAGCACTAATTATTCAGCTTCGTTTTATCTGAAGATGATCTTAAAAGAAGAGAATTTTGAGAGGAAACAAGTACAAACTCAATTTTTGGACAATATTACAACAAGAATTTGATACGATGCTATTAGTTCAGAACTACGCACACAAACCCAAAATGAAACGGCAATCTAAACAATAACAATCCAGCCCATCATTACGTAGGAATAATGAAACTAAACAAGATAAAATCCTAGAATACCGATTTTACGGAAGTGATAGTCTGTATCAAAGTGAGGATCAGGAGGATAGCTGCTGCAACAGTTCCCGTACCTCTCCAAATATTGGGGAAATATACAAGTCTCAAGTTTGCCTTCATATGGTTCCAGTGGTCCTCGTAGTGGTCATTCATCTTACAACAGATATCATCATAACAAGTGGAAGTTTCGCCAATATTTTCGTTAAGCTTGTTAATCATATTTGAAAGTGCGGCATCGTCACCTAGCCAGTGGAGAATGATTCCCTTTCCCACTAGCAAATCCACGTCTTCCGCACTGTTGATAAGATTGTCCAGAAACTTAATGTAATTGCATATGTAAGCTTCAAACGGTTTGCAGCACTGCTCCAAGGCCATGATATTTCGTACAAATCGTTCGGAGCTGTAATCAATTTCCAATCGTGGTATTTCCAACACTCCTTTCTCAAATCTTATGTTAAGCATGCATTTGTCTTTGGCGACCCGAAACCTCACTCCTGCCTTGCGAAGCATGACGGCGCTATATTTCAGCTTGATAGTTTCAAAACTAAAACGTCTCACAATGACTCCATCCAGCATTAAATTCCTTAGTAAATCAGTGAAGTGCCTGCTTCCGTCTACTTTCGGGTCGGTGTTTACCACTTCTGGAAACGCATACTTTCCAAAATGTACGGTAGCAAGACGAAGAAAAGGAACGCTTGGTAACTCTTGGCGAGCGCGATTGACCTCGTCATATATTTCCTCAATAATGAAGAAAGGTAGTTGGTTTTCAAGTAGCTTCAAGTCTTCTTTTATGTCGGACATCATCCAAGGCTCTAAATTCTTAGGACCAGCTCCAACATCATTTGACTCCTTTATAAACTCAATAATGAAGACGGCATCCAGCAGGATCATCTCTATGAAATCCCTGCTCCCAATTTCGTTGAAGTTCTTTGAATAATATTGTCGGATACACTTTTCTTTATTCCGAATGATGTTCACAAGATCCATAATTCTCTCGTCACTCATCCTATTCTTTTTAAACTCTCTAAAACATATCAATTTCTCCCTTTTCATGATCTCTAGTTTGGCATCGCCGTGGTGAAGAGGACCTATTGAAATCAGTTGTGGAGTATAGGCTTCCGGTTTTACGTTTCTAAGCAAATTGGGCACCTTGTAGATACAGCACTCAGACAGGTCCATTTGAGGTGTGGACGAATCCACCATACTGTTAAGCCGTGTCACAATATTTCTAGTCATGTCATAATCTTCCCCATTTGATGCTCTTGCTCCTTCAAATTCGATATTCATTCTTGAAGCACATGCAGTACTGAGTTTAACTATTTCCGGTCTGCAGGTTCGGTGAAACAAACCAAGAATGAATATATATGGTTCAATTTTGATTTTTTTTTGAGATATATGTACTAATATAGTAATTTCTGTGTTATTTCACAAAATTAAGGCACTTTTTTATTCATGACATTTTATGTTCATGAATTTAGTAGCACCAATCATAAATATTTAAAATTTAAAATTTCAAGTTACATCTTTTTATATTTAAATTTACATCAAAATTTAAATTTTATTTTTTTATATTGCAGATAAACTTTTGGATGCCATCCACTAGTGAATAACTACTCTCAATAACCAAACCATAAAGAAGAACTTGTCAACACTTGCATGTGAGTTAAAAATACAGAAGATAGAATTCAAACCAGAGATGTCTTTACAATATAAAGGACTCCTTACCGCTTCACTATTACACATACATTTTTATTTTTATTTTTATTTTTATTTTCTCATTTACAATCTATCAATAATCTCTCTATTCTACATATAACTCAAACTTTCATTGTCCTTTTTTACGACTCTATATCTTTCACCAATAACACTTTTTTTTTCTTCTTTTTTCTAACTCTCTTCCTCTAACTCATTTTCTTCTTCTCTATATAACCCCCTCAATGTTTTCTCTCTTTTTATCACTTAAACATACAATTTTTCTTCATATCCACCTCTTCTGCTCTAACTCAATCTCTTTTAATTCCAACCAATTCTCTTTTCCTCTGTCTCCTACACTCTATTTCACTCCCTCCATCCCTCTCATCTTAACACATTACCTCACCTTTTAAAATCTACCAAGGGTTAGCATCTAGGTAATTTGAATAGAAAATTGTCATTTTCTGAATTTTTTTATTTCTTATTCGTTTTTTTTTAACTCAAAGTCTTTATAATCAATCAAACAAGTCGAGTAATTCTTGTAAACTAAATTATCTAAATTTTCTACCCTATTGTTTTGGATAATTTAGGATTTATTGAACGATGCTCACTCCTAATATCTATTATATTTTCTCTCTTATAAATTAAGTTTTTTTTTTTATTATTAAAATGGATTAACTAAAAGCTAACTTGATATTTGTGTTTCGTGATTGAATTGAAAATGATGTTGGCACTATCTCAAAGAAAGAAAGAAAGAGGAAGTCAGCTTGGAATGCTTATACATATACTGAACCACGTAATGTCTGCAGAGCTTAAAACAATTCCAAAACATAACATCTCAAAAAAACTAGACATTTCAGAGAACAAAACAAGTTAGTGCTGACCTGAGGGAGATCAGAACGACTGTATCTCTATATATATGTTCCCAAGCAGCGAGCCTCTTTTCCTATATATTGCAGCCTCTGTCTCTCTCTCTCTAGCTCTCTTGCTCTTTCTCTTACCAAGCCAAATGGTTGCGCCAAATATATATTCAAGGACCGGTAATTGAAAATCACAATAATAAAGAGACATGTGTATTAGATTCTGTTTTGTATGAATTTTGCAAATTGATTTAAGTTTTTTTAAAAAACTTTTAATTTATAGATTCTTCTTATACTGCTTCTCTTCTTCAAAAAATTGATTCACATCATTTTCATCAAGCATATTTTTAACTTATGATTATTTTAACTTATTATTATTATTGTTATTATTATCCCAAGTTATTTATAAAAAACAACTTTTGAATTATTGTTCAAAGTTAGAATTAATTTCTCATAAGCAATGTTTAACGTATTTTAGTCATCGAAATATTTTGTTTTAAACAATGACCGTGAGTTTCGGGCACATGAAAGCCAGCATTTGATTAAGAGGATGGCCCAGGTTGGACAGCCCATCATTACTCCACTTGTAAAAGTTCAATAAATGATTTGGCTGTTTTGTGCTATTTGCACATAAAGTTAAATTTCTACAGATGCAAATTTTTTTTTGACGAATAACACGTTAGAGTATGTTGAAGTTTTCATTTTTTTTCTTTCTATATGTGGAGTTTAGAACCGTCAGTTAAAGTAAATTTCGTGTTTCTTTGGAGGATATTTGTGAGTGTTCTTACAAGTATTTTTTAAAATGTTTTTTTACTTGGAAAAATATAAAAATAATATTTTTTTATTTTTTTAAAATTATTTTTAGCATTAATTTATAAAAATAATCTGAAAACATAAAATAAAATAATTTAAAGCAAATAAATGTTTTTTTAAAAAAACACTTTTAAAACATAAAAACAAATAAGATAAATGAAATTTTTTATATGTCATATTTTAAAACTGTAATAGCTCATGAAATGGCTACAAAGTTCCAGAAGCTAAATCGCTATGGCCAATGAAATTCCAATAGACAAATCTCCCCTTACATTCTAGAAGGGTTCTTGTGAGATTTAAGGTAAATTATTATCTAATTTAAATAAATTTCTCTTGCACGAAGATTCTACCTGAAATCTTATCCCACTTAAAAATACATGCTAATAACCATAATAACCTAAATGTAACATCTCATATAGTTTATACTAACAGGTAGCCTTACTAATACCACTTAAAACACAAACCTCAATTATTATCATCCACTATATTTATGAACTATTATATATGATATTGTTTTCATGAAATGGATGCAAATAAATAAACATACATATATACATACATAAGAAATTTAAAATACTTAAACAATCCAACATTTTACCAATTGCAATTTCAAAATAGTTTAACCTAATTCGTCTTTCTATCTATCTATGTTAGTGTCATCCATCCACTAGATGAGCCAAGTTCATTAATATTATGACTACCTCCTAACTGAGTGACCTTGTTTTTGGGCAGGACATCATTAAGAGTTAACATCTCCTAAAATTTACAAGTGCATTGTGATATATAGTGAACCACTAACACACATAAATGCATCCTTTGTTTTCTTCTTTAATATTACAAAGCACATAGGCAGCCTCTTAACCCTTTTATAGCAACAAGCCAACCTTATTAATACATATTATAGAATGTACTTATATAGGAAATACTGTATAGGAAATATTGTTTACATACTCTTGTGTGGTAACCTCCACCATTGCTATTGTATATTGCCCTACACATATATATAGAAAGGGTTGGCTAACCATTAGGTGAAGCCTCCCAATTATTCTCAACTTGGTATCAGAGCCTGCTGTCGTCAGAACTCTTTTCTCCCTTCCTCCCTTTACAGTCGACCCTCTCTTTACTTTCTCTACATGGATTCTACTGTTGCCGCCGACTTCTCCCTCTCTACCGGTGGTGCAGCGCAGCCGGCCAGCCATCCCCAAGCTGCTGCCGCCGCTGCCTTTTCTCCCCCACAGCAGCCTCCACGTGCAGAGCTTGTCTCTGATTCTTCCTCCCAAGTCCCTGCCATTCCTTTACCTCTCATGGGAACCCACACTACAACTATTGTTCCTTTAGCGAACACTCACCAAGTTGTTTTGCTAAAACTTACGAACACAAATTATCTTTATTGGAGAATGCAGATGAAGCCATATCTCCTTGGTCAAGGTGTTTTTCACTTCGTTGACGGCTCAGTTCCATGTCCTTCATCTTATATTTTTGATAGCTTTGCTGGTTCTTCCTTTACCATCAGCCCTTCTTTTCTTTGTTGGAAGCAACATGATCAACTTATTTTGAGTGCTTTGCTCTCCTCTCTCTCCCTAGATGTGTTGCATCTCATGGTAGATTGTTCTACCTCGTATTGTGTTTGGCGCACTCTTGAGAAAACGCTTGCGTCTCCGTCTAATTCTCGCATCATGCAACTTCATGGCTCATTTCAAGACCTTCGGCAAGGTGACTTATCGGTTAGTCTATACATGCAGCAAGCCAAATTGTTATTTGACGAATTGGCTGCTACTGGTCACCCCATATCTCTTGAAGATTTCAATCTTTATGTGTTTCGTGGCCTTCGTGGCGAGTTCAAAGACTTGGTAACGAGTCTCATAATCAAGGTAGAACCGCTATTCTATGTTGATCTTCACTACCACCTTCTTACCCATGAATTTCTGCACAAGAACTCTTTCCATTCCATGGTTGCCACTCCCTCTCTGCTGTCTTCTTCTTCTCTGCCGCAGCAGCCACCTCTGCTGCCAACACCACAGTTTTCTGCACACCATGCTATGTCTCATCACAACCCTAACTTCAGCCGCAACAGGGGTCACTCTAGAGGTAATTAGCATCCCCACAGCAACCGTTCCACTCCCCAAAATAGGGGCGCTGCTGCAGATTGGCGACCAAACCACTAGCAGCAAACCAGACGCAATTCTGGGGCTGGGCAGTGGTCTAGACAACAACATGTACGCTGCCAATTGTGCTCCGGTTTTGGGCACATAACTCTCCATTATCTCCAGTTTCGTAGCAGGACTTAGCAACCCTCTGCTCATCTTGCTGTTGAGAATATTTCTGCTACGACTTGGTTCCCTGACATCGGCGCAAATCAACACGTCACACTTGATCTTGGAACTCTGACCGATTCTGCACCCTATCTTGGTAATGATTATTTGCATGTTAGTGACGGTAAGTGTTGTAACCCATTTTTGGGTCCCCACAAATAAAAATATAATAATAATAATAATAATAATAATAATAAATAAATAAAAAAGAATTTGAACAGTGTCGTTTTGACATTGTTCCTCTACCCGCCGCGCTCCATGCCGTTGGAGCCGAACCTCGACAGTAGCACCCAATGGCCGACCAGCCGTCGCGAGACCCGCTCCCATGCGCAACAGCAAAAGCCACACCCACTTGCTCTATAAATATCACCCAACACAGCAGAAAAAGGGGGGAAAACTTTTTGAAACGGAGAGAGGAAGAAGTTTAAAACGAGGAGAGTTTTGTTGAACGGGAGGGGGC
>Ga0307515_10019638_pt1 | contig 12137 bp, 12 predicted proteins | sample 17_EM_MG_FD_194513 | JGI IMG/M metagenome (GOLD analysis project Ga0307515, IMG submission 194513) | Populus trichocarpa ectomycorrhiza microbial communities from riparian zone in the Pacific Northwest, United States - 17_EM | ecosystem: Host-associated > Plants > Roots > Unclassified | place...
TCTTCTCTATATGTCCTTGTATTCAACTTCACAAATATGCATGCAATGTCTCAGAGATCTGACTTTTTTCTTGCTTGTAGCTCTAGAGTCAATATTTAAGAACCAGCTTTCTACTTTACTAGAACATGACATTGGATAGTCTCTCAAGTCAAATTATCCAGCGTTACACTTCCTACTGCGATGTTGGATACAAAATCTATTAATACCTCATTACTAGAAGGTATGGTCCCCTCAAATAATGACTGTGTTTTATTTGTGATTTGAGTGACCTTATATTCGAAATCATATTTGATGCTTGGTGGGCTTCAAAAAATGTAGGCTCTAAGTGCTCTATTGCTTGGAATGATTCTAGACATGCGGCTTCGTGGAGATTCAATTTACATTGTGGCCTTGAGGAGACCGGATTCCTTGGCATTGTATATATCGTCTGTGATCAAGTTCTTCGCCATCCATCCGGACATGAGACCAGCCCAATGAGGAAACACTGTTGGTGAATGCGAGTATCACAAAGTTAAATGAATTTATAGAGTCGGAAGTTATCAAATTGACTAGTTCGACAGTCGATGTAACATCTTTTGCCATACTGAAGTGGCTAGGAAGTCGAGGAATTACAATTGTAAGTGCGCAAAGGAAATTCATATTTGACATTTAGATCTTTTCTATATTAAGTGAACTGACAGACAAAACGCTCCAAACTGGCAGCAAAGGACTTTCAAACTGCCAAGTCTCACCATCAGCCCTGGAATCGCGACTTCAAGTTGGGATTTGTTTTGGCTTACATTCCATCGAACATTATAACAAACCTACATCAGCCAAATGTAAATCAGTCTGGAAGCAACATGCAATCCTCCCAGATACTCCGGGCGACCTCACCAGTACTTCTAAGTACTTCTGGATGCTCCCAGACCCCCCTGGAGCTAAGCAAAGTACTCTCAGACACTGCAAGAGCATTTTCAGGTGCTCTTGAAAGCCCCTGCAGTTATGGAGGTGCATTCAGGTTGCTACGAGATTTGACCTATGCGATATTCAAATTTGGAGCTCCTGAGACCTCTGCGCAGATCCGCGGGAGACTTCGAGAGTAGCCAAGATCGCAGCGCAGCGCTGCGGGAGACTTGGTGCCGTATTCTCACAGGAGTGGTTCTTACATAACCGCACAACATTTCGTCTTATCATATTTGTCGTTGTTACAGTCACAAGATTCGCTACATCATAATATGGCATGCATTATTCAAGTCTCTCTATATATATCCATAGGTTCAATCTGGCCGCAGATGGTAGTCGAGCATAATCGGAGAACCACCTGGACATGCCCATTGAGAATGAGCGGTTCTGGTTGGAGGAGTGTAGGAATCGGGTGAGAAGATATGATACTACCCGGTGTTGAGCATCCACGAAATCTCGGACAGAGCGAGTGAGACCAAAAGTTGGGAAAGATAGAGTGTGTATTTTCATTGTATGATAAGATGAGATGGAAATGAGATGATGTCTATCTACTCCAGGGTGTGCCGAATATAGCCTCCCCATCACTCTGTCCACCTCCGTTACCCCTGAATCTCTGTACAGCGCCTTTGCTCCATGAAGATGTACTTGGACGCCGTAATCAAGCATGTTTGGAGATGCACTTGGAGACCGAGATCGAGTGAAGTCAGAGATGCACTTGGATGCTGTTATTGAGCGTGTTGGGAGATACACTTGGAGGCCACGATCAATCAAGATTGGAGGAGTACTTGGAGTCGGTTGATCTGGAGGCGATTGATCTGAGGGGAGTCAATCTGGAGGCGGTAGATCAGGAGGCGTGTGCGATGGAAGCTGAGACTCTATTGATAGGTCAACTCGTAATTAATAGGAGGACATGATCGTGCGAACTCGGAGGCCCTGACCGAGTGAGTTTGGAGATGCACTTGGAGGCCATGATCAATCGAGATTGGAGGAGTACTTGGAGGTGATTGATCTGGAGGCGATTGAACTGAAGGTGGTCAATCTGGAGGCAGTCAATCTGGAGGGAGCGAATCTGGAGGCGGTAGATCGAGAGGCATGTGCGATGGAAGCTCAGACTCAATTCATTGCTTGACTCGTAATCGTGGGAACGTAGAGAATTGAGTACAACATAGTCCGCTGAGAGCTGAGAGACTGGCTGTGAGACATTCAATCTTGGTATGACGCAGTACGCGGTGTATGCGGTACTCGGTGTATGCTGTACTCGGTGTATGCTGTACTTGGTGTATGCTGTACTTGGTGTATGCTGTACTTGGTGTCAACTCATGATCATGGCATGGAGAGATAGAGAGGGATGACTTAACATCGTGTTCCTAGGTGATGGTATAGCTGAGGATGAGAACAAGAGAGATGAGAGGAGATGGGGGAAAACACCTTGAGAAACTGGGACTTGAGAGAATTTCGTGTGCGAGTCAATTTACCATCCCCAATATGGCAGGTGCAAGTCACGATCCGGAGTCTAATAACACCGATACGAGGTCTTCCCAACCCAATCAGGCAAGCAGTACCCCTGATTTCTCACATCCGCTGATATCCTCCACATCGTTCTCATCTTCATCCCCCATCTCTCTCTTCCTCCTCCACAATTCTACCATCATCGCAGAACACAAAGTTAAATCATCCGTCTGTATCTCTCCATGCCATGATCATGAGTTCACACCGAGTACAGCATACACTGAGTACAGCATCCACCGAGTACAGCATACACCGAGTACAGCATCCACCCAAGATTGTTTGTCTTCCATTCATTCTCATGATCACGAGTTGACCCCTGAGTGTAGCTTCAGCTTCCGGTGTGCCTCCCTACATGATTGACCGCCATCTGCCAGCTTGGCATGAGAGCTCCAAGGTAAAGTCATCTTGTCACATTCCCACGGTTGTGAGTTGACTAACTGATGAACGCGGTCTCAGCACCCGGCACACCGTCAATCGACCACCGCCAAGTACTCGTCTAAACTCGCTCAATCATGGCCGTCAAGTCTATCTCCATAGTCGCTCGATCATGGCCCCGGAGTGGAACTCTAAGTTGACTGGATCATGGCCTCCAAACTTGCTCGATTACGGCCTCCACATTCCCACGATCTTAGCATCCCAAGTGCATTTTCAAATTCACTCAATCACGGCCTCCAAATGTATCTCCAAACTCCCTCAATCACGGCCTCGGAGTGCATCTATAAGTTCACTCGATCACGGCCACCAAACTCGCTCGATCCCTGCTTCCAAGTTTGCATGATCATGGCCTCCAAGTGCATCTCCAAGCTCGCTCCATCATGGCCTCGAAGTGCATCTCAAATCTCGCTCGATCATGGCTTGCGAAGTGCATGTCCAAACTCGCACAATCATGGCCTCCAAGTTTGCACGGTTATCGCCACCAAGTGCATCTCGAAACTCGCTCAATCAAGGCCTCTAAAATGCATCTCTGAGTCAACTCGATCGTCATCTTCAGGCGCACCACAAATCGCTCTCAAGCACCGCCTGCAGCCAGTCCAGATATACCGTGTGTTGATGTGCAGTTATATAGTTACATACATGCATAGATACAAGGATGAGGATACAAACTGAATACATGAGTATTAAAAATCGTTGAACGATAAGTAGTAGCTATGATTTCCAGGGGCACCAGCCGCGTTCCAGAAGATGTTGTCATTCCTAGACCGCTCTACTGTGATTCGAGGTGCTCCCAGTCTTGTCGCCCGCGCTCCCAGGCTTGTCATCGGCGCTCCCAGGCTTGTCATCGGCGCTTCCAGGCTTGTCATCGGCGCTCCCACGTGCTCCCTGGCGCACCCAAAGTTCTCTCTGGCGCTCCGAGATGTTCCCAAACTTATCACAATAATTCCCATGGTACTACTGTACCATTCATTAGAGATCGCAGGTACTCTGGAAGCTGGCCAGAATGCCCTTCTAAGGTCTGATACTCTCCTGAAATTCACGCATATAAGTTTACACTCCACATACTCCCAGACACTCCTGGAGGCTTCCAGTGACTGAAATATATTTTGCTGATGTAGGGCTGCGACAGCCATAAAATTCATTAGAGAGTGAGCTTGTGCAACTGTCTGCCAACACGCTGAGCAACATTTGCTGGAGGGAATACACACTGACAGTGGTTGCAATTAAGAAGCAATTGCTGTCAAGAAATAAGATAGTGTAGCTATGAACAGGTGGGCTTTGAAGATCAAATCAGTGATAATGTCGGTCATTGCTCACTAGATGCATTGAAATTGGGCATTGTGATAAATACAACCCACATTCAATGGGGTTGATTGCCTGCTGCTTTCATTTATCAACAGCTAATTAAGGACAATATGTCCAGCATCATCATACTGGAGCACGGCTAGCCGTACATTTAAAGGAAGATCATGATCTTTTGCAGCTTACCGACAGCCCTGTACTTGGAATTATGATTAATAACTCTTCTTCAAATTACTCGATGACTTGTTGATTACAATCAACCCTCCAGGATTCCGGAATTGAGTGGCCTGCATTGAGAAGCCACATACCACGTATGGCACACGTCAGACAGCTGGCTTTAGGAGCATTCATGTGTAGTCTGGGTGTAAAAGGCCGCATCAAGTGGTGTGAACCCCATGAGCGCGATCAGCAATTTGGAGTGAATGAAAGCATAGACATTGGGAAGAGTGCAGGACTTCCAAAAGAGGGCAATGCTAGAATCAACAAGGTATCTGCCATGAAACCAGGTTTATCAAAGATAATTGAGAAAGTACGTATTTCAAGATATTTTGAAAATCCTGAAACTGACAGTCATATACCAGTGAATGCTTGCTGTATTGATTATGCTGACACCTGGTTGTCGAAACGAGTTCCTTGACTGTGACAAAGCCCAAGTGCAAATCGCAGTACAACCTGTGATGGATGTGAAGTCGAGGTGGAATTTGACACTGGAGTTACTTGAGCAAGTCGCCCGATTAAGAGAATTCAACTGCGAGTGGCTCAGGAATCCGAAATACAGTTATTACTGGCCTCTCATCAAAACGCAGGATGAATAGACCATTGTTAGGTATGCCATAGAAGTTTTGAGGCCATTCCAGTACTTGACCCTGCAGATGTCGAAATGGCATCCGATTACTGTGCATCACTCCATCACTGTCAACCATGACATGTTCAACAATATTGATGGAGTTATGAGAGCCTTGGCGAAGAAGACAACTCACGGGAAGGAAGATTCAAACCTTGCCGTGAAGTTTGGGTGCTGGAACCCGTTCAAAGGTTATGCTGAAGTTACTCCAATGACCGGTATGCTTCTCGTTTCAGCACACATCCTTGATCCCTTCTGGAAGTTGCGATCATTTAGGAAGTAGGATAGGGGAATGGAAATGAATACTAGGAACTAGACATCCATCACTACCCAACCCCAAGCGGCATGGCCGAAGTATGTGGAGAATGAGTAATCTGCCAAACATTGATTGTGCTGGACGTTAAACCTCGAAGCATACAGAACAACAATCTCTTCTCCTCCACAATTGTTTCTAGATGTGGTCAATCTTGTTATGATACATATGATTTTTCCAGAGATGATGAAGAAGACTTGATGCATAACGATGTGGAAGAAATGACGGATGGATGAAGCAATTGCGCCACACGCTGATTGACCGCCGCAAGGATCTATCTGAATTGACCGCCTGAATCGCCACAGCACTGGGGGCAGATTAATCAGAATCTGAATGATTACCACTCCGACCGTATGGAGATAAAGAGTACATTGTGGATTCCAGATATCGCCGACTGGTGGTGTCAATAAGACGAAACAGACTCAAAATAGGCCAATCTCACCATTGAGGCACGCGACATTTTCTCTATCATACCACATCGCATCAGAGTTGACGCCCATTTTCCCCTTGGGCGAGATGTTATCGGCTGGAGGCAGTCAAAACCCACAGGAGAGTCATTTCGCGAAAAGGTCATTGTAAGGCAGTTTGCTCGAGCCAACAATGTGAAATTGGCAGGTGATGATCTAGCATTGGATACCATGAATATGGTACAGGACTTGCAAATGAAGAGAGAGGTGGAGGAAAGGACATTGCACAGAATGGCCAAGGACCACAACTTGTCGGAAATGTGGCAGGGCAGCCAAAACCTACTTGCTACAAAGAAGGAATATCTCGCACAAAACACGAAAATGACATCCGTAGGATACATTTCAGACACTGAAGAGATCGTCACATCGTTCTGGCCAAACTTTCAACATGATGGTGCGGCTGCATTTATACTGTCAGAAAGATCACCTTTGCCACCAGCCTTGGCTGCATATGACCTCCCTGGAGAACAAACTGAAATATTTGATGTCCGCCGAATCAATCGAATCCACAGACATCGAGCCTACAGCGATGAGGATAGCGCACCTGAAAACATTTCAGACACCGAAAATTGGCTTGACTGGAATGGGGACTTGAATAACCCACACGACAGCGAACACACTGGGAGGCAGACAATGAATCCGACAGAGAGGTAGACAATGGCATCGAGGATGTAGAAACCCCTGAGCTGCGGGATGTGAGTGCCCCACCGAATGTTCCTGGACTGATTTGGCCAACACCGAGGTCCAAGAATGATGCTGAAAATGTATTGATGACTGTCAATACAATGGAAACAAGGAGGAATAAGGGGATCAAGAAAATGTACGACAGAATGAGTCAATGTATTTTGACCAAGTTCTTTATGTTTTCTGACTGATAATTACATTTAGAGAAATATTATGGGAGAATATTTGGCAGTCGCATGCGAATATTGGTTAATGAACAGAAGTATACCAGGCGAAATGAATTATTTGGCAAGATGTATAAATGTTAATAGAACGAGAGCGACCAGTGGATGAAGATTACTCCGCTCAGCCTTGCCAAATGGCGAAGTCTTGATTAGGCAGAAAGTCAGCTATTACGTTCAAATCATTATCAAGGCAATTATTGATGGCAGCAGATATTGAAGGGACAATACATTACAATGAGTGTTACCGGAGTGTCGACAACTATTTGTCATGTAAGTACGATAATTGAAAAGTAATTTGGTCACTGATATGTTCAACCAATATATTGGCAACCTGTATAGGCAAAAGACACAGCGATACAGTCACTGCCCCATTCTGAAATTGAGCCTCAACCGATCGTCAATGATTTTTGGGTTTCCATCTTGGGCAACCTATATGGCGATCAGTTGAAAACATCCAGAAATGAAGTATAGGCTGCCTTCTGAAGCAAAAACAATTGCAACACGCTCCCTGCCCCATCATGACAACGAGCATCAATGGAGCGTTAACGATTTCTGGTGTTGCATCATGGTAATCTAAAGAGTGATTGGTTGCACAAATCCATAAACTAGGTAGTGGCCACCTTTCGATGCAAAAACAATAGTGACATGCTCCCTACCCCATCCTGACAATGTGCCTCAATGGAGCGTTAATGATTTTTGGTCTTGCATTTTGGGTAATCCAACTGGTGATTGGTTGCAAACATCCATAAATGATGTATTGGCCGCATTTAGGGGCAAAAACAATAGCGACATGCTCCCTGCCCCATACTGAAAATGAGCGTCAATGGAGCATCAACAATTTTTGGTCTTGCATCTTGGCTAATCTAAGTATCACTCTGTGGCAATAATTCATATATGATGGAATGGCAGCCTTCTGAACAGAAACAGTGCTTGAAATATACGTTACCCCATCATCAAATGCGCGTCAATGCGGTGTCAACAATTTGTGGTCTTGTGTAATCTGTTGCCAAGGCATTGCCCAGATATACGAGCTCATAACGGAACTATTGACAGCCCCTATAGGCAAAAATCCAACATATTACAGGAACAACACTGATTCCAAAATAATCGATATGGCAAACTGGAAAATATGCAAAAGATATTATTGGCTGCTCAATACGCAATTTTGGTAAGATACTATTATCAAACTGCAAAAGCAAGAGCACTATATGAATCTACAGATGGACACGCTGGGAAACCTGCTGATAACCAGCCTAATTCAGACGGGTTGGGAGATATGCATCGAACTGTACCTGAATTGACGGTTTGGCTGAATTGAGAACCCTGACCGCCAATTTGGCAATGGTTTGGGTTTGACTGTGTTCCGGACCAGAAACAACGGTCCGGAACTGTTGCTAACACTACTCTCAGCCGGTGTTGATTGTGGCATGTAACACTCCGCATCATCAGATATCTTGTACAGGAATGATGATCTCTATGCATATTGTAGTAGTATGAGGATATTCATTAGAACCAGGGTGGTGAGTCTCATGTCAAGTAGTGCATATGTATATGTATATGGCAGATTGTACATTTATGGTCTTTGTCCCTCATAATAGAGCAGTCAATATACTTTCAACAGGTTATGAGCCCGGCTACTGCTACTATCACAAAACATTACAATCTTTCATATGATCTGTTTCACCATCTCTGCATAGAGCCTCAAGAACCCGAAACTTCATCAGTGTAACAACAGCCACATAAAGAGCACAAAAAGTGAACATCATCAGGATCCATCTTGACCAACTCATGATGACTTCCTTGATAACTTCCTCCAACTCTACCCTAATTAAACCCAAGGAGAAGAAAATCCCTACGCTCAGTTACAGAAATAAAATGAATGGAAAGATGACATGATACTCATCCTATCAGCCATGAGAGTATGTACAATTCTATTCCGAAATTCTCCTGAGCTGCAACCTCTCACTTTCGACAATGATGTCATATATGATGATTGGCTCAGTATGGAAACTGAGGCAGTATGAATATGTCGGAAAGGAGTCAATTCACCATGTGTAATTCGCCGTAAGCTATTTAACCTCCAGTATGCTGCCAGAATAGCCATACTGGCGGATAATGGGATTTGGCTCAGAGCCACGATATGCAATGGAGATAACAAATGCGTATTACACTGTAAGTGTTTGGTAATCTTTCTACCTTACCACTTGATATTGGTGTACTAACAAAGTGCTCTCGGAGTGATAGCAAGAGTGTTTGTGTACGTCAGGGTGTAATCAAGTATGCGACATTCGCACTATGGGTTGTTTGGCAGAGGCTACATGTGTAATCGCACAGCCTTGTCAGAACTCACAGTTGGTTGTAAGAGTAGTCACCGTGATTTTGTCCGAGGCTCTGCATACTGTAGCCCTGGTCTTGCCACAGCCCATTGTCAGCTGGCAGAATCCACACGTATTGTCACCCTGATCTTGTCAGAGTCTTCACATGCTATTACCCTGGTCTACTCAGAGCGCACCGTCAGCTGTTAGAGTCTGCACATATTGTTGCAGTGATCTTGTCAGAAGCTTCTCATGCTTTCACCCTGGTCTGGTCAGAGCCCACTGTCAGCTATCAGAGTCTGCACATAGAGTCAGTGTGATCTTGTCAGAGGCTTCTCATGCTATCACGTTGACCTTGTCAGGACTCATGGTTTATTATCAGAGTCTATATACATATTTCACCAATTGCCATTGTAACTATGATTTGAGAACTATTTACCTGTGGAATGAAATTTAGTTAGTTATACATCCATTGTATTCTAATAACAATCTGTCAAATCAAATATATGCTATACACACAAGCAGCTATATGTCTGCATTGTCAATTACCATCTCTGGATTCAACTGTGCGGCAGCAGGTGTATTACAATCTGGACTAATGATCGCATTGATCCTGTCTATATATACAGGTGGGATCATGTTTGGCATCTCCGGTGGGAAACTTTCCCAATGTCTGAATAGATCACTACAAGTACATACCCAATGTCAGATAGATATGTCCAAAATGTCATTCTGCATACCCATGTATGTATCTGCTTCAACAGTTATGCAAAGAAAACTGCCATCAGCCCAGCTGTCCAAGGAATGCTTTATTGCATTTGAAGCAAGTAACAAACACTCAGGTGTCACCTAATGACTAAAGTGGGACGTGTATGGCCAACACATGAAATTACGCTTAGAGTTCTGGAAGAATGTTTTTGCCATCACGCCTGATAGCGAGTGATGCAGAAATATCTTTTTCGTGATGTCAGTTTATTGTCAGGGCATTGATAGAATCAATGTGCTTCACCAATACTTCTCTCTTGCTGTCTCAATGATGATACTAGTCTGTTCAAGATGAGATTAGCCTTGTTACCAGCTGTTGGCAGTCTTTGTTCGAATGGGTGCCAATGCTAGTAGCAAATTGAACGGGTGCAACATCACGAGCCTGTTTCACGAAAAATGGTCGTGCAGCTGATTGGCGATGTGTGAGCCTGGTTGTCACTGATAATGAGCAGGGCTTGAAACATGGCATTACTAACTGTATGCATAGCTACTTTTGAGAGGACAAAGTCTTTGATAGCTGCACTCACAATTTCATGCACTTTCTTGTAGCTTTCCTCAGACAGTGTGTCAACATTGACTGGGTAGGGGTCCTTGCTCAGAATTCTGCAAATGAATAGATCGTGGGGAATGTCCAACCAATCCTTTGGCACAACAATGTCACCGATCCTAGTGTTTTGCTGGAAGCCAACATTGATAGGGGAGATATTCGGCCTTTACATCTTGGTGTTTCCAAAGTCAGACAGGTTGCACACAGTCAAAGCCAACAAGGGAATGTTACTGTTACCTGCTGAGCATAGTCATTCTCGATCCCTTGAGGAGTGTTATGGGGTGATTGCCATGACTATATATTGTCAGCAAGAGGGTTAAATGGTCAATGTGGGTGTGCTTATTACCCCCCCAGGTTGCCAGGACAAGGAGTGGTGGAACACACCAAGATATTCTCAGTGAGCAACGTGGTGGTGGATGTTTCTGTTTGTACTGGCCGGCTGCTCATTGTTGGATGAATTAGGTGTTCACTACTAGAAATTGTCACAGTTGAATAGAGGGATGGTCATTTCTGCTCCTACTAACCCACCAGTTGTTGCTGGAAGAAGGACTCGGTGTTCCCACACAGACATTATCAAAGTATGATGCAAATATCAAGCTGGATCCATCACTAAACCCTCCTGGGTTGTTCAAACTGGAAGAACAAGTACTACCATTTACTATGTGGGATCTTTGACATGCGGATTGCAGTTCACAGTAATTGACATCCCAATCACCCATATGCTACTCTTCTGAGCTTTTGTTAGCACCATCATTGCCACCGGATTGGTATCACAGTGGGACAATTTCATTCCAGTGACTGCTAGAGCTACTGGCACTGGCATTTTGACCATTGCAGCGGCTGCTGCTGCCACCCCGGGACATTCCACTGGAGGTTTGATCACTGTGGTCATGGCTGCCTCGAGATTGTCTACAATGCTGGTGGGTGCTGCTGCAAGATCTTGTTCCGTTTGCCAATGTGGGCATTGTATGTTGTGCAGGTTCGCATCGGGTGTACCTGCTTTGCATCCACAAGAAATCCATGGCTAGTCACTGTTTAGTATATATTCCATTTCTATCTCCTGTCACCTAAAACCATCCCTGTCAGAGTTGAATATAAAACTAATAATATTGGTTCCTGTGTCAGAGTTATAGTCCATGTGAAAGTTGTAGTTATACTGTACAGGTGTCAAAATCAAGTACATTGTCAGAGTTGAGATTATACCATATATGTTGGGTCTTCTATGTGAGTTAAAGCTATTACCATATAGGCAATATTGCTTCTGGTGTCAGTGTAGGGTAGTTGTCATGGTTAGTGTGATTGTCAGAGATAGGTGATTGTCAGAGTTATGGTGATTGTCAGAGTTAGTGTGATTGTCAGAGTCAAAGTTATACTGTATATGTTGGGTCTTCCAAGTCAGAGTTGATGTAATGCCATATTATAGGTGAAGTTGCTTCCCTAATCAGAGCATGGTGGTTGTCAGAGGTAAGGCACTTATCAGCATCAGCAAAAAACATTTCCGTCCTCGCGGAATGGCTCCGTCCGAGTGGACGCGCTCCGTCAGAGCCGTCAGAGAATCCCCGGTGGCAGATTACTCCGCGCCCGGCGTCAAGACCACGCGTCGCGTCACATATCGCCCTCCTATCGCCGTTTCGCCGTTTCTTCTCGCTCTATCGGTCTCCTATTTTAAACAAACACTCTGGCGTTGTGGCCAACTGTGACCATACGTCGGAATGGGTTCATTGGGTACACGCTTGCATTGGGATTGCAATGCAATGGGTGACGCTGCGAAAATCTCTCCTCGCGTTCCT
>Ga0307515_10019639_pt1 | contig 12137 bp, 2 predicted proteins | sample 17_EM_MG_FD_194513 | JGI IMG/M metagenome (GOLD analysis project Ga0307515, IMG submission 194513) | Populus trichocarpa ectomycorrhiza microbial communities from riparian zone in the Pacific Northwest, United States - 17_EM | ecosystem: Host-associated > Plants > Roots > Unclassified | place...
TCTATATAGCTTATACCTTATTAGTTTATTTTTTTAGTAATTTAGATATTCTTTTATAACTTTTCTTATTAAGCCCTAGATTCTATTAATAATATACTCCTCCTAGAGTCTTAATACTAAGCCTATTACTCTGTTATGTCCTTAAGTTAATCCTTTATAAAAATCTTCTATAAATTACTCTACTATTCTTCTTAGGATATACTTTACCTTTTAATTTTTGTATATATCCGTCTATAGATCTTCTAGCTATACTTTTAAAATTCTTTATACCTAAAAGTTCTCTAGTAAATTATAAACTCTTTCTAGTTTTTCCTAAGTTACTATAATTTTTAGATAATTATACCTAATTAATTTATCTGTGTCTTTTTGTAGTAAGGCCCCTAATAGCTTTTTATTATTTTATAGTTTAGCCCTTTAACTTAGAGCGTCCGCTCTTATAATGTCTATACCCTTAGTATACTAAATCTTAAAATGGTATTCTGTAAGCATCTCTACCTATTTAACCTGTTTTTAGTTAAGTTCCTTTATTATTAGAAATCCTATTAGGTTCTTATAGTCCGTTTTAACTATAAATAGTTCCTCTATGCCTTATAAGAATGCTCTCTATTTCTTTAATACTGCGACTATACCTAATAACTCTTTGTTATAAATGTTATAGTTTAACTCTAGTAGTGTTATCTTTTAACTGTAATATACTACTAGGTGCTATCCGTCTTAATATCTTTATATAAAGTATACCCCTAGTATATAGTCTAATACATCCGTCTCTATAACCGTTTCTAGTCCTAGTTAATAGATCTTAAGAACTGGTTCCTAGGTAAATAACTCTTTAACTTTCTTAAATAACTCTTATTACTCCTTTCTCTATACCTACAGTTTTTCTTTTTTTATTAATTGCGTAAATAGCTTAATATCCTTTAACTATTATGCTATAAACCTTCTACAGTAATTACAAAACCCTAGAAATAATCTTAACTATATAACATTCTCTAGTTCTTACTAATTTACTATAGCCTTAATTTTCTTTAAATCTATACTAAGTTAGCCTAGTTTAATAATAAATCTAACGAAATTAGTCTTCCTAGTAAAGAACTCGCATTTTTTAATTACTACTAGTATCTGTTCTTCCTATAGTCTCTTTAAAACCTATTTAATATATTCCCCGTATTCTTCCTTTATTATTAAGTAGATAATAATATTATTAAAGTATACTATAATAAATTTATCTAAGTGTTCTCCTAATATATTATTAATACACTTTTAGAACGTTACTAGTGCGTTTATAAGCCCGAATTATATAACTAATAGTTTATATAGTCCTTCCTTTAACCTAAAGGCTGCTTTCTATTTATCGCCTTCCTTAATTCTAATTTAATAGTACGCCTATCTTAGATTTATCTTTATAAAGATTTATATATTACCTATCCTATCTTAAATTTCGCTAATTAAGGGTAAAGGATACCTATCCTTCCGAGTAATGCTATTTAACTATTTATAGTTAATGCATAACCTAAGTTTTCTATTCTTCTTTAGTACGAATAGTACTGGATAACCTACTAATAACTATAATAGTCTAATATATTCCTTTTATAAGTTTTTTTAAATAAACTCTTTTAGTACTCTACCTTCTTTTTCGGTAAGCTTATAGATTGGAAAGAACCTTAAACTTATTCCTAGTTCTAATTCTATTTTATAGTCCTATGCTATATATTCTAATAGCTTTTTACTTTCTAGTAACTATAGTTTCTTACTATACTTGCAGTATCTCTTTAGTATATAACTTAAGCCTTACTTAGTCTCTTTATATATCGCTCTGACTTAGTACTATACTATCTTAGCTTATTATCGCATTTTGCGGCGTTAAGTATCCCTAATATTAACTTAACCTATAATCCAATCAATCTTTAGATTGTATTCCTATAACTAAGGCATCCCTAATACTGCCTTATCCCTTCCTAATAGTAGGATATTAAAAGACATCTTAATTTATCTTCCTTTAATAGTTATCTAAATAGGTCCTGTTTTAAGACTAATAATCCCTCCTTTATAGGCTATTAGATCTCCTAAAATTATAACTAATAGGTAAGGTTGCTCTTTCTATCTATAAGGTAGTTTTATTCTCTTAACTACTACTAATAAGATATGGTTTCGCGTTGCTCTACTATCCATTAGCGCTTTAAACTGCTAATCTTGCCATTTAACTTATAAATTTAGGTGTTATCCTTAAATTCCTCTAAGGGTCTAAGGCTCTACTACTGGCTCCCTTTAGTTCTATAGGCCTCTACTTTTCCTAACTATTAGCTACTTAATCCTATTATACTTAGCTTACTCTTTAGCTAATATCTAGTTCGCTTTTTGTCTTCTATATACTATGGATATATATTCTCTAGGTATTTTTACTACTATTATCCGTCTAAGCATTCTTCTATAAGGAATCTTTTTGGTTAAAGTATTAAGTCTCCTAACTTCTAAACTTCTACTAGGTACTAATTATATATATACTTAGCATTTCTATATTTCGCCTCGTCTAATAACTAATACATCCTTACTAGGTACTTTTGGTTCTTATCCTTTAGTGCTTTATATATATTATACGTATTATCCATATATACGATCTATACTAACATATAATATACTAGGTATTTTAGGTTAACTCTTAGTTCGTCTTTATTCTTAAGTTTAAACCTCTCTTATATTAATCTAAGCGTTACAACCTTATTTATAGGTACTATAATTTACCTCTTACTTCTCTAGTCCTCTAATTACTCCTCCAGATCTTTTGATGTTATAATTAAGGCCCCTTTAATATGACTTATTGCCTTTTCTGTGATTAGGTGGTCTTGGATAACTTTTTTATCTAACCACATATAGAAATCTTCCTATTTGTTATTATGTCGTTACCTATACCACTTTTAGTATAGCCCCTTAAGTGTATACGACTCGTCCGTAAGGAAGTATTTTCTTATTACTGCATTGTAATAGCCCTTTATATATCGTTCCTTAAACCTAGTTAAAATCCCTAGATCCTCTTCGTTTTCTAATTTAGTAAGCTACTTAGCTCTTAGTATGCCTATCCTAGGTCTATTAGTGATTTTTTATACTAGTACTCTGTCCCTTATACGTCCTAATATACTAAATCTCTTATCTAGTTTCTGTTCTTACTATACGATAATTCTTTATCTAAATTCTTCTATAGTTTTTTTTAGTTTATATCTTATAGATAGATCCTTAAAGTCTTCTTACTTCTTAATCTTAGTATTAACTCTTTAATATTTAGGCCGAATACTATATTCCCCTAGTAAGTCCTCTAAGTCTATATATCTGTCTCCTAGTCTAGTTACTATTTATACCGCAGATTCTCTAATTTATAAAGAAGCCTCTTGCCTCTTATTTATAGGTGTCCTAATTTATACTCCAAATTCTTAATCCCTTAGATTCTTTAATTCTAAGCTTACTTCTTTCTTAAGCCTTGCTCCAGCCTTAGTCTAACTAGGCTTACTTAATATTCTTATCTTATCTTAAGAGTCTTAAATCTTACTTATCTTGTCTTAAGAGTCTTATGCCTATAGGAAACTCTGTCCTAAGCTTATTCGTATATCTTTAAACTAAGCTGCTACTCTGCTCTATCGGTTATTATTTATTATAGGTCCCTAAGCTTGCCTTATCTTATCTTGAGAATCTTAGTTATCTTATATCTTGTTTTAAGAATCTTAAGCCTTTAGCCTTTTGCCTTTATTAAGTGCCGAAGTAGTTTGCTATCCTACTTCTCTTATATCTCGCGAAGCGATAGATATTATATCTAGTGGGGTCTTAATCCCTACTAATATTCCCTATTCTATAGTGGAATTATTCTTTACCTCTAGTATAACATCTCTGAGGTCTGCTCGCTCCTAGTAAGCGGCCCTTATTACCTTATCGTTATGAAATGTTTTGCCTATATTAAAGTTATTATTTTTAATATCTAATCTGCGAACTAGTTTATTAGTTTCTCTGTATTTTATAGGTGCTAGCTCTTATAGCTAATAGCTTGCGCTATACTTAGCGTCCTTATAAATTTAGTATACGTTATTGTAACAAAACGCGAAACTTTTAATTAAGCATTCTTTTGTTCCTTGCAGCATATTATTGTCCCTCTATATATATATATTATCTGCCGTTAGTCTAGTTCCCTTTATTATATAGTATCTCTAACTATTTTTATAATCCCTTATAAAATAACCTTGTTTCCTGTAATTTATGCAAGCTTCTTTTTTAAACTATTAACTTTGCTATAAAGTCCGCCTAAACGTCTTCTATTATTAAGATCCCTAATTTAGCCTTTACTCCTTAGTCCTATAATTACTAGATCCTTAACCTCTAGGTTTCTATAGTTTCTTACTCTATCTCTTATAGGCTTCTCTAGTACCACTTAGGTCTATTAGCTCTGTGCTATACCATAGTTTTTAACTTAGCTTTAGTTATTGCGTACTTTATGCCTTATATAACTATAGAACTCTATCCTAGCCTCTTTTAGCCTGTTCTCTTTAGTAGATCTAATTATTAATTTTAATCGCTTAATCTATTAGTTCCCTTAGGGTGTCCATATCTTCTATTAGGATAATTACGTCTTAGACTTTAGCCTTAAGTCCTTACTTATACTATGCTATAAGCGCCCTATTATTTTACTCTACTTATATTACTAACGTCTGGAACTACGTTGTATACTTAATTACTGAGGTTTATTATACAATATCTTAGAGTTTTCTTTCCGCCGTAGTTGTTGCTTTTGGGTCTCTAAATATTTGCGTAAGTTGCTCTACAAATCTATTCCAGCTTAAGAACATAAACCGTATTTCTTAGTTTATAGTTATTATTCCATTTACCTAGATTTTTATAAGGTAAGGCTTAAACCATTTAAGTACCCTTTCTATTAAGAATAGTCTCGCGTACGCTATTTGATCTATAGGTGTTACTAGCTTGGCTTCTTCCTATACTACTTTAAAGTATATTTGTGTAAGGAATCCTTTAAGCTTTAATCTCTCTCCTAAGTATCTCTTAATTAATAGTAACTTAACCTTTGCTGCGCCTATTCCGTTAATCCTATTTTCCAATATTATATTATTTTCTGTTAGCTGGTTGACTATCTCTTATAGTTGTCCGACCGTTATAGGTTGCTATAGGTTAGTGTCTGCTATACTAGTGTCATTACCTAACCTTAAAGTAGTTGCCGCCGTTAATAGCGTTATAGCTGGTGCTTTTAGTGGCATATTGTTTAACTTTCTGTATTTAATACCGTAACTAGGTAGTAATTATATAACGGAACCTTATAGCAGGAACTACAATGGGCTCGTTAATGGGCTAGGTGTGTAGGTAATGTAAATTAAAGTTAACAACGTAATAATAACTAGTGGAGTGGTTGCCTTATAGATTAACTTTAATTGTATTCTAAGAATTACTATAAGGAAGGAACTATCTAGGTAGGGACTAAGGGTCCTTAAATACACAACCATACTCCTATGAAATCCTCCTTATACGTGGTGTATATATGCTCTATTTGCTCTATTATAGATCCTATAGATCTTATAGATCCTATAGATTATATTATATAACCTTAGTTACCATTCCTTGTTATATAGTTCTATTAGCTCTATCCTGGACCGTGCCTGTATTAACTAACTAGCTTCTTCCGTCTCTTCTCCAAATAGTTATAATATTGTACTTAAAGTGTTTGTAACAGTATGCTTACTTTCTAACTAGTTTAGCTATACTAAAAGGTCTAATAAAGCGTACTATAAGCTTCTTATTTAGCCTTTTCTATTTAAGATTCTTAGTTAATAGTAGGACTAGATCCCCTATATTATAGGTTTATAATTAATAATAATAATTATAGTATTTTGCCTGTGCCTTAGCAGCGCTTTTCTAGCATTTTGCTAGCGCTTCGCGTTTAAGGGATATTATATATATATATTTTTAGAGGCGGCTAAAATAAAACTGCTATTATCCGCCTTAACCTTATATTCTAGATATAGGTAAAATATATAGTAGGTATAGAACGGGCTTACGCCTATTATACTATATTTAGCATTATTATAGATAAGTTTAGCTAGTAATAAAAGGCCTACCTAGTTACTTTGCTTTTCGTTATAGAATATATAAAGGTAATACTCTAGTGTTTAGTTCTAGCGTTTTATTTACCCTTCTATTTACGGGTAAAAGGCCGTACTTAGCCTACATTTTATCTTTATAGTAAAGTATAGCTCTAACTAGAACTTACTAGTAAAGATACTACTATAATTAGATATAATCCCTCTAGGGATTCTAAAACGGCGTATTACTTTATTAAGAAAGAGATCTGTAAGTTTGGTTATAGTAATAAATTTTACTATAGGCAGATATAAAGCTATCTTAGTATAGCGGCCGACTACTATATATATTGCTTTATACACCCTATTGCCTTATTTACTAGGCAGTAGGCCTATAATAAAGTCTATTATAATCTCCTACTACGGCTAGCTTAGGTAAAGTAGCGCTTAAAGCTTACTATAAGGGCAATATTAAGGCGTATATATACGTTAGTATATATTATAGGTAGAGATATAGTTTATAACGTCCGTATTTATACTAGGCTAATAGTACTTATATAAGAGTAGATCTAAAGTCTTTTCTTACTAAAGTGCCTAGCTAAGGCATTATTATAGTAGATCTATAAAAGTTTTATATAAACTACTAGGTCTAGGGGTATATATAACCTCCTATAGTAATAAAGTAGTCTAGTAGAATTAAACTGCCATACTAGCTTTAAGCGGGCGCGTTAACGTCATCTTACTATATCTAAACTATTACTGCGCTTTTATTGTATAAAGTTATCTTTAGTCTAAAGTTCTTTAATAAGCTTAATAACTGTTTCCCTGCTAGACTTATAAGCACTCTCTTAAGTACTTACTCCTTTAACTTAGGTCCTTATTATATACTACTTAACGGTATATATATAGGTTGCCTAGTTAAACCGCAATACTATATTACCTAGGCGTACCGCTATTGGGTTACTAGCTTATAGCTATAAAAACGATACCTTTATAAAAGGCTCGCTTTCTTATACACCTAATAGGACTTTTATTTTAGGTTGGTGGCCTTATATTCCTAAAGTCTTTTAAAGTAGTAGTAGTATAGTATCTTCTTCTAGCGGACCCCTTGCACCTAGGGGTTACCTTAATAGCGCGTCTATAGGGTTTGTTTTCCTGCCCTATATTTAATTATAAAGCTATAGGCAGGTAATGCTATAGCCTATTTAGCTTACCGTCTATTAAGGGTTTTTACTTTTATAAAACCCTTTAGATTATAATAATCTATAAGCACTTCTAGGCGGCTTAAGAGCCCCTTAATATAGTATCTCTAATACTTAAAACCCTTTATAATAGCTAGTGGCTCCTAATTATAGGTCTTATAATTACACTTTACTAGTAAAAGCTTTTTAGACTAAAAGGCTATCTTTAAATAACTATAATATAATTACTGCTAGGCCTTATATTAAGGTATTAGTCTTTAACTAGGTTAGTAAGCCTAGTATATAATATTATACAAGCGGCGATTACAGAGCCGGTATATTACCTACTCTACCTTATCTAGCCAATTAAAGGGCCTAGCTTTACGGCCATTTTTTACTCCCTTAAGGAGATTAGTAATAGGCTTTGTAATAGTAAAGTACTTATAGATAAACTAGTAATAGAAGTTAGCAAAACCTAAAATAACCTAGATATCCCTATAGGATTAAGGGTTCTCCTACTTAGTAATAGCTTCTACCTAGCTAGAATTTATTGCTACGCCTTTAGGGCTAATAATATATCCTAGGAACTTAACCTCTTATACGCTAAACCTATACTTCTTAAGGTTTATATATAGTTAAATTACTATAACCTATATAGCACTTTTAGTATATAGCGCTAGTATTCCTTTAGATTTTTAGAGAAAATTAGAATATTATTAAGGTAGACTATATAGAAGACGTCTACTAGTCCTAATAAGGCTCAATTAATATAGCCCTAAAAGGTTATTAGTCTATTAGTTAGCCCAAAAGGCAAAACTAAATACTTAAAGTGGCCGTAACGCGTATGGAATGCTATCTTCTATTTATCGCCCTAATAGATATAAAGGCGGTAATATGCATTTATTAAGTCCAACTTAGTAAAGATTTTAGAATCTATTAAGCGGTCTAAGGTTTTACTAATTAATAATAGTATAAAACAATTCTTAATTATTACCTTATTAAGGCCTCTATAGTCTATATAGAGCTATAGCTTTTAATTTTTTTTTTTAGGTATAAATAGGACAGGTCCCTCTTTGGGATTAGTACTTAATTAGATCTAGCCTTTAGCTAAGGCGTTATTTAAGTACTTCCTTAGTACCTCTAGCTTCTTAATTAAGAGGTTATAAAGCGGCCTATATAGGACCTCCTATCCCTTTTTTAGGTCAATAGTATAGTCGTCCTGATGGTATTAGGGTAGATTCCCTACTTCTTTATATAAGAAGATATTGCTAACTTCTTTCAACTATAGGGGAAGGACTAGTAAGCTGCTGTCGTCTTACTTACTAAGTATTAATCTAGTAATTACTAAGGTAAAGACCCTAGATTCTGTCTAGAGAGACTCTATAAAACCCTTAGAGGTTTATAGTAATAGGGGCAAGCTATCTAGCTTCTATTATTATACCTTCGCCTTATAGTTAATAAGAAATTAGGCCTTCTTTAACCCTAATATACCTAGGGTAATAGTAGGGGATATATTAGCCATTCTATAGTAAATAAGGGCTACTTCCCTAATCCTGCCCTAGCTGTTCTTTATTTTTAATAATACCTTATAGGCTTTATAGCAATATACCTAAGTTTTATTTAACTAGGAGTAGGTAAGTAATTCTATATCTAATGTTTTAAAGTTATACTTTATAGCGAATCACTAATTAATTATATTTACTTTAGCGCCAAGATTAAGTATTACTAAGGCCTCCTTCTAGGTCTGCTTAAATAGGACTTTACCTAAAATAGTAACAGCTTCCTTATAATCTAGTAGTAGCCTATACCCTATAGGTATAAGGGGCTTTAAGGGCGCCTGCCTTTTCCTAGCATAGAGATAGCGTTTACACTATTAGGTAGTAGCTATTACTATTACTGCTCTAGGTACTATCGCCACTAATATTCTAGCTTACTACAATTTTTATAGTTCTCTTTAAGTTGGGTTAAACCCCTAGCGGTATTACTTCGCCCTACTATTAAGTTACTAGCAGTAGTTTTAGAGTATACTTTCCCTAAATTACCTAATGGAGTAGTCTTTATATTTAAGTTTACGGCGCGCCTATTGCCTTTAGCCTATAAGGCGCTAGCGCTCTTCTAGTTTTCCTTTAATAGGGCTGCTAGGGAAACTAGCTACTTTTAAGTTTATAGAAATTCCTAATAGTTAGTAATAGTAAGCCGTAGCTCTAGCCGTAGCTTTGCGAATAGGTATATTATAATATACTTTACATTATAAGGAGGGTTAATTTACGCTTTTAAGGAGGTTAGGTAAGCAGTAAACTCGTTTATAGATTAATTGGTTTGCTATATTACCCTTATATAGATTAGGGCTATATAGAGTTCTTAATTAATAGGACTCTTAATCTAATTAAGTAGAAATTCTATAAGATCCTCTTAGGTAAACTATATATTTAGATAGTTATTTTTATATTATAGCTAAAGGGTTTTATTAGTCCCCTTTATATATTATATGGTAAACGTAACTTTAGTATCCTTATTTGCGAAGGCGTTAAGCTTTAGGTAGAACACTAGCTTTAAACTATTACAAAAGTCTTAGTACTCTTAAATAGTCTTACTATTATATAGAGAAATCTTCTTTATTTTAACGGCCTATTTTAACAAAGCGCCTATTATATTAGCGGCCTTCCTTTTAAGGTTTAGATATATTAAGCTATTATCTAAGTACTATAATAGGATACTTTAAGGTAGCAGATCTAGGTTAGGAGTGGAAGTTAATATTACCTTACTACGTTAACACCGTCTTAGTATTTCTACCTCTTCTCTAAGTAACTATAGCTTTCCTTACTTTAGGAGTTGTGGCTTTTTATTCTTTAGCTATTATATTTCTTCCTATATAGTGTTCTTGCCTATAGCTTCTAGTTTTATTTAGGATATAGGTCCGCCCGTATTATCTAAGGCTAATCCCTAGACTTAGTACTACGGACTACACTAGTATTACGCCCGTGTCTTGCCATTAGGTTAATAGGCTGTAATATAGTTAATAAATATAGGTCGTCTTCTTAATAAAGGGCTGCCGATATATAGTTGTGGCCTTAGTAAACTGCTGTATTACTAGGCCGCTACCCCTAAAGAGAGATAAGAATTTAGAACTATTAGGGCGCTAAGGCCCTAAGGGTATATAGTAACGTAATAATAGTAGCGGAATATAATAGGTATTTGGTTCTTAATAAAGTAGAACTATAGAAGTAAATTCTACTATTCTCTAGTATAGGGCAACTACGTTTATAGGCGCCTCGCCTACGCTAAGCTAGTTATAGTAAGTGCCTCTCTACGGCCTAATAGTTAGCCTCTATACCTTTAACTCCTATATACCTTTTTAGCGTTAGTCTAGCCAGTATTATATTATAGTAGATAGTTTCCTAGTATTATTTTATGCTCTATTTTATGTTACGGGACTGTTATAAACCCTAGTTAGGGGCTCGGCCAAGCTTGGCTAACCCTTAGCATTATATATATAGACGTGTTCTTTCTTTAACCTTCTTCCAGTCCTTGTCTTGGAATTCTCGTTCACTAGCTACTAATAGATTCTGTTCTTTTGACTAAGCCTTTACACTTTAGCTCCTTTCTCTCTCTTTAGGGGGACTAGTTAACCGTATATATGTTATTTATTTAAATAATATCCTAATTCACTTAGAAGATAAGGATTAGTACTAATAATATATTCGTAAAGTACTAGAACACTTAAATAAATAGGGCCTCTACGCTAAGGCGTTAAAGTATATCTTTAATACTAAGTAGGTTAAGTTCCTAGGTTATATTATAACGCCTATAAGTATAATTAATAACCTAATACAGGTATAGATAATTTAAAAGTAGCTAGAGCTAAAGAGCTATTGGGATATTTAAGTGTTTTTAGGCTTTACTAATTTCTATAAGCGCTTTATTTATAACTATTTAGATATTACTTAATATCTATCTAAATGTATTATAGAAGCTTTTTAAACCCTAGCCTAAGGAGTAAAAGGCTTAAAGGTAAAGAGGAAAAATAAAAATAAAAAAGGATTAACTAAATAGTATAGGCTATAGATATAGCCTAAAAGGGTCTAAGTAGCCTTTTAGGAACTACGCGTAAAGTTTATAAAAGCTTAATTACTACAGCATTTTGACCTAGATTAGCTTTTACTAATAATTACTAATATATTAAATTTTACCCTTATTAGTATCCTCCTATAACCTAATAGTGATTTAAACGCTACCTAGCTCTACTAGAGACTAGTAGTATTTTATAATAGAAAATTTAAGGGGCCTAAAGTTAAGTATTATACCCACAATAAGGAACTTCTAGCTATAGTTAACTACTTTAAATAGTAGCGATATTACCTTAAGCATGTAGGCTATACCACTTATATACTTTAGATTATTTTAATCTATAGTACTTTATAACTATAAAGGAGCTTAGATGATTTAATTTTAAGATTAAATATAAACTAAAAGGAAGTAATCTTACTAACAGACTATTATAACAGCTAGACTATACTAAAGGCTTTAAAACAGCAGATAGAAAACAGATAATAAATATCTTACTCCCTATATTATAGAATAAGCTCTAGGTATAAAATACTTAAGTACCTATAGCTCTATATTAGCGACTTAGTCAATTAAGGCACGAGCACGACAAAAGGGACGCGCAAGCCTATACGAATGGTAGTCTATAAACGAGAATCTAAAGCTAGAGAAAGAAAAGAAGAAGAAGAGTAGCGCCGCTTAATGTTTTATAAGATCCTCGCGTCATATAACCGCGATATACGGCAATCTATAGCAACTTGCCCGTGCGAAATTCTACTAAGTTCTACTAACTAAAGTTCTGCTAACTAAGTTTTACTAAGTTCTGCTAACCAAGTTCTGCTAAGTTCTC
>Ga0307515_10019640_pt1 | contig 12136 bp, 8 predicted proteins | sample 17_EM_MG_FD_194513 | JGI IMG/M metagenome (GOLD analysis project Ga0307515, IMG submission 194513) | Populus trichocarpa ectomycorrhiza microbial communities from riparian zone in the Pacific Northwest, United States - 17_EM | ecosystem: Host-associated > Plants > Roots > Unclassified | place...
AAATTAAAAAAAAAAATAACTAAACAATGAAAAGCAAAACAAAACACAAAACACTATCGCAATAATAGTGTTTTATGGATGTGGCTACAATATTTTAGCCACACCCTTTAGTATTTTGTTAATATAAATACCCAATATTTGATGAATATAGTATAAATAATAGATTTGTTTTTTCTGTGTTACGTCGCAGGTCGAGTTAGGTTTTTTCTAACACAAAACAATATGTTAATGTGATGACAACCCTAGTCAATCCAGGTTAAATTGACAAACGCGTGAGATATGAGATTGGAATACTTGTAGAATGGAAAGCGAAACAAACCACAAACCTCAAGGCCTAAAAACCTAATCTCAAAGAATGAAATTGAAAAAAAAAACAATTTTAAAAAAGTGTCAAAGAAAAAAACTCAAGTCAACCCGGGTTTACTTTACTAACCCGCCACCTGCGACATGAGATCGGGATTGAAAAATTATTTTGTTTAAAAATGACACAGAAAAAAGGATCCAATTTAAATAAATAAAAAAATAATTGAAAGTAAACCCGAGTCACCCAAGGCTAACTTGACTAACTCAAGACCCGATATAACCCCATAAAAAGAAAAAATACAAAAACAATTAGAAAGCTCAAGATCGAGTAGCTCAGTGTTAAAGGATAAAATTGAATAAATAAATAAATAAATTTAAAAAACAAACATAAAAAATCCAAAACAAATCGGGTTAACTTGACTAACCAACGACATATGATAATCACATAAAATAAGAAAAGGATATAAAAAAAGAGCAATTAAAAGAATAAAGACCCAAATTCAACAAAAAAAAAAAGAAATAAAATGTTAAGGGATAAAATAAAAAAACAAATTAAGAAAAAAATAAAAAAAGCAATTAAAAAAATGAGGAATAAAATTGGATAAAAAAATAAATGAAATAAAATGTTGAGGAACAAAATTGAAAGAAAAAAATTAAAAAAGGATAAAGAAAAAAATTAAAAGAATGAGGACCAAATTTGGATAAAAAATAAATGAAATAAAATGTTGAGGGACAAAATTGAAAAAAAAAATTAAAAAGGATAAAAAAGAAATTAAAAAATTAAGGACCCAAATTGGATAAAAAAAATAGCAATCAAAAGAATGAGTACGATAGTTGATATAAAAATTAAATAAAATCAAATGGAAAGAGATGAAATTAAAAAAAAATAAAACAAAGAAAAACCAATAAAAAGAAAGAGGACGACAATTAAAAAAATAAATAGGACAACTCTTAATTTTGGCTGACTCAACATGAATTTGAAGGAGAAAAGAGAGGAAATAGTGGGAGTAGAAAAAAAATCCAACCCCTGAGAATTGTGATACACGCATTGCCTCATCAGTTGCATTGTCACTAGATACTTCAGAAGACACGGTAGTTGGATCTTTTTGGCCTCCAGAAGACGCCACACAAGTCATCTGAAGGATGTGTGCACACTTTTTCTTTTTTATTATTATTTTTATTTGTTAGAAGACGTACTTGCCCCTAATTCAAATAGATTATAATTTAAAATATAAACATGATTAAAATATCAAAATACCCTTTTACCCATTATTTATTTTTTTTAACTTGAAGGGCAATGAAATAAGTTTACTATTTTAAAAATAAAATAACATAAAAGCTCCTCTTATCCTTTAACTTTTTGTTTATTTTTTATGAGCATTTATGTCCTTTAACTGTTAAAAAATATTGATAAACTATTATACCCATGATTAATTTCATAATACCAAATGAATTTCCTAGTAAATACCATTTTATCCTTGTAGAATATACCCCCAATTAATTTTATAATATCAAATGAATTTCATGGAAAATATCATTTTACCTAATAAAAAACCATTTGATTTTTGTAATGAAAGACAAAAATAGTATTTCACTATACTAATCCACATTAACATTGCAATGTGTCTAGCCCTTAGAAGTTTGAGGGGTTTAGGTTTTTTAATAGAAATTCTTTACTTAATAAATAATAAAAAAGATATAAATGTGAAAAAACCTGACCGTGGATAAGACCATACCATCCCTATATCAACTCAACGGTGTGAAACTATATAGTGCTTGCTTGCTAATAAAAACGGTAGGCAGTGATGGTGGATGACAACACCAAAAAGAGCAGGTCTCGTATGTGGAAAACAGGAGTGATCAAGATTAGAGAGAGAGAGAGGAAAGTAGATTTTTACTTCAGATCCCAAAAAAAGAAAAAGGAGATATACTTTTGTCCTTACGCCATTGGGTCTCCTTAAAACACTAGAAGAAGTTCCCAGAGAGCCAGTGCGAACAAAGACAAATGGGGTTTTGGAGATCATCAGTTGTGGCAACTTGGTTTCTTCTTGTAGTTTTGTGGTTTTTGTGTTCTGTTGTAGTTGCTGATCCCGTGCCACGCTGTGAATTCCCTGCAATTTACAACTTTGGTGACTCAAACTCAGACACTGGTGGTATATCAGCTGCATTTGTGCCCATCTCTGCACCATATGGTGAGGCTTTCTTTCACAAACCTGCTGGCAGAGACTCTGATGGCCGCCTGATTATTGACTTTATAGGTAAAGGAAAGAAAAACATCCCAGCAATGCAGCATCACACTTACATTTCTGTCTCACTTTCTTTATTGAGTGTTGTTAATTGGCTCAGCTATTTATTTATTTATGCAGCTGAGCGCTTGAAATTACCCTACTTGAGTGCGTACCTGAATTCAATTGGAACAAATTATAGGCATGGTGCAAATTTTGCCACAGGAGGATCAACCATCAGGAGGCAGAATGAGACCATATTTGAGTACGGGATTAGTCCTTTTGCTCTTGATATGCAGATTGTTCAATTTGATCAGTTCAAAGCTAGGACCACTGATCTCTACAATCAAGGTTCCTAATTTGAATCAAAATTCCCTCTCTTTAGACAGCCTATCATTTCATTGATATTGACATGTTTTTCTTTTCTTCATGATGTTTGTTCAGTGAAAAGTACCCCAGATGCAGAAAAACTACCCAGGGCTGAGGAGTTCTCAAAGGCTCTTTACACATTTGATATAGGCCAAAATGATCTTTCTGTTGGTTTTAGAAAGATGAGTTTTGATCAGCTTCGTGCAGCAATGCCAGACATCGTTAACCAGTTGGCATCAGCTGTCCAAGTAAGTAGTGCTGCTGCATATGCTACGATGATTTCTGTTTACCAACATGTTTTTTCACACATTTTTGTAGCATTTATATGAACAAGGAGGGAGGGCATTCTGGATACACAACACAGGTCCAATTGGGTGCTTGCCTGTGAATCTATTCTATGTATCAAACCCAGCTCCTGGTTATCTTGATGAGCATGGCTGTGTCAAGGCTCAAAATGAAATGGCGATCGAGTTTAACAGCAAACTCAAGGAGAGAATTGTCAGATTAAAAGCTGAGCTCCCAGAAGCAGCAATAACATATGTGGATGTCTACTCTGCTAAGTATGGACTTATTAGCAATGCAAAGAACTTAGGTAATTGTCAACATCATTTTTTAACTAGGTTAGACACAGTTCATCAAGCAAACCTCTTGTCAAGATTCACCATTAATGCTGTACGCACTTCAATTTGCAGGATTCGCTGATCCTCTAAAGGTCTGCTGTGGGTATCATGTGAATTTTGACCATATATGGTGTGGAAACAAAGGAAAAGTGAACGATTCTGTAGTCTATGGTGCCTCTTGTAAAGATCCATCAGTCTTCATAAGTTGGGATGGCGTTCACTATTCTCAGGCTGCAAACCAATGGGTTGCTGATCATACACAGAATGGTTCTCTGACAGACCCGCCAATTCCTGTTACTCAAGCATGTCGTCGGATGTGAGTGTAGCAAGCAATAGTCAAAACAAGGGGGTCTTAGTGTTGAAAGTGCCATTAATAGAGTAGCTTGTTGTCAAAACCTAAGGTGCAAGGGTAAGGTTGCCAGTGTCGGTGAGAGAAGTCGATCAAGACCTGGAGAACTTGTATCTCAACTAGAGAGAACAGATGAACAACGGGCAATAAACAAATATTTCCGTACTCCATTAAGTTTCTTCTCATGGATGACTAGTTCAATTATGGACTAGACTCTAGAGTGAATGCTTGATGGTGATATTGAAAGCTTGATTATCTTTAATTACTTTCTATTTCGACAAGGCAGGAGTTTAGCTTGTAATCCTCTGGTTTCAAATCTTTCACGACTCTTCTTGGTTGCCCAGTGAGCTAGGCCCCTCTGCCCTGCCGTTGAACTCTCATTGTATTTATGAAGGAAAAATAAAACAAATTGAATTCATCCACATTCAACACCGTCTCAAGGCAAATTTAGCATGACCAGCCCTAGATCGGACCAGATTCAGAACTGCATTTAACCATTGGCGCTCAATAATTACTCACTTTTAAACCTTCATGGAGCAATCTTGGGTTCCCTAAAATCTAAATGTTCTGTTGCATCAATGACAAATTGACGACCAAAAACAGAGAACGGTGTAAGGAAAAGCCACTTCACTACACAACCAAACAAATAAATATGGTACGTCTCTTTTCAAGGCATTGCCCCTTTAGGTCAAAGAAAGAAGAGAGGTAAGAGGATGCAAGATGCATGGTCTGTATTACACTGCTACACAGGAGCTTTATTTACACACAACTATGAACAAGGACTCATTGACGATGCCCTTCTGGTAAGGGAACCACCTTATAGAAGGGAACAATCCTCTGAGGCAAGGCTCCATCTTCTTCATCGTCATCAAACTCCAGCAAATAACTGTCCAACCAAAACAATAGCAGTTATGAGAGCATGATAAAAATAACATAAATAAGAAGGGCATATCATTTGGAAACCACATGCATAACATATCTTGTTCCAGACTGTACTTCTAAGGGCAAACCATTTACAATCTGCAAAAGTTTTGTTTCTTAAATATGTCAAGATAGACTACCAGATTAACCCTCCTATTTTATTATATATTACCATCTTGGAGATTCTTTGGATAAAACAATTAAGAGAATCTTTGGAATAATCATTGTGTTCATCTATCTAACAAAAAAAAATGAAGAAAAAGAATAAAGAAAACCATCTGCAAAGAAACGAAGAAAAGGAAAGCAGGGAGAAGGGCATGGAATATTGCAATCATTATAGTGTAACATAACGTAAACACCAGAACAATACTGGACAATTTCCAAAATCAGCAAACTAAGGATAGAACATGAGAAAGATATTACTTACTCATCTATCTTCCTCTGAAAAACACAGAATGATTTGTTGATGGCATCCCACAGCATGCACAATACAATTAATTGTCAGTCCAAAGTCAGTCACCAAGCATATTCAAAACTGGGAAACAAAACTACTGAAGAGCAGGATTCCCAAGGAAAATTGCGGTTACTTTAGTTTGGATTCAAATCTATCTAACTAGGTGGATGGAATAGTTACCTTCCGAAGGGGGCTCACAACAGTTGCCTTATAAAGTGCTGTTGTTCCTGGATAGACAGCCAAAACATGTCTCCCAGGAGGAAAATCTGGGGCACTAGAAGGATCATTTCGCTTGGGGAAAGGTATAATACATGACATGGGCAGCTTGTACTTTCTGAAGCAAGTGAAAAAAAAAAAACCCATTCATGTGAGTAAACCAGCATACTTGGTTTAGGCATTTCATAGGACAAATCACAAGATACTAATGTACAATCTCTGGGAAAGAAATACTGCGAATAAGAAATTCAGTTCCTGATAATAAGGGTGTATCAAAAGACAAATCAACCTTTGGCCACCACTCTCTTCGTCATCTCCCGGCTCCTCATCAAGTACTTCGAATCTGCACATAAAGTTACTAATTATGGACAGAGTACCAGAAGATTACATATTGAAATAAATGAGCTAGTGGAGTGACATTTGCTTTTAAGATTATGTCCATTTAGCATTTATTTGAAAATAGAAATCATGTATAATATATTTAACCTGATTTAGCATCACAATAACTTGTGAGGGTTTTTGGCTCAAAACAGAAAAAAAAAATGAGGAAAAAGTATACATGTAACTGACTCCGAATAGTTCAGGGTGACGAAGCACGGATAGGGATACAGGGAACGGGCAAGACAAAGTATAGAAACGTGATATGTCAATTCTTGAAATCTTAGGATATGATATGTTACAGATCAATTTTAATATTTATTCCCATTTACTCTATTATTTTTTAGAAGATGTAAGCTATAGCTATTTTTTTAAGAAAAAAGCGAATAAAAATGCATATTCTATTAATGCGCTCGTATTAGTGTGAATACAACTATAACAAGAATGTACAGTCATATTTTTTATTTTCTTCAACAATATTCACCAATTATTATCCATGTAAGCTTTGATTGATATTATAAAATTATAAACTACAATCTTCTCAAAATATTATTTTTTGTGTCCTCAAGTATCCAAAATAATATTCTTTTACTTGTTAATTTTGGACATGTTTGAGAAGTATTCCATACATATCAGGAAGTATTGGGCCAAGTATGGTATCGGATATGGCCTGATAGGAATAGATCAGAGATTTTTAAGTATATGTGCTTCATAGTGGTTGGAGGTGCAATAAAAATATAGTCCATATACATGACAACATTCTTAAATAATAGGCAAGGTAGCTAACATCAAAGAAATACCTATGCATTCACATCTATAAAATTACCATTAAAAATGAATTAATAATATGGCGCACCAAATTATAATAGTCAACAAAACACATCATAAGCGATCCAACTATTACGCAAGGTAATTATTGAAGAATCTCATGTACAACAGCTCAACTTACTCTTTTGTTTCCCTATCAAAATGAATCACTTTTACAACAAACCACTCATCCTTTTCAGCATTATCACCTGTGACCCTAGCTGCTACCTGAATATAGCAACATGTCAATCACTTCTGCGAAACAGAATGAAATGGAACTCTACTTGCAAATTAATTAAAAAAAAAAAAACAAAGAATGAAAGAAAGAAAAGGGGATATAAATATATTATGTTCTTTAAAAAGACATGCAAACCTGTTCACCCTTTAGACTAGCACATGCTTCAAGTTGACTTCTTACTGCAGGAGAGAGCCTTGAGATATCTGAATCGGCTTTGATTCTTTTCCTTTTCTGATCATTACCTTCTGCAATTTATTTCACATTTTCTCATGATATATGGAGTTTCTCAAATAACAGTAGCAGCATCTAACTAAAATCAAGATAGAGAAAATGAAATTCATTTTCCTAGGCATAAGTCATCTATTCTACAGTTCAGCCATCCATGTTTGCAAGTCTAAATGCTATCCTGTGTTTAGTATTTATTTAGTTGTATAAGGTCTTGTCTCATGCTCACTTGGTGCAATATATCATAACCAATGAACATGTCAATCTCTAGTTATTGAAAGTCCCAGGTAGTTAGCTGGTAAAATCTTTTGCACAGTACCAGAGACCTAAAGTTATCTTCAGAAAGAATCGTCTTATATTGAGACAAGTGGTTTTGTAGTCAGGCCATTGGACAACACATGCACCAAGGACAGTAGTTAATAATATTCAAAGCTTCTATAAATGAATTAATGTCTTGAGACAAGGGATGTCTTCCAAAAGAACTTCATCCTTGAGGGTGTGAGGTGGTTCCTTGGCAGTGAAATAGCTATATGCTCATTCAAGTTACAATAGATACTCAATACATTCCTGGGGTACTTGATATCTAGCAGCTTGAACACTGATTTCCAATTTTTGGAATTGCACGTAGCCCGTACCAACCTCCTTATGTTCATACATGTATGCATTTACTGCTGCAGAGTTTACTTTCACTTCAATACAAATGAATGATTTGAGTCCCTAATACATCATGTAGTGATAGACCTTCACTGAAATTTACACATAAGAACTTCCTTACAACATTAAAGCAAACACGAATACTTTCTATATGCACATCTCATATGCAAAACTCAACAGTATGTAGCACACACCTATCCTTCTTCGTTGTTGACCTGGAGGTCCAGATGGTAACAGAGCATCCAATTGAGTCAACAGGGCACTGGAAACACTGCATCCACCGAGAGAGAAAAATATGGTTGGTATAAACTATCAATTACATTCAAAACTAACACGTGTTAGGAGCCAACCACTACAGCATATCATTAACGTGCTACACATTATGAAAGAATTTTATTGAGCAAGCACAAACACTCAGCTTTAGTCAGAAGGGAGAGAGTGGTTAACTTTACTAAAGATTTGTATACATGTACCTTACTTCACTCTCTGAAAGTTCTTTGGCCTGAGTATATAAAGTTTTGAGCTTTGCCAACGAAGTATCACCAGGCTTCTCAACCACCTCAGGAGCTGCATTAAAAAGCAAAAATTCAAAGTTAATAGAACAGTTGAAGAGGAATGCTATAAACACAATTAAATCTTGCAAACAATTATTACCAGTTATTGCTGTGGTTATTCTAGTTCATGGCAAACCAATCAAATTATTTTTTATATAAACCATCCATCACTTGCCACATCTATATAAAAGCACTTTTTGTATGATTTGTTCCATGTAAAATCTTTCATTAATATAAACCAGCAGTAATAGTTAATTAACAATGTGTATTAAATAAAAAAATCCAGAAGCTGTAAAAAAAATTTAATAATTATATCCTAGAGTTTTGTGTAGATTCAATCACTATCTGCTAAGAATGAAAAAGGGGGGAGGAAAAGCTTGACAAGCTAGACTTCGAGAGGAAATTAATGGGATGCACATTTACAACTATACAGAGGATGCAAAGGGGATGAAACTGCAAAAAGAATCATCTGCCACATTACGTTTGCAAGAAAATCTAACATAGAATCATGAGCAGGAAAAAAAAGTCCTCCTTTGATATTCTTTAATATAGCTGCTGAGCTTACTAAAACGATTCTCTAAAATGTAGAAATTTAAACCATCATGCGTTATTTATGACTGGAAGTGTATATGGTATATTTTATATATATATATAAAATTGCAAGTTGGAGAAGAAAGCCAATCTTTAAGACATGGTTTTCCAGAGACAGGTTCCACTTTTTCCTATTCATTAGCTTCTGCACTGTGTTGTTAAAATTGCTATATGCGGTTAAGCAACAACAGATCTTGGATGGAAGTTGAAGGCTTAAGACATGGTGTACACTTGAGGAAATAAAACATAGCTTTGAAATATAATAAATCGTTTACATGATAATGATTCATAAAAACATAATAGGAAAAAAGACTGGAAAAATTAATAACTTTAACTTATTAAGTCTATTTAGCATGTCGTTTAGAGCAAGACATGTATCTTTCAAATAAAATGTGCTCCAATTCTTACAAGAAAGATAATGCACAATAGCAAAACATCATACAAGGAAAAATAAATAAATAAACTAATTGGTTCAGCATGCTATGCCATCAACTACGAAAATTCAACAAATATCATCGATTTGATGGCTCATGTTTGAGGTATACATGTTTGCCCAGTTAAGGCACCTTACCTACACTTTAAGAAATGTTGTAGTCTTGGCACTTTATGCCTTGCATCAATAGCATGGTGTAAGGCCCAGTTTTAACAAAGATGCTTTTGTGTAGAGCTAACACAAAGATCACTCAATAACAGCTCATATATAATTCTTTTTTTTATTATTATTATTATTTACACGAACAAGCAAAAGATGAGTAGAAAAAATGAAGATCACACCATAACAAGCTTGTTACCTGAGATGCATTAAATCCCATCCAAATCTATAATAACCTCCAAATAAAGCATTACAAGCACATATAACAACATGATGAGGCAAGCATGTATTTTCCTTTTTCCAAAGAAACATATAAAATGACGGATTTTGTTAAGACTCTTTCCCCCACCCCACTTTCTTTACCCAAGCAGCTGGCGATCACAACATTTAAGAAAAAATTCCTAATGATACCAAACATTTTCAATCTTTTAAGCTTTACAAATTACTTAGACATGAGACACGTTCATTTTCTAGTATAACAAATCCCGTGTAAATACCATCTCCACGCCATCAATTTACTACAAACTAACTTCAATCAACTCATGCCATAGCCGTATTAAACTTCAATTACTCATACCATCAAGTTAATTCAATGAGTCATCGCTAAATCTTACCACAGGTTGCATAAAAAATGATCACCAGTAAGCAACCTACGTACTACATTGCATAGATTTGATTACGAATTGAGAAAAACCCAGTTATCATTACATGCAATTCACAAGTATAAAACAAACCCATTAAGCATAACCTCAAATTTAACCCAATCTCAACATGATTCAAGCTAAAAAAAGGAAACAAACCCATTAAGCATAACCTAAAATATAACCCAATCTTAACATAACTCAAGCTAAAAAACGGAACTCTCCCTGGCATCAAAATTTCAATAATCTAACAAAAACCCGTTAATCTATAAGACTGATGATAAAAAAAAAATGCAGAATAGAAGAGAAACTTAACTAGCTTGAAGCTTCTTGTGCATTTTGTTAATATCTAAAAGAACGTCCTCTTGCTCTTTCCTTAACCGATCGAGCTCTTTCGAGTTCTCCAAAATTAACCCAATGTCCGATGACGCCATCGTTTTCTTGGAAGAACCAGAATCACAATGCTGTTGTTTATTTTTTCTGTTTCAGAAAGAAGAAAATACAAAAGCTAAAGTTGGAGTTCGATCATGTCTTACGTTGTTGTCAATGAATAGAAAAGAACACGAGGCTGTTGGTTTAGATATTTTCGTAATTTCTCGGAAATTAGTGGATAATAAAGTATTTTACATTATTTTGTGCGGAGTAATCGTGTTATTTAACGATTACGATGAGGATTTGACACGTGGGAGAGAGGATACGATAATTAGAGTGGAGCGGATCTCGACTCCGTAAAATCTTAACAACCTGTGTTCACTTAATCCGAGCCTTTAAAAATAAATGGATGGTTAAGATATTAAAAGCTAATATTTCCTTAATAAGTCGTTGAGATTTAATATGATTATTTCCCAAGTGCCTCTAAATAATTTATTTAGGATTTTTTTTAATCTTCTTTTTTTTTTCAAGATTTTCTAACATAAAATTCAAAGTGTATATTAAGGTAAGTATAAACATAAAATGACTTAATATTGTTGATTTATTAAGAAAACATTAGTTGTTAAAATGTTCAATAATTAATTTTAATTGAAACACAAATTGATTCAAGAATATTTAATAAAAACAAAACTTTATATTTCAAAAATGCTTTTAAAAAAAAATTAATATTTTTTATATGATGTTCAGATGAACCTCTTTAGAAGAATTTCTTGGAAACTTAATATTCATATTTCAAACATTTTAAAATCCTAATTTTTCAAATTGAATGACAAGTATTAATAAAAGCTAAAATTTCTTAGAAAAATATTTCTCATCCAAACTTTATAGTACTTACCGGAACAATGTAATGATGGTTTTTTTCTTCCCATAAAAAAATCATGTAAACTAGCAATTAGAGGTGGTGAGATCTTTTCACAAGGTTTATTGATCATTATTAAATTGAATGAAAATAATTCAGTCTTTATCTATTTTTAAAACATAGCGAAATGACTCAATTACACTTTAAAGCAAAGATTTAAAATTGGCATTGATGGGTTTGTTTGTATTTTTATATTGTTTTTTTTTTGTTATTATTAGATTGACTTAAAGACAGCTTGGCATTTGAATAAATATAAAATATAATTAAAAAAAATAGTTGCCACATGCAATGCACTTGTCAGCATGTGGGGGACGCCCACTTCCTTTGAGCAGTGCATGTGACGCCTCTCAATTGTTAAAATCTCATTTATATTGTGTCGTTGAAAGCGTCACGTCATCCTCTTCCATTTGGGATGATGTTGGTGCGATGGTGCGACGCTGGTAACACTTTTTTTTCCCTCTCATCCCTTTGAAATTCGTGTTAGTCATGCAAAATTTCAGAGTGGCCCCTTTATTTGTTAAAATTTCAACTTCAGTGCTTATTTTTTTTATTTTTAAATTTTGTTTTTGGCTCTTTTATAAAGTTTTAATTAGTTTTCAATTGCATCCTTTATTCCTTATTTGTGATATGTTATTTTTTTTCAATTTGATCCTCATTCTTTTTTATTTTTTTAATCCTTTTGTTAAATTGACTTTTCTTTTTAATTTC
>Ga0307515_10019641_pt1 | contig 12136 bp, 3 predicted proteins | sample 17_EM_MG_FD_194513 | JGI IMG/M metagenome (GOLD analysis project Ga0307515, IMG submission 194513) | Populus trichocarpa ectomycorrhiza microbial communities from riparian zone in the Pacific Northwest, United States - 17_EM | ecosystem: Host-associated > Plants > Roots > Unclassified | place...
GCCCGGCAGTATAGGGCCTTAAACTAGGTAGGCATGTCCTAGTTACTAGGCTTAAGCTAATTGCGATCTATAACGTACCTATAGTTATTAAGTGCGAGGTCTAGGATAGACGTCCAGTTATAGGTTATAAAGTAGTCGCGGATCTTATTTATCTAGAGCAACATCCTTATATAGAGGTTGGTTGGGCATATATAGAGAGTGTTTATAATTACTATATAGTTTGTAAACCTAGTAAACTAGACCTCTTTATTCTTATAGACCTTGCGGCTAGTAGTAGGTCTTTTTAAAACAAGTTTTCCGTTTTTAATAGTAGCTATATTAGAGAGGTCTAGGCGGCCAAAGTGTACCTATAGATGTGCTAGATTCTCTAGGCGGAAGGATCCTTTCTATATATCGTAGAGGTCTCTTCTAGCTAGGCTAGGGAGGTCGAGCTTAAGCGTGCCTAAGCCTTTCGGTAGGTTATAGGACTTACCTAGTTTATCCGTCTTAGCGGTAGAGGGGTGCTCTAGTGGAGTAGGCTGCTTTAGAGCGGCTAGCCTTGCCTGGTAAAACTCCTCTTCCTATTCCGTCTTTTAGATCCGTGCCTGTTCCTCTTATTCCGTCTTTTAGATCTATACCTATTCCTCCTACTCTCTCTTTCAGATCTCTAGGTTATAGAGTTATTAGGCCCTCTTATCTTATTTCCTAGCTCTTTCTTCTTCTAAAGATGAAACTATGGTATGTTTAGTAGATGGGATAGTAGATAAGGAGGTAGATAATAGGGCGGTCGAGCGAGGAGTTTTTGAGTGGGTGCTATTGGCTGGAAAGTTGGTTATGGGCCTTAATAAATTATATAGGCCACTTAGAACACTAATCGCAAGCAATCTATAATGAAAAGAACGACCTATTGAGTGCAGTTGCAAGCGATGATGCTGTTGACCGTGTTAAACATCTGGTTGAATACCTAAGTTGCAGGGTTTTCGGCCAAGCAATGTATAGACACGTGATATATAAACGACTCTATAAACGGCTCTATAAACGGCTCTATATACAGCTTTACGTATAACTCTACAAACGTCCATATAATTAATTAATTAATTAATTGCCTATATAAACGCCCGTATAAACAATTAATTAAATGCCTATACAATTGCCTATACAATTGCCTATACAATCGTCTCTATAAATGTCTCTGCAATTAATCGCCAGAACAAACGGCTGCACATCTGCACGTAGCTCTGTGCAAGGCTCTGCACGAAGCTCCGCATAAGGCTCTACTAAAGCTCTGCACGAGGCTCTACTAAAGCTCTACATAAGGCTCTATTAAAGCTCTGCACAAGGCTCTACCTAAAGCTTACCCCCTACTGCGAAGCATAACGGAGGTATAGGATCTACAAAACAAATCCATACCTACTAGTATATATTAATTAAGCTCTATATAATAAGGCTCTAAATTAAAGCTTTAGGTTAATTAATCGGCTTATTAATTATAAACTCGGATCAAAATTTTCGTTGGGGGGTACCAACGATCCGCATGTTATTAAATTCTGTGTATATAGCTCTATAGTAGAGCCATTATCCTCTGCCTTTACTAAAGTATTTAGAGTTAATAATTTGTTTAACGGTCTACTCCTTATAGTTCTCGTCTTTATTCTTATTTTAGATTAATACTAGTAGGGGTTTAGACTATATCTACCCTAGTAAGGGGTTAGGCTAATAGAGGCATAGTAGCTATAGGTAAAATATAGGCTATATCCTACGGGTGGCTAGGGTAGGTAAGAGTTTTAGCTTATATACGGCTCCCTTATTAATAACTTATTTAATTAAATAGGGGCTAAGGTCCTTATAATTAAGTGACTTTATAGGCTTTTATATAGAGATATTATATATATCTAGCTATACCTAGTCGCTAACACGCATCTCCAGTGGTGGCGTTCTATAATAATTAGCAAAGTAGGCCTACTTTACTTAAGTCTAGGCCATTTCTCCCTTACAGTAGTTAAGTAGATTTTTTATACGGTTTAAATGCTGGTCGGTAAGTAGTATTTTAAGGCGTTTTTTATATGGTAGTTTCTTATTAATAGGTTCTAGTGGCTCTATACCGGATTGGGGGTAATAACCCTTATTTGCAAAGAATAGGGTAAGTCCTATAGTAGTTAAGACGTAATTATTTACTGCAAATTCGCCTAATAGGAGGTAATCTACTTAGTTATCTTAACTATAGGCAACTACCTATTATAGGTACGCTTTTATGCTAGCATTAGCGTTTTCTAGTTGCCTAGTAGTTTTATAATAAAAGGATATAGATATCTTAACGGAGATACTAAGGTATTAGTAGATTCGTCTCTATATATTAGAGTTAAATTATATACCTTGGTTAGACATAATTAAGTTAGGTAACCTATATAGTTAGTAAACTTTATAGAGAAAGGTATTAGTAATATTACTACTAGTTACGCCTTTAGTTAGGACGTAGTGGCGCTCTTTTATAAGTCGGTATATTATTATAAGGATGTTCTTATAGGTATAGCCATATCGTTTATAGGGTAGTAGGTTAATAACGAAATCTATAGCAATATCTGCCTATTATTATATAGGTACTAGTAAAGGGTGCAGTAGTCCTTAGTACTTTATATTATAGGCCTTAGCGCGCTTATAACTATAATAGGCGCCTATAAAGCGTTTAATTAAGTCTATTATTTTTAGCTAGAAGTAGTATCGGCTAAAGAGCTTATAGGTTTCTTCTTATATAGATAGCCGCTTAATTAAAGGTTATAGGCTATTTAGATTAATTACCGTTATAAATTTTCTAAGTTAGGAATAAATAGGCGGCCTCTATAATAGAGCTATTCTCTTTTACTTTTAAGGCTGTTATATTAATCTAGCCTAAGCTTTAGAGGTTAGTAGGTAGCGTATAGGCGCTAGCGGTCTTTACAGTAATAAGTTAATATAGTAATAGGTTAATAGAGGTGTTATATACCGTAGTAATAATCTTATTAATTTTAGAAGGTAACTCTAGTTCTGTGGTATAAAGCTAAGATATAGTTAGCTCTATTATAGGTAGTATACCTAAGGCCAAATTTTATGCTTTTAGGATTGTTTATTATTAGAACTAATTATAGGGGTTATCTTTAGACTAAGGAAGGTCTTACAAGCGGCGTATTAGGCTATTAGGTTTAGTACCTTATACTCCTAGTCTATATATAATTTTAAAGTTAAAACTAGAGAGGAACTTATTTTAATATACTTAGCGTTAGTTTAGCTACTTTATAGTTATAAAGTACTTAAAGTTATAATAGTCCATAAAGACTTTAGTTGGCAAGTTAGGCTCTGCTAAGAAGAGTTTTAGTTAAAACTCTTTAAACGCTTATATAATTATAAGGAGTTCTTTATTATAGATCTTATAGTTATACTCTTATAGTATAAGCTTAGATAAGTAGAATGCAACTAGGTAAAGAAGACCGTTATTACCTATCTAAAAGAGAATACCTACGTTAATATAGTTTAAGGAGTTGGTTTTAAGATAGAGTTGTTATCCTAGTGTAAAGTAAGCTAGGATAGGTGCTTTAGTAAAGGCATTTTTAAGGTCTTAGAACACCTTCTCGTATTTAGGCGTTTAGGTAAAGTATAGGTATATTTTTCTTTCTTTTATAGAAAGGCCCTTTATTCGCATTATTGCTATAAATAGTACTACTACGCTTAAGAAGTTGTATATAAATTTCTAATAGAAGTTAATAAAACTAAGGAAGGCTTATATATCTTTAATGCAGTTAAGGGCTTACTATTTAGTAATTATATATACCTTCTTGGGATCTATACAGATACCCTTAATAGTAATACTTAGTTAAGGTATTTTACTTCTATAACTAAGAATTTGTATTTCTTTAAATTAATATAAAGTCCTATATCCCTAAGGCGCTATAGGACCTTTTAAACGGGTTTGGTATACTTAAAAGGGTTATTACTATAAATAAGTATATTATTTAGGTACGCAGAGTAGAAGTCGTTAAAGTAGTCCTGTAAAGCGTTATTAATATAACTTTAGAAGGTGCCTAGGCCATTATATACGCTAAAGGGCATAATAGTATATTTAAATTGGCTAAAGCGTAATGTAAATGCGGTTTTCTATTTATCACCTTCCTATATTTAGAGATAGTTAAAGGCAGCGATAATATTAAGCTTAGTATAAATTTTAGCTTAACTAAGCCGCTTAAGGGTCTTATATATAAGTGGTACTGGGTATTAGATTTTAATTATAATAGCGTTAAGTCCTTTATAATTAACGTAGAATTAAATACCTCCTTCTAACTTCTTAGTGAGAAGGATAGGGGCGGCTATTAGTAATATACTAGGACAAATAAATCCTTTATTAAGGTGCTTATTAATATACTTTTTTATAACTAAAAGTTTATATTTTAATATTAGGTAGGGTCTCTTATAAGGTAGCATTTTTCCTTATTTAATGTTAATAGTATAGTTATTAGGTTAATATAGGGGGAGTGTATCTACGCCCTTTTATAAGCATATATTAGTAAAGTTATAGTACCTCTTAGGGAGGAGCTTGCGGAGTTCTTTATTAGTAAGTCCTTTTTTAAGCTTTATAAACATTTTAAAGTCTAAAGGTAAAAGCCCGTAGAGTTCCGTAGGGGCGTTATCTTCTAAAAGGTTAACTATATCTATCCTATTACTATAGGGGATATAATCCTATTCTTTATTAAGCTTATATAGTTATAATTAGGAAGCTATAGTAATGGTTTAGCCTTTTCTATATGCTATATAGTAGAAGGCCGGGGCGCTTATATAGTAGTAGTAGTTAGTTATAGGTAGGGTAATAAGGGGTTCCTTAGGTTAATATTCTGGGGAGTAAATAGAGGCGGCTAGGCTATACCCTAGGTAAGTCTCTCTATAGTATTTAGAGTTAAAGGTTACTTCTTTCTTCCTCTAGTTAATAGTGGGGTTATATTATTTAAGCTAGTTTATTTTAGGGATAATAGGGTAGTTAGTAAGTGGTATAATATAGGCCTAGAGTTCTTTCTAGTACCTATTTATATTTAGGTAGAGTTATACTATATAGGCAATCTTCTATATAGTATAACTACTATTAGCAAGTTATAGGGCACAGGCTTTAGTAAGGGGTAAGGTAAGTAGATTATAAGTACGCATAAATTAGGTATTTATAAATTTCTTAGTAGCTCCGCAATTAATTATAGAATGGCTTTTATATTATTTTTTAGCAGTAGTTCCTATTATAGGTAGAACTATCTATTTCCGTCTATTTATTTTTACTAAGTTATTTATTAAGTAAGCTAATATATAGATCTCTCCGTTATTAGGGCGTTTTAATCTATAACTTAGAGCTAGAACTTAGTGTTTTCCGCTTTTATATCTAACTCTACTACTATTATTATATCTTTATTTTATACGGTAGTAGTATATAATAATGTATTCAGTGTTTAGGGTATTAGGCTAGGTATTAAGCGGCAGCTACTAAACCTAGCTATTAGACAGTTTGGGTTATCGTAATAGTAGCCTTTTTAACGGCATCTATAGCAGCGTCCTAGTTTCTAAAGTAGCTTACGCTCTCTATCTAGAAGTTTTTATAGAAAGGTTAGTATAGAGAGTTCAATATTAGCTCTAGTAGTATTTAAGGTAGTAGGCGTTAGTGGCTTAGTATATATAGGTTTAGTAGGTCCGGAGGGCTTCTATAGGGAGGTCTTTAGGTAAAAGTTAGTAGTAGTAATCTAATTTAGTTATCGTTTAATCTTCTATAGGGCTGCTACTATATTATAAACATTATTATAGTTATAGCTAGCAGCTGCATAACTAAGGTAATAAGTAACTTTTTTAAAGAGATCTTTCTAGTCTTTAGTGTTGTCTTAGGTAAGGGCTCTAATATATTCCTAGAATTTAATATAGAACTTATTAAATAATTCGGTAGGGCTTATCTTTAGGGTATATATTTTAGCTTAGTTAGTAGCTAGTAGATTATAGTTGCGGTATATTAGGTTAAGATTATTAAAGACTTTTTAGTAAGACTGCTACTTTTAGGGGTTACTAGTCTCCTATTAGGCGAAGAGTCTATTAAATAGTATACCCTTTATTCGCCCAATAATATAGCTAATCTTAATATCTTCTATAGGAAAAAGGTAGGCGCTCTAAGTTAGTTTCTTGCGGATTTATATCTTTTAGTAGCTCTATTCCTTACTGTCTCCCTAAAAGACTAGGGGATTAAGGTAGCGTATATTAGATTCTATAGTAGTAGTTTAGGTCTAATTATTATAGCTTTTATTATTACTACTTTAGTAGGGGTTTTTATTAGGTAAAGCTGCTTAGTACTAACCCTCTATTAAGCGTTAAGTAGGTAAAGTTACTAGGGGTGTAGAGACTTAGGTGGCGTTATATATAGTAAAGAGGTATCTAGCGTTATTATAAATATGCTTATTAAGCTCAGATTATACGTATTTAATTATACCTTCTTTTTTAGTAACTGTAGTAATTAGTATAATCTCAGCCTTCTTTAATTATTAGACGTCGCGTTTAAACACGTAGAGGTTTATAAGGTAAGGATATAGATAGGGAGTCCAATAATAGAATAATAGGTATATTATATAGACAGAGACAAATCCTTAAGGGAAAAGGAGGAGTCTGTATACAAGGTAGGAAGGGCTTTCCCTAGGTACGTGTAGAGCACGTGCCTTACGGGCGAGTCACCCCTAGGTTGCCCTAGGGTCGCCTGTACCTTACGGCTATATAGCTATCTACTTAGGTTTTACCTAATAATACCCCCCCCCCGGTAAAAAGGGTCGTCCCCAATCCTTTATATACTTAAGCCTTAATAAAACCCCATAAAAAACCTTAGTAAGGAAAAAATTTAGAGGGGAAAGAGCGTTTTAATTTTGTGTATAGAGAGACGGGTAATACATATACGCGGTACGAAGATGTTAAGGAACTTTAACCGGTGGTTAAAGTTATCTAATTAGTTAGATTTGCCTTGCTAAAACTCCCTCGCATTTAACCGAGCTAGTAATAATTTTATATACCCAGTATAGAAAATCCTAATTAGTCCATTTAACAGGTAGAGCTAGTGGAGCTTAATACCGTTACCTAAATTTGGTAGACTAGAAATATTCTAAAGCTCGCTTATATAGGTAGGTCGCTAGTACCTTATAGGTAGGTTATAGGTTATTTATATATAGCCAGATTTATAGACGGTAAGGCTATATACCTATTAAATCCGCTACTAACCCTACTTTGGCCTTATGCTATACCGGCGTAGCGCCGTGTATACTTTATAGGTAGGTTATAGGTTATTTACATACAGCTAGATTAGGACGGTAAGGCTATATACCTATTAGACCCGCCGCTAACCTATATTTTAGCCTTATGCGTTATCTGCGTAGTATATACATGGAATAGTATAAGTTATTAGTATAGGTTACCACTAGCGGGTTACTAGTAGGTTGTGGACTCCAGTTAAATGGACCCCGGTTATAAATAGGCCTATTTTTTAATATATAAATAATCTGCTTAGCTAGCATAGAGTGACGAACTAGGTTTAGGAAGGGTGCTTTCTAAATTAAGCTTTATTACTGGTATACGCTGTGGCCTGACCTACGAGTTATAGCAATTATTGCTTATTCTTTAATCCCTTTAGACGTCCTCTGTTCCACTTTAATGCAGGTTATATTTTAATAGCGGTGCTTACTTTTCGCCTGCGCTTTGGCTATAAGGCTAGGGTGTCCCGCTTACAGTATTTATCTAATAATTATTAATAATTCTCGAGTTCTGTCTTATATTTCTATTTATTATACTTATTTAGCCATCCTAGCTATTTAATAAGGTACTGCGGTTATCTAGCACGATTTTAGTAGGTAATAATTGCTTTTACTTCCTAGCTGCCTTCCTTAAGCTCTTTTACTGCTAGGGGTTAAAACCTAGGGCGCGGCCTATAAGGCTTTAGTAGGGAGATATAGAAGACTAGGTGGAGCTGTGCTATAGCAGGTAGGAGCTCTAGCTTATATGCTTACTGCCCTACGCGCTCTAGAATCTAAAACGGTCCTATAAACTTATAGTTAAGCTTTTTATAGGGACGTTTCGTGCGGATATTCTTGGAGGAGAGTAGGACTCGTTTACTGACGGCGAAGTGCTTAGCCAGGTGGTAACAATTATAGTATTTTACCTAAAGCTTTTAGGTATATATTATTAACGCCGCCGCTACCTTATATATGAGGCGTAGGCGTTATAGGTGTGTCTCTATAAGTTAGATATTTATTAACTCAGACCCCTCCCTACCTTGCTAGGCGTCTTAGACGCTATCTAGAACTCTATCTAGGATATTTAGTAGCTAGCCATAGGTAAGCTTAATAGGGGAACGCTTTATTATAGTATAGACCTTAGAGTTATAGGCGAAGGCTGCTTCTTTAAGTAGGGAGGCCTAATTAGACTATTTCTAGTTTGTAAATATATATAGGTATACCTTAAGCTTCTAGTTTTAACACTCCGTCTAACTATTTATCTGCGGGTAAAATACGGTACTAAGTTTACGTTGAACGCGGAGATAGTAGCACATAGTGCTTTAGTACTCGCTTATAAATACACTACCCCTATTAGAGATAATATTATCTAGAGGTCCTATTTACGTAAAGACTCTAAATGAGAGTTCTACAAGTTGCGTAGTATTAATTGTCTTACGCATTAGATAGTAGTGTACTAGCTTTATAAAACGGTCTATAAGAATAAGGACGGAGTTATACTCTACACTATTAGGAGTCTTAGACTCTAGAAAATCTATAATAAAGTTAAGTAAATAATGCCGCTAGGCTTGGGTGGGGGCCTAAAGAGGCTATAGCTCACTATAAGGTTTATAGCGGCGCGATTTGGAGCGTTAGTAGGTATTATAATTATCTAGGTATTTATGGAGGTCCTAGGTAAGGCCGTTCTAAGTATACTTTTATATAATTACCTTAAAAATATGGTTAAAACTATAGTGGCCGCCTATAGGATCGTTATAATTCCGCTTAAGGATCTCCTATTATAGTGGTGTATAATTTAGCACCTAGACCTTATTATTTTACCTTAGAAGTCCTTAATTATTAAAGGCGTAGTTTTTATTACTAGCAGGAACTCGTTTCTAGGTTAACTAATTATATATAAAGCGTGTAAAGGCGTCCCTTTTTATACTCTATAAATGAAATTAATTAGTAACTTAAGGGGTTATTCTATAAACGCCGTTTTGGCTAAAGCAGCTACTACTACTTCTTGCTATGGCACGAGACTCTACGTAAAGTTAGTGCTAGTAAAGTAATGTGTAATGCGTAGGTAACTCACTAGGTTATTATGGGGGACCGTAGCCTAGGCTAAGGGGTCTTCCCTAGGGTTAAGCGCCATTAGGTTAGTTGGAGTGGTCTTAAAGAGAATAGTAGGACGCTCTAGTCCGCCGGCGCTAAGTTTATAAGGGTCGCTTATATACTGCATGCATGCTACTTACTAGTTTAGTGTAGTAGTACTAGGGCCGCCTATAAGGCCTATAACCCGCAACTTTTGCTATAATATAGGCAGCATGGTATTAAGGATTATCCTCTTACTACTATCTTTAAAGCCTTTAGCATAATCCGGGTGCTAGGATAGTGTATTAGCGGGATTTGCTTTACCTGGCTTATATTTAATCTTAAAATTAAACTTAGCTAGTTCCTTAGCGTACTGGGCCTAGTAAGTAGATAAGCTCTTAGTAGTTATAAAGTACCTAAGATTATTATAATTATAGAGCACGCGCGTTATATACGCGGCGTGTTTAAGGTAATAGCGCCACGTCTTAAAGTATTGCACTATAGCGAGTAGTTCTTTATTATACGTATTATACCATACTTTTAGGTTAATAAGCTTCTGACTATAATAAGCGATTAGGTACTAATAAAGTTAATCTCCCTATCCTAAAGGCTGTAGAAGTATACCGCTATAGGCATAATTAGAAGCGTTAGTAATTACTATTAGGGGTAGATTAGGGTTAAAGTAGCGAAGTAGAGGAGCCTATATAAACGCAGCGCGTAGCTTATAGAATGCCTACTATGCGTCGTCAGGCTAGGACTAGGGTTAATACCATTTAGTAAGCTCTTTTAACTTACGCTTCTTCTTTTTCTCCCCGTCTAACGTTAGGCTGCGATGTGCCTATGTAAGATATATATATAGGGGGTATGCGGTATCTAAGTAGTTCTAAATAAATCGCCTATAGAAGTTAGTAAAGCTAAGGAAGACCTAGATGTCCCTATAGGACTTAGGCTTAGGCTATTCCTTAATAGCTTTTACGCGGTTAGGGTCCATTATAATACCCTTAAGGGTGACAATAAAGCCTAGGAACTTAACGTTCTCAGTATAAAAGATATATTTTAACAATTTGGCGTATAGGCCCTAAGCGCGAAGCTATTATAGTACCTGCTTGACGTGCTTAACGTGCTTAACCTTATTATTTAAGTAGATAAGAATATTATCTAGGTAGACTATATAGATAGTATCTATTAGGGTTTCTAGAGCTTTATAAATATAGCTCTAGAAAGTTATAGGGGCGTTAGTAAGACTAAAGGGCATTACTAGGTACTTAAAGTGACCGTAGCGTGTCTTAAATACGGTTTTCTATTTGTCTCCCTTTTTAATGTAAATCCTATAGTATGTATTATAAAGATCTAGCTTTATAAATATCTTCATATAGCTAAGCCTATTAAAAAGCTTACTAACTAGCAGTAGGGGGTACCGATTTTTAATCATGATCTTATTTAGGCGTCTGTAGTTAACGTATAGCTATATTATACCGTCTGCTTTCGGCACAAAGAGGATAGGCGCTTTAGTAGGCGACTTATTAGGCCTAATCCAGCCCTTTTTAAGAGCACTGTTTAGGTACTCTTGTAAGATCTATAACTCTTTCTATAAGAGGTTATAGAGGGGTATTTACGGTGGTGTTTTACCTTCTTCTAAGTTAATTATATGGTTATACTTAGAGTTCTGCGGTAGTATGCTTACTAGCTTATTAGAGAAGATATTAATTTCCTCCTTATATATATCTGGCAGGCTAGGGGCCACGGAGGTTAAAGCGACTATTATATAGTAGTGTGCTTTCGGGAGCCAGTAAAGAGAAGGGTGTAGCTAATATGCGTTTTATAGGTGTACTCGCACTAAGAGTATATACAGCTCCTTTGTAGTATATTTAATAGTTTTGTGGTTTTAATTACCTCCCCCTTATATATAGGTGATCTGCGCTAGCACTAGAGGGTCTCCACGGGTACTCGCTGCTAGTGACGGTAGGTCCTCTATTGTGTTTATAACTAGTGTCTCTACATTTAAAGGGTCTGCATAGGTACCCACTACTAGTAATAATAGGTCCTCTATTATATTCACGACCGGCGTAAAGAAGGAGTCTTCTAGCTATAGCGAATAGACTATTTCACTAGCCTTAATGTCTACTAGGAAAGCGTTAAGGGTAACTATTTAGAGGTGTCTAGGGTCCGAAGTGCCCTAGATAAACTATCTAGAACAGAAGCTAATTAATAGATTTACTTCTACGAGCTAATCCTATCTAAGAACTATATTATAACTATTAAATAAGCCGCCCTAAAAGGTCTGCGGGCTAATAGTGCGAGGGGTACCCTAGGAGTTGCTAGTAGTGACCGTTAGATTATAAGCATCCTAGATTATTATCTGGTTGCTATTAAGGAAACGTATAATAGGTTTACGTAAATATAGCGCGTAGTATATAGGCAGGTTAAACCTATAGACGACATCTTAATTAATAAGGTTAATTTAGCACCTATTATTATATAAAGCATATAGGCAGACTTCGCCCTAGGGCGTATTTATTGCAATATATACTATAATGCGTTTCTTTTTTTCCTCTATATTAGGCCCTAGTTATAGTTAAGAGAGATACGCTACTAGGGCTTTAGGTTTTCTAAAGGCCGAGCTAACTTCTCTTTATTAGCCTACTTCTAGTGTTCCTTACGATGGCCGCCTATGGTCCTTTAACTTATATACGTAGCACCGGCATCTAGGGGGTCCCCTAAGCTATCCAGCTTTTAGGTAGTCTCCCTAGGAGTTTACTTAGAAAAGCGTCGCCCTTTTTAGGTTCTATTCCCTAAGCCTAACTCTATAGATCCTATGCTGCGACCGCGCT